>Ga0255783_10002899_pt1 | contig 16698 bp, 15 predicted proteins | sample 011ome_22_FD_179981 | JGI IMG/M metagenome (GOLD analysis project Ga0255783, IMG submission 179981) | Coastal salt marsh microbial communities from the Groves Creek Marsh, Skidaway Island, Georgia - 011507BT metaG (version 2) | ecosystem: Environmental > Aquatic > Marine > Intertidal zone >... | reverse complement strand
TCGGCTGCGGGTATATCTGCGCGATCAGAAAATGCGGCATGATATTGTTGCCGCGGTATTGGCCGATGCGGGCGGTGATGATCTGCGCCGGATGGCCGATGAGACAAGATCGCTTGCCGGATTTTTGGAAAATGGCGATGGCCTTGGTCTGATTGCCGGGTGGCGCCGCGTCAGCAGTATGCTGGCGGCTGAGGAAAAAAAGGCCAAACACGCATTTGCCGCAACCACAGACCCGGCATTGTTTAATGATATAGAGCATGCGCTGCATCGCGCTTTGACCGGGCTGCCCGATAGCGATGCCGGCTTTGCCGCGCAATTGGCGGCGCTTGGCGATCTGCGGGCGCCAATTGATAGGTTTTTCGATGGTATTGTGGTCAATGATGATGACCCGGCGGTACGTTTAAATCGTCTTGGGCTGTTGGCCATGATACGTGAAAAAATGCAGTTTGTGGCGGATTTTACCAAAATAGAAGGCTAGCAACGACATGACAAAATGGGTGTATAATTTTGGCAAGTCAGGCACCGATGGCGATACATCGATGCGCAATCTTTTAGGCGGCAAGGGCGCGAATTTGGCTGAGATGAGCGGCATTGGCCTGCCGGTGCCGCCCGGCTTTACCATCAGCACTGACGTATGCACTTACTTTTACGATAATGGCCGCAACTATCCGGACACGCTTGATGCAGAGGTGCGGGCGGCCATTGCCAAAATCGAGAGTGAAACCGGCAGTGGTTTTGCTGACCCAAAAAATCCGCTGCTTGTCTCGGTGCGGTCGGGTGCGCGGGCATCCATGCCGGGAATGATGGATACGGTGTTGAATTTGGGCTTAAACGACGTCACTGCGGCTGGTTTGGCCGCACATGCGAATGACAGCCGCTTTGCCTATGACAGCTATCGGCGGTTTATCCAGATGTATGGCGATGTCGTGATGGATGTCGATTATGGTCTTTTCGAGGACGCGCTCGAAGATATGAAACATGCGCGTGGTCTGATTGACGACACCGAACTGACTGGCGACGATATGAAAGCGCTTGTCGATATCTATAAAGATATTGTGCTGGATGAGATGGACATGCCGTTTCCGCAAGACCCATGGGAACAATTATGGGGTGCTGTCGGCGCGGTGTTTGCCAGCTGGATGAATACGCGGGCCGCCACCTATCGCCGGCTGAACAATATTCCGGCAGCCTGGGGCACCGCGGTCAATGTGCAGGCGATGGTGTTTGGCAATATGGGAGATGATTGTGCCACGGGTGTTGCCTTTACCCGTGATCCCTCGACCGGCGAGAATTGTTTTTATGGCGAATTTTTAATCAATGCGCAGGGCGAAGATGTTGTCGCCGGCATCCGTACACCATTACCTCTGACCAAAGAAGCGCGCGAAAAGTCGGCTGGCAGTGCCGCCTCAATGCAAGAAGCCATGCCCGATGTATTTGCCCAGCTTGATGATGTGCGTAGTCGGCTTGAATCGCATTACCGCGACATGCAGGATCTGGAATTCACTGTCCAGCAAGGCCAGCTTTATATGCTGCAGACCCGCAATGGCAAACGCACCGCCGAGGCAGCGCTGCGCATGGCGGTTGAAATGGCAGAAGAAAACCTGATCAGCCGGGATGAAGCGCTGTGCCGGATTGATGCGAATGCGCTTGATCAATTGCTGCATCCAACGCTCGATCCGAAAGCCGAAAAAATCTGTTTGACCCGCGGCCTGCCGGCATCGCCGGGTGCGGCTTGTGGCAAGATTGTGCTGAGTGCAGACCGTGCCGAGGAAATGGCGGCAAGTGGCGAAACAGTCATTCTGGTTCGGCTTGAGACAAGCCCGGAAGATATTCATGGCATGCATGCGGCGGCCGGCATTCTAACAGCGCGTGGTGGCATGACCAGCCATGCGGCTGTTGTCGCCCGTGGCATGGGGCGCGCCTGCGTCTGTGGCGCCGGTGATGTGCGGTTTGACGAGGTGAGTGGCAAGGTTCTTATCCATGATCACGAGCTGATGGAAGGTGATCTCATCACCATTGATGGGGCCAGTGGTGATGTTTATGCCGGCGCTGTCGACACCATTCCGCCGAAAATGTCAGCGGCGTTTGGAACCATTATGGAATGGGCCGACGCGCGCCGGCGGCTTGGTGTGCGGGCGAATGCGGAAACCTCGGCCGATGCGCAGGTGGCACTTGATTTCGGCGCCGAGGGCATTGGCCTTAGCCGCACAGAACACATGTTTTTCGATGCGGATCGAATCATTGCCATGCGACAGATGATCATGGCCAGTGATACCGAAGGCCGCGAAGCGGCGCTGGCCAAACTTTTGCCGATGCAGCGGCGGGATTTTGAATCGCTATTTACAATTATGGCTGGCCGGCCGGTGACTATCCGTTTGCTTGACCCGCCTTTGCACGAGTTTTTGCCACATTCGGCAGATGAGCTGGCGGAGGTGGCAAAAGTGTCGGGCGTCACTGTTGAAACGGCGCGTCAGCGTGCTGTCAAACTGTCCGAATCGAATCCAATGCTGGGTCATCGTGGCTGCCGGTTGGCAATAACCTATCCGGAAATATGCCGGATGCAGGCCCGTGCAATTTTTGAGGCGGCCTGTAATGTGGCGCAAAACACGGGCGCCGCGCCCAGCCCGGAAATTATGGTGCCATTGGCCGCAACGGCACGCGAGATTGCCTTGTGTAAACAGGAAATAGATGCCGCAGCGGCGGCGGTGATGGCCGAAACCGGCGTCACTCTGTCTTATTTGGTTGGCACCATGGTTGAATTGCCGCGTTCGTCAATTTGCGCTGCAGAACTGGCTGAAGAGGCGGAATTTTTCTCGTTTGGTACGAATGATCTGACGCAAACAGCTTTGGGTATCAGCCGCGATGATGCCGGTTCATTCCTGCATCATTACGCTGATGCTGAAATTTATCCGGTCGATCCGTTTGTCTCGATTGACCGTGCGGGCGTCGGTTTTCTTGTCGAGATGGGGGTCACGCGTGGCCGCGCGACCAGACCGGATATCAAACTTGGTATTTGTGGTGAACATGGTGGCGATGCCGACTCGATCAGCTTTTTCGAAGAGGTTGGTCTGGATTATGTGTCCTGCTCGCCATTTCGGGTGCCGGCCGCGCGGTTAGCCGCGGCGCAGGCTGCGATCAAAAATTCACGCTAGTTGATCGCACCGTTACGCCATACAACCCGTTAAGCCATACAAAAAGCCGGCTAAACAGCCGGCTTTTATCAGCGCAATAAACGCCGACTGGTTACTTTACGCCCAGCCCACCAAAGCGCTTGTTAAAGCGTGCCACCTGGCCGCCCGAATCAACGATACGGTGTTGGCCAGTCCATGCCGGATGCGTTTTTGGGTCGATATCGAGCTTCAGCACGTCACCGGGCTTGCCCCATGTAGAGCGTGTCTTGCGCTCGCTGCCATCGGTCATCACCAAGGTGATTTCATGATATTCTGGGTGCGTATCTTTTTTCATGCCAGTCTCCGGTTAGGCTCGCTTAACCATCTGTGGTTGCGCGTAATGTCATCGGTGTGCTGTGCGGCGGAATCTGTCTCGCCATACGACAGCGCTGGTGGTATATCCTCTCTGGCGATGTTTAGCAAGCCCCCCGTCAGGAAAATATGCCAGCCTCATGCGGGGCTGTTTTGAGGTTTAGGACAGTATATGCGCGGTAACGACCAGACGCCAGATGGCACCATGCCTGCCACGATGCGAACGCGCGGCTATACAAGCCGCGAGCTTTTGCAGGCCTTCTGGCCCTATTTGCGTCCGCATAAAGGCCGCATCATCGTCGCTATTCTGGCGCTGACATTGGTCGCGGTTGCGCTGTTATGTATGGGGCGGGGCTTGGCCTATCTTGTTGACGAAGGGCTGGGCAAGGGTGATCCGGCATTGCTTAATCGGGCGGTGCTGGCAACCGCGCTTATTGCCGTGGTGCTGGCATTTGGCAGTTTTTTACGCACCACCATGGTCAATAAAATAGGTGAATTGGTGCTGGCCGATATCCGCCGTGCTGTGTTCGGCCATGTGATGACGCTGTCGACAAACTGGTTTGAAAATAACCGCACAGGTGATGTGCTGGCACGCATCACAACCGATACGACTGTTGTGCAGACAGTGATGACCTCAACCCTGTCCATGGCGGCGCGCAATCTATTGTTGCTGATCGGCGGCGTGGTGATGGTGGTTCTGTCGAGCGCCAAAATGTCGTTGGTGGTGATGGTGGTTGTGCCACTGGTGGTGTTGCCATTGATTATTTTGGGACGCCGGCTGCGCAACTCATCGCGTTTAGCGCAGGACCGGCTGGCCGATGTCGCTGTCGAGGCCGAAGAAACGGTCAACGCGATCCATACGGTACAGGCGTTTGGCCGTGAGTCGCATATGCGCGACAAATTTAATCAGGCGGTGACGCACAGTCTTGATGCGGGTCTGGCACGGGTGAAATTGCGCGGCGTGTTAAGCGGCATTCTGATCTTTCTGGTGTTTAGTGGCATCAGCGTTATTTTGTGGATCGGCGGGCAGGATCTGATGGCGGGTCGGATCAGCCCGGGGGATTTGTCCTCATTTATTTTCTATGCGTTTTTAGTGGCGAGTTCGACCGGCTTTTTATCCGAGCTTGCCGGGGATTTGCAGCGGGCCGCCGGTGCCGCCGAGCGTATTGCACAGGTGCTCGCAACAACCGACATCATGCCGCAAACAGCAACGCCGCGGCGATTTGATCTGCACAATCCGGTCGCCTGCCAGTTTGAAAATGTGAATTTTGCCTATCCATCGGCGCGGCACCGGCCGGCTGTTGCTGATCTGGATTTTACCATTGCAGCTGGTGAGCGCGTCGCCATTGTGGGGCCGAGCGGTGCCGGTAAATCAACAATATTTCATCTGTTGTTGCGGTTTTATGACCCGTTGGCCGGCCGCATATCAATTGCGGGTGCGGATCTGCGTGATGTGGCGATTGATGAACTGCGTGGCCATATCGGTCTGGTTCCACAGGACGCGGCGTTATTTTCATCAACCGTGCGCGAAAATATTGCCTTTGGGCGGCCTGACGCCACCGAGGCGATGATTATTGATGCGGCGCAAAAAGCACAGGCAGATGAATTCATTTCAGCACTTGATGGCGGCTATGCGGCGTTGGTTGGTGAAAAAGGCGTGCGGCTGTCCGGTGGGCAGCGTCAACGCATTGCCATTGCCCGGGCGATTTTACGGAATCCGCGGCTGTTACTGCTTGACGAGGCGACCAGCGCACTTGATGCGCAATCCGAAGCAGCCGTCCAACATGCCCTTGAAAATCTGATGAAAAACCGTACCAGTCTGGTGATCGCGCATCGTCTGGCAACGGTCGTACAAGCAGACCGCATTTTGTTGATGGATCGGGGGCGCATTCAGGCGATCGGCACACATGAAAGCCTGATGGCCGGGTCGGCACTGTATCGCACACTGGCCGAGCTGCAGTTTTCCGCGCCGCAGACGGCATCAGTCACTCAGTCGAAAAATGCCCAAGAAGCGCATTAGCACGATCTGTATCAGCGGCGCCAAATCCGCCAATAACCTCTGGCTTTGATTGGATGCTGGCCGCGCCGGTGACTTTTGCGCGCCAGATATTTTGCTGGCCGTCATTAAAGCGGAACACAAGCTGTGCATCCTGATCGATAAATCTGTTTTGCTGGCGGTGGTTCAGGCTGAAATCTAACCGGCCGGAAAACTGCTGGTCACGAAGACTGGTCAGTTGCATGGCGCGGAGCGAGGCCTGCCCGGTTTCTATATCCATATGCAACAGCCCGTCACCAGAATAGGCAGATGGCGAACAATTCAAGCCACAACTATAAATGAACTGGATGGCGACAGGCTGCACAAAGGCACCGCTTTCTGGCCAGATAAAATACGCGGCAGGGGTGACAATTTCGATCAGCTTGTCGCTTAATCGTAGATCGAAAGCCAGTTTGGTTTTGATATCAGCAGCGGCATCGGACGGCTCTATATTTGCAAGCGCGGCGGGTGATAAGGGCGCATGCCAGACGTCAAGTGGCTGCGCGAATGACTGGTCGAACGACTGGTCGGATGGCAGGTCAATGCGCATGCGAATCAATCCGTCACTCTTATCTAAAATGCTGCGCTCGGGCAGATGTGCCGGGGGTGTGGTCGGCGCGAATTGAACCGCAGTTACCGGCCCCGGATTATGCGCTTCCGCCCACGGAAAATTTTGCATGGCGGCGATCAGGCTTTCATATTCTGTCTGCAACGATGCGCGCCGGTAATCCATTGTTTCATGAAGGGGAACGCAAGCCGTCAGGGCGATGATCACCACTGAGCAGCGATACATCTGGCACATGCTTTGCGCAAACCCGTCAGAACCCATGACAGCCTCTGATCCTTTTGAATGATGCAAAAGTATCATTTAGTGTATGTTGGAGATCAGCCGCTGGCAACGGCGCATGCGCAAGCCGCTGGTGACGAGCTGGTAACTATATGAATTTATTTGGCAGCAACACGCTGGGTGATTTTCAGCTCGATACGACGGTTCAGGCGCCTGTCTTCGGTGGTGTCGCCGCTGGTTAGCGGTTGAAATTCACCATAGCCGGTTGCCGCCAGCCGTGCTGCCGGCACGCCTTGCGATACCAGAAACCGCACAACCGAAAGGGCGCGTTCGGTCGATAAATCCCAGTTATCAGCATAGCGGCCCGCCCGTACTGGCAGATTATCGGTATGGCCATCAACTTGCAGTACCCAATTGATATCATCTGGAATTTTTGCCGCGATATCGGCAAGTGCGACGGCCAATTGCGAAAGCTGCTGTTGACCGGTGGCACCAATATCGGCTTGACCCGGGGCAAACAGAACCTCGGACTGAAACACAAACCGGTCGCCGACAATCTGCACATCATCACGGCCTTTTAAGACATCACGCAGCCGGCCAAAAAATTCCGACCGGAACTGTTGCAATTCCTGAACCCGGCTCGCCAGCGCATTGTTCAGCGACTTGCCAAGATTGGCAATGGCGATCTGATCATCTTTGGCTTGCTGGTCTTTTTCAGCCAGCAACGCCGACAATTCTTCAATACGCTGCCGCAAACCAGCCAGAACCAGCGTCATCTGGGCGACTTCGGCCTTTGATGCGGTTGTCTGCGCCTCCAGATCTTGCATTTTTTGCTGCTGGGTACGGTTGCGTGCTTCGGTAAGAGCAAGCTGCCCTTCAACCATTTGCAGCGCCCGCAAACGCTCATCAAGCGCGTCGCGGGCGGCGTTCAGCGCGGCTTCGGTTTCGGCTTGTTTCGTGGTGAGGGCGGTCAATTCGCTGGTGCGGGTGCCGAGCGCCGCCTGTACCAGTGCCAACTGCTCGGTCAGTGCGCCGCGTTCTGTTTCGCTGCTGTCGAGCTGGATTTGAAGCTGTGCCAGATCCGCCGCCAGATCGGCACTGGCGCGCCGTTCAATGTTCAGTAATTCGCTCAACGAGGCCAATTGCTGGCGCATCTCACCAAGGGTCGCATCCTGACCCGAGACGCGATAGACCAGATTCGCCTGAATCAGCACAAAAACCATCAGCACAAAAATGATCACCATCAGCAAGCTGGCCAGCGCATCGACAAAGCCAGGCCAGGTAAAATTCTCGCTACGGCGGGTATTGCCAAGCCGCGACAGCGCCATCGTTATTTACCTCGTTTGGCGATTGAGGCGTTGCCAATTAATGCCGCGACAGATGCCGATAACCCACGCAGTTCAGATGTTAAAATTTCAGTCTGATGCTGTCGGTCGGTGCGCATGGTATCGGCAAGCTGTTGCAAATTGGCGTTGAGCTGTGCCAGCTGTTCACGAATCCGGCGGTCATCTGCGGTTGCCTCGTTCAAGGCGGCCAATGTGCCGTTTAGGCTGGCCATTTGTTCGACAATTTTTGTGCGGTTGGTCTCGCCTTCTGCGATTGATTGTGACAAGGATAACAAGGCCCGCGCGGCTTCTTCACTCATGCCGCCTGCAAGTGCGCCATGTGTTCCGCCGGCGGTGCTGCTGTCGTTAAACCGGGCAAATGCCGATAGCCAGTCTTCCAACTCGTTAAAGAAGCGGCCCATCGCCTGACCCAATTGCAGATCCAGAAAGCCCAGAATGAGCGATCCGCCAAGGCCAAAAAGCGATGATGAAAAAGCCGTCGCCATGCCAGATAGCGGCGCGTCCAGACCGGATCGCAATTGCGTCATCATCGCCTGAAAATTGGCGCTGTCAGCATCCAGTGAATTGATCACCAGACTGACCGCACCAATCGTCTGTAACAATCCCCAAAACGTTCCCAAAAGGCCTAAAAACACCAGCAGCCCGATCATATAGCGTGAAATTTCACGCCCTTCATCAAGCCGCCCGGCAACGCCATCCAGCACCGATCGCAATGACAATGCGGATAATTGCGCATCATGCCGTGAATCCGCCAGCATGGCATAGACAGTCGCCAGCAAGACAGGCCGCTTTTCCGGCGTGTCCAGTGATCCGGTCTTTTGAACCGATAGCAGCCATTTGCGCTCGGGGGTCAGGCGCAGGGTTTGCCTGATCACATAGAGGATACCAAGACCAAGTGTTGCCAGAATCACACTATTGAGCGCCGGATTGCCAAGAAAGGCAGTTTTTAAAGGGCCGAATAAAGCCGCGCAAATAACGCCAACGACCACCAAAAACAGCATCATACGGAACAGGAAACGTTTTGGATCAGTGCGCATTATCGACTCTCCGGATTCGGCGCCTGATAGCCCAGCGCGGCTATCTGGCGGCCTCGTTGCGTCAGTTCTTATGTATAACAATGGCAGGATTATGGCGATTGACAAGCCCTTGCGGCGCCGGATCACAGCATTTGCCGCGCCGCCAAATGCAAAAGCGGGCTGATCAGGCGGTGTCGTTATTTGCCGCGTTGAGGGTTTTTAGTAATTCGGCATGGATCGCCGGGTTGGCGGCAACAACATCGCCGCTATCGAGGGCGCGGTCACGTGAGGCGAAATCGGACACAAAACCGCCAGCCTCGCGCACCAGCAAAATGCCGGCGGCGATATCCCATGAACTGAGGCCGCGTTCCCAAAACCCATCATACCGGCCAGCCGCAACATAGGCCAGATCAAGCGCCGCCGAACCAAATCGGCGGACACCCGCACTGACAGCCATCACTTTTTGCAATTCTTTGCCAAATTTTTCATGCGCCGCAGCGTCGCCGCGACCAAGAAACGGAATGCCGGTGGCGAATAATGATTCGGCCATGCGCCGGCGTCCGGAAACGCGCAGACGGCGGTCATTGATAAAGGCGCCCTGACCAGCCTCGGCAAAGAAATATTCATGACGCAGCGGGTCAAATACCAAAGCGGCGGTGATTTTGCCTTTATCTTTGACCGCAATCGATATGGCAAAATGCGGAATCCCATGCAAAAAATTTGAGGTGCCATCAAGCGGGTCAATAATCCATACAGGCGCATCCGCATCGGCGCCGGCAATAACGCCGCCTTCTTCCATAACAAAGCCCCAGTCGGGCCGTGCCTTTTGCAATTCGGCCTTTATCACACGTTCGGCATTGGTGTCGGTGCGTGATACAAAATCTGCCGGGCCTTTCCGGCTCACCTGCAAATTTTCGACTTCGCCAAAATCGCGCAGCATGCCACGGCTGGCAGCGGTGGCGGCTTTATGCATAACATTTATAAGGGCGGAACGGCTGGCCATGAGAAGTCCTAAATAACGGGGGTAAAATTAACTTTTTGCACGCTCGACATAGCTTGCATCTTCCGGCCGTACAACGATACGGGTGCCGGTTTCGATATGCGGCGGCACCATAACACGGATGCCATTTTCCAGCACCGCTGGCTTGTATGATGAAGATGCTGTCTGGCCTTTGACCACAGCATCAGCCTCGACCACTTCCATCACCACGGTATCGGGAAGCGCAATCGAAATAGGATCACCCTCATAGCTTGACAGGGTGATGATCATGCCATCTTGCAAAAAGGCCGCACGATCGCCGACCATATCCACATTGATGGTGATTTGTTCAAAACTTTCGGCATGCATGAACACCAGCTGGTCACCATCTTCATATAAAAATGTGCATTCATTTTCATCCAGAATGACGCGTTCAACAGTTTCGGATGAGCGGAAGCGTTCATTGAGCTTGGTGCCATCACGGATATCACGCAGTTCAATCTGCGCAAAAGCGCCGCCTTTGCCGGGTTTGACATGCGATACTTTTACCGCCGTCCATAACCGCCCATTATGTTCAATCACATTGCCGGGTTTGACGGCATTACCATTGAGTTTCATTGCACAACTCCTCGTTTATCATTGACCGGAAGCGGCTGTTGATGCCGCTAACAGGCCCGTCATTTCTATAAATATTTGGCCATGGCCGCGGCTGTATCCAGCATGCGGCAGGAAAATCCCCACTCGTTATCATACCAGGCCAGCACCCGCACAAACCGCTTGTTGGCGACATTGGTCTGCGTCAGGTCGGCAACAGATGAATGCGGGTCATGGTTAAAATCGATCGACACCAGCGGGCGTTCATTAATGCCCAAAACGCCGTGCATCGGGCCGTTTGCAGCGTCACGAAATGCCTGATTTATCTCGTCAAGGCTGGTGTCTCGGCTTGTCGTCACGACAAGGTCAACCACCGACACATTTGCCGTCGGGACACGTATCGCGGAACCGTTCATCTTGCCAATAAGTGCCGGCAAAACTTCGCCAACCGCGGATGTGGCGCCGGTTGATGTCGGGATCATTGACATGGCCGCAGCGCGTGCCCGGCGCAAATCCTTATGGCTGGAATCAAGTGTTGGCTGGTCTCCGGTATAGGCATGGATTGTGGTCATATATCCCGCTTCAATACCGACGGTATCGGCCAGCACTTTGGCAATAGGTGCCAGACAATTTGTCGTGCAAGAGGCGTTGGAAACAATATCGACGCCAGCATTCAACTGGTCATGATTGACCCCATACACAACTGTCATATCGGCATTTTTGCAGGGCGCTGACACCAGCACTTTTTTTGCACCCGCCGTCAGATGCGCGGCAGATTGGTCACGGCTGTTAAATTTGCCGGAACATTCCAGCACAATATCGATCTTATGCGCGGCATGCGGGATTTGTGCCGGGTCGCGTTCACGGCTCATCTTGATCTTGCCACGGCCGATATCCATCCAGTCTTCGCCGATACTTATCTGTCCGCCAGCACGGCCATGAACCGAATCGAATTCATAGAGATGGGCGGATGTTTCAACCGGCCCTGGGCTGTTGATCAGCACCACTTCCATATCATCACGATTCATTTCCTGAAGCGCCCGCAAGGTCATGCGCCCGATCCGGCCAAATCCGCTAATTGCCAATCTCAAAGTCATTTAATTTGCTCCTTTTGCTTGTCTGCAGTTTTGCAAATTGCGCGTGCTGTTCAGGCCAGACGTTGGCGCACGGCTGCGACGACCGCATCTTCGGTGATGCCAAAATGCGCATATAAATCTTTGATCGGCGCCGACGCACCAAAGCCGTCCATGCCGATAAAGCTGTCACTTGGCGCAAGCATCCAGTCCCATGATTGCTGCATCGCGGCCTCAATGACAACGCGCGGGGTGCTGCCCAGAACAGCCTGTTGATAGGCCGGGTCCTGGGCGCGGAACAATTCCATACAAGGCATCGACACAACGCTTGCCGCAATACCGTCTTTCGCAAGTGTATCACGTGCGGCCAGCGCAATGCCAACTTCTGATCCGGTGGCAACAAGCGTCACCTGCCGCGACGCTTCGTCCCCGGCGATGATATAGCCGCCTTTGGCGGTTTTGTTTTCGCCCATATCACCATGCCGGAACTGTGCCATGCCTTGCCGGCTTAACGCCAGAATCGAGGGTGATGTCTTGGCTTCAATCGCACATTGCCAGGATTCGGCGGTTTCCACCGCATCGCCCGGCCGAAACACCAGCAAATTCGGTATCACCCGCAAAGCTGCCAGATGTTCAACCGGTTGGTGCGTAGGGCCATCTTCACCCAAGCCGATTGAGTCATGTGTCATCACATAAATGGCGCGCTGCTGCATCAAGGCGGATAAGCGGATTGATGGTCGGCAATAATCGGTAAATACCATAAAGGTGCCACCATAAGGGATCGCACCACCATGCAATGCGATACCATTCATCGCCGCCGCCATGCCATGCTCACGCACACCATAATGGATATAGGTGCCGGCATAATTATTCCGGTCAAAAATACTGTGATCACCGACCCGTGTATTGTTTGATCCGGTTAAATCAGCCGAGCCGCCAAACAGTGTTGGGCAGGCTGGCAAGATGGCTTCAAGGGTTTTCTGGCTGGCAACGCGGGTCGCCAGATTTTGCGGTTCCGCCGCCAGTTTTGTTTTCCACGCCAGAACCGCTGGTGCAAATGCAGATGGCAGATCGCCGCGCATCGCCGCATCAAACGCGTCTGCATCAGCCCGCGCAGCATGCCGTTTTTGCCAGCTGCTGCGTGCGCTGTTGCCCTGGCTGCCGACAGCACGCCAGCTGTCCAACAGATCAGCCGGAATGTCAAAGGCATCAAACGGCCAGTCAAGCGCCGCACGGGCAGCGGCAATTTCGGTGTCGCCAAGTGGGGCGCCATGCACACCAGAGGTGCCTTGCTTGGCTGGCGCGCCAAAGCCGATCACTGTTTTACAGCGAATCAGGCTGGGGCGATCATCCGCCTTTGCCGCGGTAATGGCCGCTGACACCGCATCCATATCATGCCCCTCGCATGCCAGCACCTGCCAGTTATAGGCAGCAAACCGCGCAGAAATATCGTCGGAAACAGTTAAATCGGTGGTGCCATCAATGGAGATGCCATTATCGTCAAACAGCACAATCAACCGGCCAAGCTGCATATGGCCGGCCATCGACGCGGCCTCGTGGCTGATGCCTTCCATCAGACAGCCGTCACCAGCAATCACATAAGTGTGATGGTCAACCAGATCATCGCCAAATTTGGCCGCCAAATGCCGTTCCGCCATGGCCATGCCAACCGCATTGGCAATGCCCTGACCAAGCGGGCCGGTGGTTGTTTCAATGCCGCTGGCATGGCCAAATTCGGGATGCCCGGCGGTGCGCGCGCCAAGCTGTCTGAAATTGCGGATTTCATCCAGCGTCATATCGGCATAGCCGGTCAGATACAACAGCGCATAGAGCAGCATTGACCCATGCCCGGCAGACAGCACAAATCGGTCGCGGTCAGGCCAGTTTGGCGTGTCGGCGCAAAATTTCAAATGATCGCAAAATAATGCGGTGGCGGCGTCAGCCATGCCCATCGGCATGCCCGGATGCCCTGAATTTGCCGCTTGCACCGCGTCCATTGTCAAAGCCCGTATGGCATTTGACATGCGTTGTTTATCAGATGGGTTTGGCATGTGTGTCTCCGGTGGCCGCGGCACAATTAAAAGCGTCACATGATGTAACGGTGGTGTGATGCGCCGCAATTTGCCCGTGTTCGACTGTTTCGTCAATGCACCATAGCGGTGTTGCCAGCATGTGGTTTCCAGCGCCGCCGGAGCGGTGATTTTTTTTTGGGGTTTATTTCGATTCTGATTTGAGGCAAGCTTCGCTTTGTAAAGCTCTATGATCAACAGAAAAAATCGTGTCGCACGACCCCGCATTCAGGTGCGAAATCGCTGTGGGAAAACGGTTTTAGACTGTTGTTGAAAGTGGAATAACCAAGACATGAACCGATTGCAAAATGCGCAAAAATTACTGGGCGATTCGCTCGCTGCGTTGGAATCGGCGGTTGCACAAACCCAGCTATCAACCAGCCCGGTTGGTAACGATGATGGCGATGATGGTTTAGCCACCACGCCAAGCATGGATCTTGGGCAGTTGTCGCAAGACGTCACAGCCATCGAGGCCGATCTGGACAAAGCGATCCAGATGCTTGCCGAGTTGACAGCACAACATCCCACAGGAGATGGCGCATGAGCCAATCTGTCGTCACCATCCGGTTAAATGGCAATCCATATCAAATTGGCTGTGGTGCGGGCGAAGAGGCGCATGTCAGCAAACTTGGCGAAGAAGTTGAATCGATTATGCAATCATTGATTGCGTCGGTGGGGCAGATTGGCGAGGCTCGATTATTGGCGATGGTTGCGCTTATTCTGGCCGATCGCGCCGCCGGAAATGCAGATGAGCCGCCGTTGAATGGGGCGGCGGATGGGGCTACGAGTGGGGCTGCGCGTGCGTCCGCGACCGACCATGACGCGGCAGCCGAGGCACTCGAAATGGCGGCAGAGCGTATCGCGGCACTTGCATCCCGCCTGACAAAACCCTAACTATAGATAAGGCGACGACTGGGCTTTCGCGTTTGGTTGTTTAATCCCTGGGGCCATAAATTTTCTCTCGGGAGCTGCCTCTGGCTGGATCGTGGTCTGGTTATTGCGGCGCCCACCTGCAAAGCAGGTCACAGAGGATATCTATACTGACGGTTCATCTGGTCGTCGCCGTCATATTTCAACGGGTCGCATCGTTGGCCCGGCGCTTTTGTCTGACAGGTTTGTGTTCAGTGCCAAAAATTTTCCCACCCTTACCATCGACAGATGATTTGGCAACTTCTTCAGATGATCTGGTTTCGGCAAAAGCGCAGGCGCGGAAACAGGCCGCTAAAATCCGCCAGCAACAGGCAGATATGCACCCGCAGGCGGCCGAGCAACTGGTTGCATATTGTGCAGAGCTGATGCAAACCTTTGGCCACGGCATCTATGCCGCCTATTTGCCGATCCGCAGCGAAATTTCGCCACTGCCATTGGTCGCGGCACTGCATCAAGCTGGCCAGCAAACCGCCATGCCGATCACCCCGGCCGAGGGGCAAGCCTTGAGTTTCCGTCTGTGGGCGGTGGGCGATGATCTGGAAGCGGGGCCGTATGGCACATCGCAGCCTTTGACCGCTGGTCAACCGGTGTTGCCCGATATTATTCTGGCACCATTGCTGGCGTTTGACGCGGCTGGCTGGCGGCTTGGCTATGGTGGTGGGTTTTATGACCGCACCATTGCCGATTTGGCGACGCGCCGGCATTCATGCGCGGTGATCGGCCTTGGCTTTGACGGGCAAAAGCTGGACAAGGTGCCAATTGGCCCCTATGACATGCCCTTGGACGCGGTATTGACCCCTTCGGGGCTGCACCGCACGAAACGGTAAGCGTCTATGGCGGATATCAGGGCGAGGAGCCTGCGATGACTCGTGTATTGTTTTTAGGGGATATTGTTGGCCGCGCGGCGCGTCACGAAGTGATCAGCCAGGTGCCGCTTTTACGGGCCGAGCATAATCTCGATTTCATCGTGGTGAATTGCGAAAATGCGGCTGGTGGATTTGGCGTAACCCCGGCAATTTGTGAGGCGCTGTTTGAAGCTGGCGTTGATGTTTTGACGACTGGCAATCATGTCTGGGACAAGCCTGAAATCATCCCCTATATTGAGACGCAGAGCCGTCTATTGCGGCCGCTGAATATGCCCGAGGCAACCCCCGGCAATGGCGTGGTCACGCATACCAATGCGGCTGGCAAACGCCTTACCGTGGTGAATGTTATGACCAATTTATTCATGGCGGCGAATGACCCGGTTTTTGCCGCGTTAGACGGTGCGCTGGTGCGGCATAAATTGCAGCGTGATGCGGATTTTATTCTGGTTGATGCGCATGGTGAGGCGACCTCAGAAAAAATGGCGCTGGGGCATATGGTTGATGGTCGCGCCTCGATGCTGGTTGGCACGCATACGCATGTGCCGACAGCTGATCACCGGATTTTGGCCGGCGGCACGGCCTATCAGACAGATGCGGGTATGTGCGGCGATTATGACAGCGTCATCGGCATGGACAAGGTGGCCGCGACTGACCGGTTTACCGGCCGCGGCAATAGCCGTTTGTCGGTGGCAATGGGGGCGGTGACATTATGCGGCTTGCTGGTCGAGGCAGATGCAAATGGACTGGCACAAACAGTCGCGCCGCTGCGTGCTGGTGGTGGCCTGTCTCCCGCCTGAATTGGCGCCTGAATTGGCGCTTGAATTGGCGCTTGAATTGGCGCTTGAATTGGCGCTGGCGAAATTAAATTAGTGGGACAAAATTGCTGGGGCAAAATTGCGGGGGTAAGGCTGGTATAAGCCCCGGTCATCTGGTATAGAGTTTTTTGTGCAGGCAGCACATGTACAGCTTTTGTAATATTGTGCTTCAAACCAATCAAATATACGAAAATTCAGAGACTATGGCAGGCCATTCCAAATTCAAAAATATCATGCACCGCAAAGGTGCGCAGGACAAAAAACGCGCCAAAGTCTTTGGCCGTCTGATTAAGGAATTAACCGTTGCGGCGCGGTCCAGCACCGACCCGGATTCGAATCCGCGTTTGCGCACCGCGCTGGCGGCGGCGCGTGCTGCGAATATGCCAAAGGACAATATTGAGCGGGTTCTCAAACGCGCCGAAGGCGGCGAGGGCGAGTCCTATGATGAAATCCGTTATGAGGGGTACGGGCCGGGCGGCACCGCGCTGATTGTTGACGCGATGACCGATAACCGCAATCGCACCGCCTCGGAAGTGCGGGCAGCGTTTAACAAGTTTGGCGGCTCGCTTGGTGAAACCGGATCGGTCAGTTTTATGTTCGATAAGGTGGGCCAGATCGCCTATGCGGGTGATGTTGCGGATGCGGACACCATGTTCGAGGCGGTGCTTGAAGCCGGCGCTGACAATGTGGAAACCGACGATAATGG
>Ga0255783_10002896_pt1 | contig 16709 bp, 8 predicted proteins | sample 011ome_22_FD_179981 | JGI IMG/M metagenome (GOLD analysis project Ga0255783, IMG submission 179981) | Coastal salt marsh microbial communities from the Groves Creek Marsh, Skidaway Island, Georgia - 011507BT metaG (version 2) | ecosystem: Environmental > Aquatic > Marine > Intertidal zone > Salt... | reverse complement strand
GAAGAAACAAACGAAAGAGGACAAAAAAGAACGCTCGACGATGCGTCCCTCGAAAACCACGAGTACGAGCGAAAAGGAGTGGGCGTTACAGAAGAACGTTTGAAGTTTACCGACGATGACGACGACGAAGAGGACAACGACGAAGCAGACAAAGAAGAAAATACGCGAAGAAGCAAACAAAGACGAGGCAAAGAGAACGTCGAGGAGAACGCTGCCAGTAATGCTGCTACTTTGAGTACTACGAGTACCGCGAACGAAAACGAAGAGAATGCCAACAACAAAGAAAAAATGTCACCACGGAAAATCGCGTTCCTCTCCATGCCGAAACAATTGTCGAAGAAACATTTATCCGCGAAAAGTCAAGCGCCGCAGACGCTTTCGGAAGCGCGAGTAAAACTGAACGAAGGATTGAGACACGTGAAGAACGAACAGAAGATGAGGAGAGAAATTACGAGGTCGATAAAGCAACACACGACGGTGGCGAAGAGAACCGCGAAGTTTGTTGGTCAGAGGAGTAGTAGTGATAGTAGTAGCGGTGGGAGTAGTAGTAGCGAGAGTAACAGCGAGAGCGAGGAGCGAAGAAACGAGGAATCAAACGAAAACGACGAAGGAGGCGAAAGGGGAGGTGAACAACAACACGCAACAACAGATGATCCGCAAAAGATGACCGAAATCGATCGCTTAGCGTGGGAAATCAACACCAAAGAGTTCACGAAGAGCAAATTCCCGTGGGCGGACCCGTTCGTTGTTTTGTGCGAACGATACTCGCGTTTTTTGCGCAACGGCGTTCGATACAAAACCGTCCCGTGGGCGAACTTGGTGGAAGATATCAACGCGAAATACGAAGCGGACGGGCAGACGATCACGTCGAACACGGAGATGCTCATGGTGACGTTCGCTATCGAACGGTTGAAAGAAATACACGACGAAGAATCGAGAGTGAGAACAAAGTTGGAAGAGATTGAGAGAAAGTTAATCGCCTCGGCGCGAGAGAGTTCGAGTAAAGCGTTGGAGAGACTTAAAGCCGATAGCGGGATGGCGGATGTAGACGACGACGACGACGGTAAAGAGAATGAAGGAGATAAAGGTGCGAAAGACCCGGCGTTATCGACTTCCAGGGGCGGGCGTCCCAACGGACGAAACAACAAGCAGTACTTAGTCGACGAGCGCGAGTTCAACGAAGAGTTTATTCCCAAAGTTCGCAAATTGGCCAAAGCGTTGCTCAAAGACGTTCAGTGGGTGCACGACGAAGACAGCGAGGAGTATAAAAACATGTACGCGACGTACGATAACTTTCACAAAAGTCACTCCTCGGGAGAGCGCATCGACGAAAAAGATATTCAAGTACCGAAAGGCGTCTCTCTCGGTGAATTCGAAAAACGATTTTTACCGGAAAACGGCCAAGCGTACCCGAGCGGGAAGAAGAAACCGTCGTGCGCGTTGGTTGGCAACTCGCGCGCGTTGTTAGCCAACGACCGTCTCGGCGAACAAATCGACGACCACGACGTCGTCATGCGCTTAAATCAAGCGCCGTCGAAACGGTTCGAGAAATACGTGGGGCATAAAACCACGCATCGTTTGTTAAACGCCAAATGGACGCAAGCGTATAAATCGAATCCGTATTTACAGACGGAGCCGAACGTGACGTTTGTGATTACGAGGACGGATTGGTTGACGTATTTAAGAGCGGCAAAGGTGATGGCGAATTTGAAACCAAACTATTTTCCGAAAAATGCCGCCTCTTCTGCGTCGTTCTCGTCGTCGGAAGAGGAGGACAACGGGGCGAGTAGTAATAACAACAACAACGCAATTGGTGGAGACACCACCGCGATGGACGAGTTCGGTGACATCGTACCCGTAGAGAATTCGAAAATGCCTTCCGACGAACAAGACGTCGACATCGCCGAACGCGTCAAACAAGGCATGCCGACCTTACGCTTACTCTCTCGTTCCGCCGTCGACGGCGCCGGCGATGTTTTGAGAGCGTTGAAACAAAACTTGGAAATCGTTCGCGGCAAAGCGTATAAAGGGAAAGCGTCGCCGTCGAGCGGTTTCCTCGGGTTTCACTTGTTGCGTCAATTTTGCGACACCTTGGACGTGTACGGCGTCGGAGATGACATCGCGTTTACCGGCGCGGCGTGGCATTACTTTGAAACGCAACACTTCCAATCTTCTAGAGAATTCGGCGCCGTGCCGCACCATTCGTTTACGTTAGAATCGGACGTGATGCAACTGTTAGACGCGACGGAACAAATTCGACATCAAAGAGTGCACGTGGATAAAGAGACGATGCAAAGGTTGGAGTTTATGAAAGGCGCGCCGATACGAGAAATCAGAGCGCCGCAGAATCTAGGACGGATTGCAAACGCGCAAGCGAAGAGAGAGCAGAATAAAAAGGCGGCTGCCTCATCGGAAAGACCCTCTTCTTCTTTCGGTGGCAGTGGCGGCTTGTCTCACGCGGAATCGTCCATGATGAAACGAGGCTACGGGAGCGCAAAGAAAAGAAGCGGCGGAAGTAAAGCGGCGGCGAGTAAAAAAGAGTCGTCGTTTACGTCGTCGAAATTGGATTCGGATTCGGAATCGGCGGATCCGCTTTCTGGTTTAGTTTAGAGTATAGATATATGTATAGATCATGTTCTTCTAGAAGCGCTACTAGTAAGATGCTACGCTCTATTATTATTAATTCGTCTTCTTCTTCTGTGCCTGTTTTGACTTCATCCTCGCTAAAACGTTGATGCACATGTGTATTAATTCCATGTGCCAACCCATCAACACGTACGCTAAGAACGCGTGCACTCGCATGATTTCGTCTTTCAAAATGAAATTGAACAAACCAGTCGTGATATTCGCGAAGAGAAAGACGAGCATTGGAGACGCGTTGGCTCTTTGCAAGATGGACGGAACGGTATGGTATTGTTCGTGTATGAACGCCATGACAACCATCGCGGAGACGTTGTACGTGCTCATCCATAAAATATACCCAAAATTGCACAGACGTCGAGACGGTTTGATGATTTTGAGAACATCGATTGAGGTGTACGACGCTATCCAAAGCATAAGCGCGAGCCACACCGCGCGACGCAAATCGCCCTCGCTCTTTTTCGTGTGCACGTATTCGCCAAAAAACCGTCCGAAAAAGTGTAACGACGTCATTCCAACGCACGAAAACGCACCCTCTCGGTTTAGCGTAACGAATGAGACGACGTCCGTATATTTCGTTGGAAACGCGCCTCGCTCTTTCGTCGGTAAAAGCAACCACGATTCGAGTTTCATCGTCGTATTTTTCGCGTCGTATACCACGTTCCTTCCGAGCAACAGTTCGACGAGAATCGCGATGCTCGACGCGACGATAAAAGTATTCCGCATTCGATATTTACCAGTAATAAAACGACCACACGCACAAACAATCGCCGTCGATAGGATATCAATCACCGCCAAACTGAAGAAAAAATTCCACATCGGTCCGTATTCCTCCTCGACGAGCTGATAGCCGCTTCTTTTCACGGAAACGTACCTCGCAAACCCGAGAATGAATGAAATCGACGCTCGTTTCATCATTCGCAGAAACACTTCTCCACTAGAAGAAGCTCCTTCTTCACCTCTACTACCATTACTACTACTACTATTAATACTACTTCTACTATTACCTCTTCTATTAACGCTTCTCTCGCTTCGCCGCCACTTCACGCAACTCGCGCTCGCCACGAACGACCCCGCGCCGACGTCCATCAACGAAACGCCGTAGTCTTTCGTCTTCCCTAACCTCCTGGGCATTTGCGAGAAATCGATGGCTAATATCGCCGAGCACGCGGATAAGAGCATCGCCGAGCGGTACAGGTTTAACCACGCCGTCGTAGAATTTGTATTCGTATTCGTATTCCTATCTTTCTTTATTAGAGAAGAAGAAGAAAAACCAATCCGTCGAAGGCACAAAATCGCTCCCAACAGACCGCTCAACTTTGGATGAAAAACGCATAAAATCGTCGGGAATAACACGTGCAGAAAATCTCTCCACCGATTTTGCAGCGAGAGTCGTTTATCAAAGTCTTCGTCGTCTTCGTCAAAGTCTTTAATGTCTCGACGACATCGAACGCCGACTGATTCTAACACGAACAGCGTCAAGAAAAAAATCTCAAACGCGTTTCCATCTTCTTCACGACCGAAAGCGCGATTGGTTTCAGATTTCAATCTGCCGTCGTACCGAAAGAATCCTCCTCCTATTCCTCCTCCTTCTCTCCCCTTCATATTCGCTTAAAAACGCGTTTACGAACAAAGCGAGAGAAGAGAGCACTTCTTAATTTGCGTATTATATAAAACAAGTGTGGACTAATAAAACTGTGGAATAAAAAACCTGTTCACAGAAGAAGCACCAGAAGGGACAACTACTCGAGAAAGAAAAAGAGTACGAAGGACGCACTTATTACGAGTACGAAGGAACAACTCGCGATATTTTTTGTTAAGTGCTCATGTCGTACTCGAGAGCACGAAAAGAGTAAGGACGAAGCACTTACACCCTAAATAGTCACATTTTTTTTGTGTGTTAAAACAAGCAACCACACGAGAAAGAATTCTTTTGTTCGCTCAATTAAATTCAATAACCTCCCTTTCGTTCTTCTTTCTTTCTCGCTCGCCTCAAAAGGAAGAGATTATGTTTTGATGCGCACGGTGAGAGCGGCGTACTACTAATTTATTCAAAGAAGAGATCTGAGGACAGCAGCACACGTAAGCTTTACTTCTTCGTAATAATAATAATGAGGCTGAAGAGCGGGAGATCGCCGAGAGAGTCGGAGACGAGCAGCGATATGAATCGAGACGAGGACATCACGAATGCGTCTCACGGAAAAACCTCAACCACATTTACTAAGAACGAGAAGAAGGAAGCAACTGTTGAGGATGGTTCAGAACAACACCCTCAGATCGCGGTCACTCTGTTAGAAAAACATCAAGAGCAACAACAACAACAACAACAAAATGATTTAACAAGTCCTCCTCCAACGAAAGGACAAGACGAGAAACCGAATGAAATGTCGCGAGCGAGAAGGAAAAAAAACGAAGCCATTGCGGTTGTTTCCGAACTGTACAGGTTACACGAAGTCGGGAAAAAAACAAACTTTCGAGTGACGCAAGAGGGGTTATACCAAACGATGGTCGAGCTCGTCAATAACATCTCCGCGAGAGTGGAGAAGAGCAACATGATACAAATGTGGGTGCCGAGGATTGCCGGGAAAAGCGTGGTGATGACGACGCACGGCGAACTGTGCAAGATATCGGCGAAGAAGAAGACGCACGACTCGGTGTTGGCGAAGAAGTTTACCGAAAACTCGACGGCGTTTTTTTTCAACTGCGAAGTGGCCAACGGAGAAGGGATGTTAGGTCTGCCGGGGAGGTGTTACGTTTTGAGTCGACCGGAGTTTACGCCGTCGGTGACGTCGTATCGACCGATGGAGTACGTGAGAGTGGCGTGCGCGTACGAGTGCCAGATACACACGACGATGTGTTTGCCGGTGTTTTTAAGCGAAGAGGCGATGAAGAGCGAACGGCCGTTTACTATTTTAGAGGTGGCGTTGTGTCACATGACGGAATCCATAGGGGAGCTCTACGCCGCCACCACGCACGAGTTTATGAAACTCGGGCTGTTTACCACCGGACACGACCGCGTCGGGCCGGAGAGGTACATGAGAAAGTTCATCGAGTCGACGGTGGAGACGTTAGCGCCCGGGCACGCGAACGCGTTGGAGTTGATGTGCGAGACGTTAAACGTTCCGTTCGCGCAATTTTGGATCGAATCGAACGGGCTCATAGTCACCGCCGGGTGTCCGTATTTCGTGAAGGAAAAAGAGTGTCAGAGTTACCGGGACATGTCGTCGCAAATATCGCTGATGATTGGCCAAGGACCGGTTGGACAGGCGCACTCGAAAGAGACGTTAATTTGGGTGGACGACGTTCAAAAGGCTTCCCAGATCGAATGGCCGTTGCATCACACGTCTATTTTACTCGGTTTGAGAGGTTTGTGCGCGTGTAAGATGCGAATCGATTGCGTCTTACCGGACGGGACGAAGAAAAAAACAGACGCGATTCTTGAAATTTTGTTAAATCCGAAACTCCAAACGTCCGCGGAGCAAATACAAACGGTGGAGGAGGTGTGGAGTTATCTACAAAGGGGCGTGAGAGTGGATAACACGAAGAATGCGCCAGATGGTGCGAGCGCGCCCGCGGTGCCTGACTCGCCGTTAGCGGCTACGGCTGGCGTGCGAGGAAACGACGAACAACCGGCGTCGATGTTGATGGAATTGCCGGATTTAACAGGAAAGAACAACAACACAGATACGACCAGAGAAGGGAAGAACAACGACGATAAAACAGGAAAAGGAAAAGGAGCGGCGCCGATGACGACGATACAAGCCGTCGAGCACATTTCTATGGTGAACAAAGGCCCAGACGAGAAGAACGAAAGATCGGCGCCGTGGGGGATCACTCTAGAGTTACTCCAAACGCAATTTTCTAAGCATTTAAAAGACGCCGCGACAGATTTAGGAGTCGGGAGTACCACTTTAAAACGAATTTGTCGTCAATACGGCATCGGGCGTTGGCCTCGACGATCGTTGAAATCGAAACAGTATAAAGCGATGAAAGAAGCCGCGAAGCAGCAAAGCTCGCAAAACAAACTGAGGAAAGCGAGGAGTAGCGGCGGACACAGTTCGGGTGGTTCTCCTCGCGACGGGGGGTCCTCGTTTAAATCGTTCGGTGGTGACAGCGATGCTGTCGCTGGTGAATCCGTTCACGGTCCAGGCGGTCGCATGAGTGGAGGAGGCTCGTTGTCGAACTTGGCGAAAACCGGCGACGGTAGTCCGTTGGGCGACGGGTTATTTACCATGGGAAGTACGGGAGGTGCGCCAATCAGAGGAAAAGAAGGCTCCGGAGGAGTGGGTGCGTTACTTGGTAGCGGAGAAGAAGGTCGTTCGCACGGTGGATTTCAGGCTTTTCGCGGCATAGCGACGCAAGGCCAATTCGATTGGGGCGACGAGGAAGAACGAGAGCGAGGCGCATCCTGGCACGCCGGAAGCGGATTCGTCTCTCACGGTCGCTTGAAAAACGCAAAAGGTCAAATCGTCGCCTCGGGTTCGCAACACGGCGGTCACACCGCGTCGCAGTTTTTCGGAGCGCAACAACACCAACAACCGCATCAGAGTATGCCCATCGCGCCCGCCATGCAACAAGGAGATTTCGGACCGGCGGCGGAAAAAGCAGAAACGAAAACACCGAATAAAAAATACAAGAAAGACGTTGCCGTTGGAACAAAAGCAGGCGCCGGAAAAGCTGCCGTGCCGTTTTCTTTCGACGATCATTTTTACGAAACCGTTCACGGCGCGCACAACTTTTCGCAACAATTGTATCCACATCAATACAACAACAACGACGATAGCGTCCACGGTTCGACGTATTCCGAATCCGCACACGGCGGTTCGCATTACAACGGAGGGTCTATGCACGGAAACCCGGGCGGGGACAATTCCGTGCACGGCACGACGGCTTTGGCGGGTATATTGAACAACACTCTCGGGGGTGGTTTTGACGACGATTTGTTCATCGCCAACGATACGATGGAAGAGGCGGACGCGGACATGATGGCGATTTTACTCAACGAAGGCGAGAAAGTCGAGGAAGTGCCGCAACTCGTTGTGAAGTTTCGAGTTGGTGCAGATACCATTCGGTTTCGCTTGTTGCACAAATGGTCCGTACAAATGCTTCTCGATCGGATTCGAAAGCTCATCGTCTTCCCTGATTCGGCGAAATTGAAATACATGGACGACGAAGACGACATGTGCATTTTACAAAGCGAACACGACTTGGACGAGTGCATCAAGTTTACCGAGCATCGCAAGAAGGAGAGTGGAAACAGCGGGAACAATAAAAGTGCCACGAACGACCCAGTTGTCATCGGTGAGAGCAACGCTCAGAACAACGCTCGGCAGCAGCAGCAACAGCAACAACAACAGAAGCAAGAGTTATTAGCGACAGGTTTCGCCCCGAACAAACCAAACGGAGGTGAAATTACCATCTTTATCTGTTTAGCGGATGGCTCCATGCCCTCATTAAACGCCTACGAGTTGATCAAGCAAGACATTCACTCGATACCTCCGTCGTTATCTGCCTCGGTGAACGCGCGAAGAGACCAACTCACGATCAACGTCAAAGTCACGCACGACAACGACACGTGCCGATTTTTGTTGGAACCGAAAATGAATCACGTGACTTTGATGGAACACGTCTTGAAACTTTTCGGGATACAAAAAGAGTCGTCGTCGTCGTCGCATTATCACCGATTGACGTATTTGGACGACAGCGAAGAGTGGATCACGTTGGCTGGTGATTTAGACTTGGACGAGTGCAGAGCTTTGTGCGGTTGCTCTCCGAGTTTGCGCATGAAGCTGTTGGATCGTTGACAACAATTATTTGCAACATAAAATATACATATTTATATACATCGAACATTTCTTTCTTCCGAACAGGAAAGAGAGAGAGAATGAGAGAGAGAGAGCAATGATGAAGTTTAAGATGTACATATATTATAGATTTGAAAAGAAGTCACGAGCGAGCCGTTGACTTCTTACTCTCTCCATTTGTAATAACACCTTGATAGAATTCCATAAAAAATAATAATAAATTGTGCTTCAATCACACGATTGATGGGGCAAAACGTGTTGCTATTACACGCTTCTTCTTTCTTCTTTCTTCCGATGATGATGATGATGATGAAAATGATGATTTCGCGACGCCGAAACACCAAAATCACTTATTCAATTTCACGTCTTGAAATTGTTTTTCCAGCTTTTCCTTTTCAATCTCCGCCAGCCGTTTCCTCCCAGCCTCGGTCTTCTTCAGTTCGTGCACCGTCTTCTCTTTCTCCGCGCCTTTCACCGCCACGCCTTTCGTCGTCCCTCCGTGAATGGCGTGTAAATCCGACCACTCTTCCGGTTTAAACGGCATTTTCGGATGTTTCGAGTCCCAGTGCAACTCTCCGCTTTTTATCGAAGGCGCAGCCATGCCACAGATTGGACATTTAAACTTCGCGTGTCCAGCCGCGCCGCCTTTCCGATCTGCTAACCCAGCTTTCCCTCCGCCTTTGTTCGTCAACGCCGCGTCTTGCTTTTGCTTCAACTCTTTCGCCGTGTGCTTTTTCGGCTTTGCTTTTCCCGCCATGATTTGATGTCTCTGATTGAGATGATGATGATGATGGAACTTTACGTCCGACGATGATTTTTTAAATCTTCTTTACTCGCGTAAAATTCCTCCACACTCTCTCTCCAGCTCTCTCTGACTCTCTCTCTCTCTCTGACTCTCTCTCCTAAACTGCATATAATAATACCTTTATGGTAGTATAACGGTAGTACTCACAGTCACAACAACACAAACTTTACCAAAGCACCGACCCCCCAAAACCAAAGAGAAAAAATGAGGAAAGTGTGCAACACTTGTGTTTTGCTTCTGTTTTTTTGTCAAAAATCCTCCTGCAGGAAGTCTGAAGTCCCAGAGAAAATTTTTGGTTGTTTTTTGCTCCCTTCTGACTGCTTGAAAATCCTAAAAAAAGCTTCATTCACAACAACGCGCATAAAATAAATACGAACAGTATGGCTGAACTCGCCACGCAAGAGGTGAAACTCTTCGGTAAATGGTCGTTCGACGACGTCGAGGTACGTTTTAGCGAAATTCGTGCATATCTTTGTTCTCGCGTGAGGGGGAAAGTGCGAGATTTCCGATACTTTTTCCTCTCTCGAATGTTTAGGCGAGATGGAGAGAGAGGGACGAGCTTTTTTTGTGCGCCCAATTTTTCACGACGAGGCGAAGGAAAATCAGCGCGCATATCGATGAGTATGAAAACGATGCGAAGTAAAACGGGAACAGTTCAGATTCGCATCGCGCGGTGATACTCTCTCTGCATCAAAACGAAACGTCGAATCGTTTGCTTTTGTTCAGGTCTTTTGTCCTCGCGTCTTTGCGCAAAATTCATCGCGCAAGACCCTCGTCTTTTCGGGGGGTAGCCCTGGGAGTTCTTTTCAGAGTGGTTTCCTCCCGTGTACTCACTTTACGCGTCTTCTTTAAACTCTCGAACTTCTTTCTTCAAATAAACAACAGATCAACGACATCTCTTTAGAAGATTACATCGCGGTGAAACCAAAATATGCCACCTTCGTCCCGCACTCTGCCGGTCGATACGCGGCGAAACGATTTCGAAAAGCCCAGTGCCCGATTGTGGAACGCATCGTGAACTCGCTGATGATGCACGGACGCAACAACGGTAAGAAATTAATGGCGGCGAGAATTGTCAGACACGCGATGGATATCATCTTCTTATTAACGGACCAAAATCCATTACAAGTGGTTGTCGATGCCATCATCAACGCTGGACCGAGAGAAGACGCCACGCGCGTCGGCTCCGCCGGCGTCGTTCGAAGACAAGCGGTGGACATCTCCCCGTTGAGAAGAGTCAACGACGCCATTTACTTGTTGACGACGGGCGCGAGAGAAGCCGCGTTCAGAAACGTCAAGACGATGGCGGAATGCTTAGCGGATGAATTGGTGAACGCCGCGAAAGGGAGCTCGAACTCGTACGCGATTAAGAAGAAGGACGAGTTGGAAAGAGTCGCCAAGGCCAACAGATAATACTTTTTACACGCTATATATTCGCTTGTCGTCGCGCAAAAAGCCAAAGAGACTCTCGTTGAAAGAGAGAATAAGAGAGAGAGAGAATTTGAGGAGATGCATCGAGAAAAGCGATATGTAAAGTATTATACATGTGTTTATATAAATATACTGGAGGGGGGTGTCAACAAATAGCAGAGAGAGAGAGAGAGAGTGAATAAGTGAGTTTTAATACAATTAAGTAAACTAGGAATCAAGATGAAAAACGTCTCTGAAAATCTCTTCATTTCTTCACCCTTTTGCGCACAAACAACACACTCTATATACATAAAATACTACTAATAATGTCGGACGACGAAGCGGTGGATGCGGTGCATCGTTTACCGCACGAAATGTACGAGCGATTAGGGTCCGTTACTGGTGGTGGATTACGTTTTAACATCGTTTCGGATGCGCACAAAAACACCTCGTCGTCGTCATCCGGCGGCGACGATATAAACCCAGTCGTGGAAACGTCCGTCCAACCGCGCGCGAATCAAATCTCTTCCTCGACGACGAACAGCAGCGAAGAGTACCAGTGCATAGAGTACACTCGAGACGGTTCTTTGTTCGCATCGATCGTCACTTCATCATCATCAGCGATGTGTGAGAACGACGAGGACGAAAGTGGTGGTCAGACTACGAGTAAAACGAATAAAACGAGTAAAACGAACGTCGTACTTTTCGACGGCGAAACGAACGCGGAAGTCACGAGAATATCCGAACAATTCGTCCAAGGCGCGAGTTGCGTCGCGTTTTCAAACACCGGGAAGTTTCTCTCGATATATCGCAAAGGCGCGAACCACGCCGGAGGGACCAAGGAGAAGAACTTATCCGTCTGGGAAATACCGAGTAAAGAAAACGACGAACCGAAGAAAGTGTTCGAGTGTTTCCAGAAGACGTTCGTGAAGCAAGAGTGGCCGTATTTGCAGTTTTCGAAGGACGATAAAGTGTGCGCGAGGTGCGTGACGAACGAGATTCAGTTTTACGACGCGGAGAAGTTCGAGGAGGAAAAGGAGGAGGAGGAGACGAGTAGTCTCGCGCGGTATCGGATTCCAGGGGTCGCGTTGGCGAGGTTGAGCATGAGCGAGACGAAACCGACGGTTGGGGTGTTCGTGCCGGAAAGTAAAGGAATACCCGGGTCGGTGAGGATTTACGAGGTGCCGGACGTGAAGAAGGAGAAGGGCGTGAGCGAACCGAACGCGGTGGCGAGAAAATCGTTTTTTAGAATTTCCGAGGTGGATTTGAAGTGGTCGCCGGACGGGTCGGCGTTGTTAGTGTGCGGGTATTGCGAAGTGGACGCGTCGAACAAAAACTATTACGGCGAATCCTCGCTGCACTTTTTAAAAGCGGACGGAAGTTTGGATTGTAAAGTGGACCTGAGCAAGGAAGGACCCGTGCACGACGCGCAGTGGTCGCCGACGAGCGAGAATTTCGCGGTGTGTTACGGGTTTATGCCGGCAAAATGTACCATTTTTGACGCGAAGAAGTGCGTGGCGACGTACGAGCTAGGCGCGGGACCGCACAACACCATTCGGTGGAACCCGTTCGGGAGATTTATCATGCTCGCCGGGTTCGGCAATCTTCCCGGCGACGTCAAATTTTATCATCGCTTGTTCGACGGGAAGTTTAAGCTGATGGGAAGCTGTCGAGCGGCGTGTTCGGTAACCGCGGAGTGGTCGCCGTGCGGCAGAAGGTTGTTAACGTCCACGGTTGCGCCGAGATTGAACGTAGATAACGGATTTAAAATTTGGCGATACAACGGCGAGTTATTGGCGCACGTAGAGAGAGAAAAATTGTACGAAGCCGCGTGGCGGCCGAGGAAAGAAGGCGCGTACCCGAGTTTAGGAATTTCAAAAAACAGTAAACGCGTCGAAGGTGGATCCGCGAGCGGTTCGGTGAATGCCATTCCGGAGAAACCCGCCGCGTTTGTCCCGCCGCATTTACGAAACAAAAGTGGCGGTTCGTCGACGTCTGGAATGGGAAGCCGATCAAACTCTGGAGGCAATTTTTCCTTAGCCACGGTTTCCGCGGAGGAAGCGAGAGCGGGGAAAGTGAAAGCGGCGGTAGATAACATAGCTAAGAAACAACAACAGTCTCAACAAAAACGAGTCATTCCGGGCGCCGAGCCGGTGGTGAATGAAACGGCCGCGCAAAAGAAGAACAGGAAGAAAGCCGAGGCGCGCCGCGCGAAAAAGTTAGCCGAGGAAATGGAGGCGAAGAATAAGGTGTAAAATTTTATATCATCATTTTAGAATATCTCGCGTATATCTTTATTCCTTTCTTCTAATTGTATGTATGCAGTAGTCTCTCTTTCTCTTTCTCTTTCTCTTTCTCTTTCTCTTTCTCTTCTTCTTCTTCTTCGCTTCAAGATAGTTCAAGTCGCGCGTTCTCTTTTTCCGCTACTTACGTTCTGGTTTCTAAAATTCATTGTTATTCTGATTTACACGCGCTTTTCTCTTTCCTTCTTTCTTTCTCTCCAAATCAATCTTCATCTCAAACGCACGAAAGTGATTTACGCCAAGTACCTGAACTTCATTTTATCGTCCGGATCTCTTTCGATGTACTCTTGATCGATGGCTTTTTCAATCATTTTCTTCACTTTCTTCACTTCGGGCAAGAACAATTTCTTCAACGAGTTGACCACTTCCAGCTGTATATCTCCGTGTTTCATCGTCTTTCTCGACTTCATCACGCGGACAACCGCGGCTAAAATCGTTTGGTCTCTGTCTTGGTCGACGATTTCGTTCACTTTTTTACGATCGACTTTACTCATTTTCGGAATTTTAATTTTTCTCGCCTTGTCCGTGAAGTCGTCGTTAAAAGTGATGACGTCCAAAGCGTTGATGGTGCGTTTCTTTTCGTCCGGGTTCGCCGGCTGGTGCTTTAAAAGCTTAAACTTGGAGAACATAATTGCCGGGAGTTCCTCGCGTAAATCATCAATCCCGACGCCCATTTTCTCGCAAATTTCCTCCACTTTCAACGAATCAAACTCTCGAAAGAGCAACAAGATGGACGCTTGCAACGTCGAACAGGAAATCTCGATTGGCTTTTGCGCGAACTTGATGTTCAACGTGACGCCCGAACCGGCGCCGAAAATCCACGTCAACTTCCTAGATGCGTACGTGTTCTCGTAAAACTCTTCGTACTTTTTCACGCACTCCGTCAACTCTTCCGGTAACGTCATCGCCATCACCGTGTACGTCGGCCAAGACCCGTCTGCTAAGATGGTGACATTCATGTCCGTTTTCGGCATCGGCTCGTTGTTCTTCGCGCTTTTTTCTTTCAACCACTCCACGTATTTCGGGTTGTTTTCTTTCGCCATTTGAATATCGCTCACCATGGATTCCATCTTCATCGTAAACTGCGCGCCGTTGCATTGTTTCAGTTTCGATAAGAGAGATCTTTCCAAATCTTCGCTCGCCGATTGATCTTGCAACAAACGCGTGGCGAGTTTTTGTTTGGCGATTTCGGCGAACAAGTCCTTGTCCGAGATGTACGCGAGAAGCTTGACGATTTTCTCCAAGTGATCTTCGATGACTTCGTCCGTTAACTTTTCTTTCCCACCTTTCTTCAAAACCGAATGGCAAAAGTTCGCGAGTAACTCCGCGATGGTCACTTCGCCGATGCTCTTGTTGCAGAAGCGTTCAAACGCGTCTTTGAACGCTCGCTGGAAAACCACGTCGTCGTTGAAACACTCGGAAACGAACGCGATGTACTTGTCGTGACACTTGATGATGTCTTGAACGAACGACTGTTCGACCGTAGACGGCAACGCTTGTTGCTTCCCGCTTACCGTGCCTTCCTCGTTGATGCTTTGCGTCGCCATCTCGACGAGTTCCAAGCCTCGCTCCGTGACGTGATCTTTGAACGCCTTGGCGATCGGATCGACGCCGTTTGGAATGCGCGTGAACAAGCGAAACAATCTCGCCAAATCCTCTTTTCGGTCGTTGTTTAACAACCACGAAACGCCGCTGCCTTCCTTCTCCAGAAGCTTCGTTTCGTGTTCGGCTAAAATTTCGTGCTCGATTTTCGACATGAGTTTCGGCTCCGTCGACGGGTGCAAATAATGCTGCACTCGATCTTTTTCCATGTCCAAACACCCTTCCGCTAAAACCAAATAGTTCGGGCACGACTCTTCTTCTATCCAAACTGCGGCTTGTCTTTTGTAATGCGCCGCGGTGACGTTTAACATCGGCGTCTCAAAATCCAACTCGTACGCTTGCAACGGCTCGCTATTCGGATCCGAACCCATTTGGACGAAAATAGACACGATGGATTTCACCAACGCGCGGTCGATTTGTTCGCCTTCTCTCTCCTTATCGATCAACGTCAACGTCGCGTCTTTCATCGCCCCGGCTAACGTTTTGTACACTCTGTCCCGAAAGCACGTCATCCCGACGTCTTTTAAACTCGCGTACGAGTGTCTGGCGATGTAATACCGATCCAAATAGTTGAAGAAGCGCGACATCCATCGAACCATGATGTCGTGATTTTTCCACCTCAAGTCCAACTCTCTCAGTAAAAACTCCCCGGACCTCGATTTCAGCGCCGGTATGCACACGCTGTCGATGTACTCCTCGAACACTTCCTTGTATTTTTTATACAGCGCTTCCGAGTAGTCGTGCGGCGGTTTTTGCGTGCACATGTCGTAACACGTCGTGTAATGAATCATAAACTCTTGCGCGTTGATTTCTTCAGCCACATTCCCGTTGTTCTCTCCGTTGTTCTCGTTGTTCTTCGAGGAAGGGTTGTCTAACAAGTTTTTCAGCTTTTGGATGCCGGTCTGTTGTTTAGAGAGAGAGAGAGAGAGAGAGAGGTGAGTAAACGTGTCAAACACATTTCAAAATCCGTTCCGAGAGAAGAGAGATCTCCGTTTCCGATCTCATTTTGTTGTTGTTGTTGTTGTTGCATCTTCTTCGTAAACATACAGACACACAAAAGAAAGAAACAGAGAGAGAGAGAGAGAGAGAGAAACGAACGAACGAACGCGATATAAAAAAAAGAGTAGTAAAAAGTAGGACGCGTACCTGTATTTTCTCCCACCCGGTCTTCAGATGGACCACTTCCTTGTTCGCGAGAGGCATTTGATTTTTCTTCTTTTCTTCTTCTTCTGAAGTTTTTTCTCTGAAGAACTTTTTTAAAAAAGCTGCTTTCTTTTGTTTTTTTTTCAGTTTTTTTCAGTTTTTTTCTCTCTTTTCTCTCTCTCACTCATCTTCTTTCGTCGTGTGAGGAGCTTTTTTGGTTGTTGTTCTGTGTCTGTGCTTTTTTTTTCATCAGAGAGAGAGAGAGAGAGAAAAGAGGTGAAATTTCTCTCTTTTTCTCTCTCTCTTCAAGAAACACTAATCAGACAAAACAACAGTTATAAAATATTTATATCGTCATTTAGTAGTACACACACTTCATTCATATCATCGTTTATTAAACGACAAAAGAAGATAAAAGAAAGAAGAAGAAAAAGGAGGAGGAGCGCATAAAACAGAGAGAGGCGTTGTTTCTTTCCCTCCGATTCTTCTTCTTTGTCTTCGTCCAACGACTTGAACGCTTCGCGCGCGCTTCGTTTGAGAGAGACGAATTCGAGTAAAAAATTACGCCACGCTCCTTTTACGAGACGAAGAGACCGACGAAGATGACGACGACTTTGAAAGATTTTGATCGTCCTCTTCCTCCTCTGCGAGAAGAAGAAGAAGATGAAGAAGAATGTGAACGCGTTCACGCGAGTCGTGCGGTGTTAGGCGTGACAGAGGAAGAGCCGACGAAAGAAACGACGACGCGAAACGAATTCCTTTCAGAAGAAGGAAAAGAAGAAAAAAGAGATATTTTTCTCGAAAATACAACCGAAGAAGCGACGAGTACTCCTCCAAAGAAGAAGAACAAGGAGGAGGAAGAAGTTAATGAAGTTAAAGAAGAAGAGCACAGAACACATGTAAATCCGATTCTTCTTCTTCGCGATGATGATTGGTTAGACGCGCCGGACGCGATTGCGTCATCGCCAGAGACAGAGACGAAAACGCGAGGAGGAGTCGCCG
>Ga0255783_10002891_pt1 | contig 16731 bp, 13 predicted proteins | sample 011ome_22_FD_179981 | JGI IMG/M metagenome (GOLD analysis project Ga0255783, IMG submission 179981) | Coastal salt marsh microbial communities from the Groves Creek Marsh, Skidaway Island, Georgia - 011507BT metaG (version 2) | ecosystem: Environmental > Aquatic > Marine > Intertidal zone >... | reverse complement strand
TTCGCCTAATTCTATTCCGTCAATGTCGTCATCGGAAAATACCGTCGTTATTCCGACTTCGTCTTTTGCTTTCTGTTTACAACACATACTTTCTGTTACAAATAATATTAATGTAAATGCACATAATATGGACCAATACTCTACTGTGCTTATAAACAATTCATTATTTTTTTCATCTCTACGTGCAATTCCTTTATCGCGCAATTCTTCCATTTCATACAATAGTTCTTTTTGACTGTTTTCTGAAAAATCGTCAACACTTGTATCTGTTATCGAAGTCATTTGCAGATTTCCTGCATTGAACGCAATATATATAAACTTTTGCAAATCAACCTTGTAATCTGGATATTCAATCATCGCAAGATTAAAATCAATAATCGGTTCATTTGTAAGCTGTGTTACAGTTTTTTCAAACATTCTGGTTTCCATCGGTCCCACATAAAAGAAAAAGAAACATATTTCTAAAATGGCTATCCCCGAAATGTGTGCAAATATTGAATACATTGTTAGTTATAGTATACATTGAAAAAAACAAGTATAGTAAATCATGTTTTGGTGACTCGCACTTCTTTAATTGACGTTGAAGTGAACGCAACAAAATCGTTACTATAAAAGCAATCTCGCATTAGTCTATCTATTTGTTTTTTTATGTAATTGGCCATCCACGCCTCTCTATATACACGTTTCACGATATGATAAAAACAACCATAATTTTCTTTCAGTATAGCGCGGCTATTTACATGGACCGGAATCGTTATTTTCAAATCCCATCCCGCAAGTTCGCGAGGCGTTATGTCCATATGTAAAAAGGGGTATTCTTCTAGCGATGATGTTACATTACAATTGCTTTCTCGCTCGATAACCGTTGCTAGATGAATATTCAGATAATTTTTTACTATATCAACAAATCCATCACATGCGCATAAATGGATAAATATAGACATATTATTCGATTCTCTTACCATGTTGTAGTTATAGTAGTTTATGAATAAAAAAAACACCAATTTATTCGTCCTTATACAAATAATTATAACAAGTCCAATATTTTGCGGGCGTTTGAATAAAAAATGGTCGTATATCTGTATCTTTAATTACAAATTGTTTGTTTTTTTTAACATACGGACAACCGTTTAAATTGTCTTCATTCCCAAATCCATGAGCATTTGAAAAAAATGTTTCATTGTAATCTAACAAGATTATATCGTTATTTTTCATCCAATAATGTGTGATTTCTGTTTGGTCATCATCATGATAATCCATATCTATTTTGAGAAAATTTTGTTTAAATGCTTTTACATATCCCATACACATACCAGCGTTTAAATAATACTTATCATTATCTTTCATATTGTTTGTATCAACATCGATTGCTATCTTTTTCATTTCAGTCTTCTCGCTATCTTCAACGCCTGGCGTGCAACATGCGCGTTCGGTTGAAAATACTATTTTTAAATTATTGTCTAAATCCCCGACGTTTTTATTATAAAATTGTTTAAATGTTGATGCGATTTCATCACTATTACGATTTACATAAACATCTCTTGAATCTATTATAATTAATATATCTTCATCGTTTAAATCGGTATTTGTTATATATTCCTGATACTTCTTAAATTTATTTCCAAACCCTTTCCATGATTCACCTTGACCTACAAATTCATAATCATAATCATAATGTTTCAATATTTTTTCTAGTTTTTGTTTATTTTCATTATCTTCTTGATTTTCATACGAAATCACCCTTACCTTTGTCTCATATAGCCCTTCCTTCATTTTGGTATTTATAAATACGCATAGTAATATGATTAGTAAAAATGTGGCTATAACAATTCGTCTCCTGATAGATATCATAATTAATTCGTTCTTATGATATCTTCATAAAATAATACCAACTAAACCGTTGGGAAAAATTCCCAATCTAAATCGCCACAGACCTTCTTCCATATCATGTCCTGCTCCAACTGTTTCTCTCTATCTTTCATCATTGGTATATACGGCAAATATTGTGTCTGGTCTAACAATGTGCAGAGCTGATACAATGTATACGTATAATTGAAGAAATTGGTTCGATTCGCGGGACAATGAACAGCCCATGGCTTCTGAATCTCAATAAAGAGAACACACAATGTTTCATGCAATTCTTCATTCATAATGGGTGGTTTCACGCCGAAAATGGAATTGATATATTGAATATGTTCGAAATATTTGTTCAGCCCTAATTTGCGCAAAATCTCGCGCATCTTGTCGTAATTGATTAATTTCAAATCGGTTATTCTTTCTTTCTTGATTCGCGCCCGAATCGCTTCTATCACTTCTTCCGGTATTTGCGTCGTTTCCTTGGCTTGGAATTGCGACAAAATCTCTTTGAAATGATTGAGGCGGATATATGCCGTGTAAGAGACCTCATTTGGGGGGTCTTTGTTGTTCGGCTTGGAACTATCTACAATATAAGTGATGAATTGTCCACATTGAGTGTTATTGCATATCATAATACCGTCTTCATCTTGTGCTACCATCTCACCCTTATTACAAACCATGCACAGTTCGCACGACATGATATAATCTTGGGGATTCGTAAACTCGCGATTTACATTTCGCCAATAATCTTGGTATAATCTTTTGGATTGCATATATTTATTTGGGTCAGTCATTGACTGGTCTTTCGATTTCACCTTGAAAAAAGAATTGAGAACGGTTACATTCTGTGCCGGCTCACCAGACGATATCTGCTTCTTTTGCTCGAAATAATCGAATATATCTTGGGAATTGTCTAGGAGATATTTGTTCTTTTCTTCTTTCAAACGTTTTATTTCGGACTTTTTCTCTCGTATTTGGTCCTTGATATCTAATTTGAGCTCGATTTGACTCTTTGGTAGGGATTGATATTGTGATTTTAGGGTAGCGATTTCTTTCACTAATTTAGGAATGAATATCGTCTCATTTTCGTTAAATTTCGTTAGTAATTCACTATGTTTTTCGTCCAATGACGTCATTTGTTTATGCTGAACATTCTTGGACATTTTTCAATACAATATGGAGATTTTGATGTATATTGTTTATGTATTTTCTGGTTTAGAATAGTTTTCATATGTTGTGCATTTGCATTTGTTGAAAAAAAGAGTAGTAGAATGGCGATATTATTGGTTATATTCAGCTCTCCATATACGTAGACCTCTAGTTATAGTGTCACCTGCCGTATGTAAAACCACCAGGTAGGGGGGGTCTCACCGAACGAACAGGCCGTTTAGCGAAATGGGCTTTCTCTGTTTGAATATTTTTTAACGCAATATCAGCTTTCTGTTGGGTTTGTGAACGAGTTTCCATCATATTTTGTAAATCGATTTTGTACCCATTCTCCGTCGCCTTCACCCGACGTTTCCTTGCGGTTCCGGTAAAATTCGTGTACGGCCGTTCGACCCTCCGATTTCCCTTTCTGGTTCCGTTTCCTTTAGATGTCGGCTTCTTCCATCCTTTTCTGGTTCCTTTCGATCCGGGTCCTTTAGGTCTGGATCCTTTAGATTTCCCAAAAGGTGCCCGGTCTTGGCCCGGCATATTCACTTCTGCGGGTGGTGCCCACGCCTCCGGGACCTCCTCCTCCTCCGGGACCTCATCCTCCTCCTCCTCCTCCTCATCCTTTTCCATCGCCCTCTTCGTCCTCTTTTGTCCATCATCACCAACACCCATCTTGACAGCAACATCAGCAACAGCAACATCAGCACCCGTATTAGCACCTGGATCAGCACCCGGAACAGCACCTGGATCAGCAGCAACTTCCTCCATCGGGACAACCGCAGCTACACCAAAAAATTGAAGTAGCTCCGCATCTTTACGCTGTTCCACGTTATCTAACAAACCACCCAAATTGTGATCAGCATCAAGACCAGCATCAACAGCAGCAGCAGCAACATCAACAGCAGCAGCAACAGCATCAGCATTCCGATTAGCAGCAACATCAACAGCATCAGCATCAGCATCATCACCATCCTCAGGGTCAACAGCAACAACAGCAGCAACAGCAGCAGCAACAGCGGTAGCAGCAGGAGCAGCCAGGGGAGCATTGGCTTGTGCAGCAGCAATACGTGCAAATATATCAGATGAAGCATGGAAAAATTTTACAAATGACGTTATTAACGCACCCAATTGTTGTGTATAAGCCGCATACCGATTTCGTTGAGCTGATATTTGTGTGGTGGTTACCTCTTGCACCCCCAGTATAGTTAATTTATTTTCAGGACTGACCGCCAATTCTTCGTATGATTGTGTATTGCTGGATAATGCTTTCGCAATTTGTCCGTGTGTATTGTCGCTTGTATTAAACAATGTTTTAAGAAATATACGAACCTTTATATTCAATTGGGCAATTACACCAAGAAAGTAATCTCCACCAATCCACCCACCAGTATCATTAGTCGCATATGGTAATAGTTGTTCTAGTAGGTTCTCCATCTCAGTATTATATCGAACAAGATCCATTACGGCATTACCGGTATTCACTCGAATGTTTGGTGAAAGATATAAATTAAACACACGATGACGCGTCGACGTGCGTATCGGACCAAAAACCCACATACCCAAATTTCCCGATACCACAGTAGCAGCTGTTTTAGTGCTCAATACCCTTTTCGTCGTGTTTTCGAATAATGTTTTAAATTTAGTTCCAGCCTCTTGTCGTTTTATGTCCATATAAGAATTCTTGAGTGTATCATTTGCCTTTATATCTTCTATGGCCTTCAATAATATAGGTACTTGTTGTTCAGGATCTTGTGTACGGTTAATCTCAGCAGTCAAACTGACTATAATATCGTTTAGTGCAGCAGCAGGACCAGCAGGAGGACCACCAGCAGCAGGAGGACCACCAGCAGCAGGAGCAGCATCAGCAGCAGCAGAATTAATTACTTTCTCAAAATCCGCTATCCACCTATCATATTCAGCGATTATATCTGGTTTATGATATACCACCATAACAATCGGGTCCAGAGTGTTCACTACAACCCCCTTTTCCTCGACAAGAGAATCTTGATAACTTTGTTCATTTACAAAGAGTGTTGGACACGAACCACTTGGCACGGTTAATATTCCTCCCATTCGCCTACCTATTTGGATTTTAGCATTATTAAAGTCGGTTCTGTCTATCGGGCTATTAACTGCAGTAAGGAAACCATCCGAGTCCTCATTTGTTTTTTCTATTACCTGAACTATAGTTTTGAACAGCAATCGATCTATTGTATATATACAATGATCCATAATGTCCCCCCCCAATAATATTAAATAAATCGCATTTACGATGTGTGATTTGTCCCCAATATATTTACACAATCGGGCAACCATTTCCCAATCTACTCTGTTAATATTATCAAAAAACTCGGGCATACCCCCCCCTTGTTTACTCCTACCGGCAGCACCTGGGATATAGAAGGCCATCTTGGCTTGACTATTGTCCCAAAAAAAATCAACCCTATCGTCGTATCGCATTCGAAGCTTTCCGCCTAGTGGAACACCGATTACTTCAACCTTTTCTAGATAGTCAAATGCAGCTGCATAGTTCGTAGCGTAATCGTCACGTTGTCTCGCAACAGTCTTAATAAATAAAACGCAATGTTGAAAAAAATGATTTATAATTACAACGTGTTGTTGTGAGTAGCTGCCGCTGAATACATCTCTCATGTTGGTGGGTGAGCTAAACAATGGAAAAAACGTATACCAACCACCTGTTCCTAAACCAGCGGGGTCGACAATGTTGGACATCGAACGTGTGGTTGCAGCCAAATTGGAGTAATCTCTATTAATATTGATGTTTAAGGTATTCATACGGTCAAGATAGAACGGGTATTTTAATGGCCCACCCGCTATATTTGGTAAACTCTTCCATTCTGATAGTTTTTTAAAAGCATTGTTAGGCGTGCCTGCACCGGCATCATAATAAGCATTCGCAAAACTGAGGTAATCCCATAGTTCTGTGTTTATCGGGGTGACCCCATTTACTAGTTGGGCGTCACTATCACAAATAAAGAATTTCACGTTTGTAAGCATTTTCCCCCATACATTAGACGTCATAACTTGACTACTTTCTTTGCCAAGATTTGAAAAATCATGCTGAGAATCGTGTACCGGGTCGTCCGCATCAATACCTTCGGCTAGAAATATTATCATGTAATCTAGTAATGAAAAAGTTATACCATTCAACTGACCACCCGTTTGCATATGCATTATAGTATCCGGATTATGTGCGCCTCCTACCACCCTCTTTTTTTTAGCAGGGTTAATTATTTCCGTCATATATATCGCATAATTCACATTTATCCCCTGCTGTCGCAGTATTGCGCCTTCAATCTTTAATTGTTTGTCTGTTCTTGATTTATGAATATTATTATGAAAATTTATGAATTCGTCGGGATAATGGGTTACTGCTTGGGGTGCTACCGTATTCGGTTTATACCCTTTCATAGATAATAATGTCTGAATATCAAGGAGATTCATTTGTAGTTCCACTTCTCCGTAATAAAAATTATTTATTGCTGTTATCACATCAATCGGACTAACACTAGATAAAAACTTTTCTCCAAGTTCCCGCTCGATGCCGAATCTGATTGCGTCTGGAGTGAACCGTGCGTAACGTAATTTTAACCATGTATCAAACATAGAGACCGAATCTGATCCAAACTTTAGAATATATACAAAAAATGTATATGTGTCTACCTCGTCGTCTGTTATAGGAAATTTTCCTGTATATAAATCGATTCGTTGTTTTTGTTGAAGTATGCGATTAAATATAGATGAATTTTGTGAGTGTAAAGCTGATATTATCGCGTTGAATGGATTATTGCTTATAGTGCTGAGTTGGAATAAGTCTAAGGCATTGTAGTCGAAGATGAAGGTCGTCGTGGGATTGAACATTTTTAAAACGGTCGGACTAATTCTGTAAAACAACAGTAATATATAAAATATTTTGATATTGTGTGTCTGTTTGCAAAATTTGCCTATCGAATCATAGGATTCCACTACAGGAAATTGCGGCATATTCTGACTAATAAATGGAAGACGACGAAAGTTATAAAATAAGTCATCCCCAACATTTCCATCATATGTAACGCATCCATTGTCGAAAAGTGCTGCAAATATGTCTTGTAACTGTTTGATGCTCTTCATAATTGCATAACGGTTATCATCTGTATCATTGTCCGCGATAGTTATTTTTGTTTCAGCACACAAGTTTATAGTTCCATCTAATAATTCGGGTCGTATTTTACCAGTGTATTGGGGGTCAGATAGTTTTATTATTGCTGCTTCACCGGCTGTTTGAATTACCACGGGGTTGGCTAAACCCACAAAATACCTTCGTTTATCATTAAGTGTATCACGTTCATCAGTAAGTTTTGCATGTTCCGCTCTTAAACTAGGAAGATTTTTAAGTCCCGCGTTTAAATCTCTAATCTCGACAATAAGTGCTTGCGGATCTAAGGCACCTGATTCAACCATCTGGTTTTCGATAGATTTCAATACCAATTGTTTTTTAACAATCGTATCTCTGATTTCGACCTCACTTTCTTGTGTTATCCTGCCCTTAATATTATCTATGAACTCTGTGGTTGAAACTATATCTGAATTAAATTGTTTTAATATTTCCCATTCTTGTGCGACGAATGAGTAATATAAGAAGTCATAAAAAATGTTAGGGTTGCATATCGTGCCGTCTGCGTAATTCAAAATACGAAGATTGATAGGAGGACTTGTAATTGGTTCAATATAATCGAAGGGTATTCCCACATTTTTGGCTATTTCGGGAAAAACCTTTTTGGCGAAATGATTGTCCCGACCATTTCTGTCTTCCGGGTTCTCAGTCAAGCTTGTCGAAGAATCAGATTTATTTAATTTTTTGTAAACATCATTGAGTTCGTGAATCCGTCGTGATTCAATACTCATATCGTCCAAAAACTGCATGAAGTACGAGTTGCCCTTAGCATCATGCTCAAACAATGTTTTCATATTTATGATGACTTTGCCTTGGTCTTGGTATTCATCCCTTAGCCATTTGTAAAATAGTAGAGCAAATAGCAACGATTTTTCATCCAAGGTGTTGAAGAAATATCCTCTATAATAATTCGCCACATCATCCGGGGTTAAATTGTCCGCTCCACCATACATTTTCTTGCGTCTAGTGTGACGTTTCTTCACCATTTTATTCTTGCGTTTGGTGTGACGTTTCCCGTCTATTTTATTTTTGCGTTTGGTGTGACGTTTTTCACCCCTTTGTTTTTTACGCCGAGTAGACACCATGATATATATATATATAGTTATATATCCTTTTATAGGTCAATACGCGACATAATAGGTAACTTTACATCGTCGACCATTTACATAATGGTCTAAATAGCCACTAACCTAAACGAATAACAAGACGCGCAGAAAACGCCATAATTAAGTATCTCTTTCAATATATACAATGTCTGAATCAACCGATATTCATATAGACATACCCGAAACCACAAAAATAAATTCCAAACATTTGAAACGTATGGTGTTCGTGATGAATGCTCTAGAAAAAGGTTGGGCAATAAAAAAAGTAGAGGACGAATATATTTTCACAAAAAAGCATGAAAATAAACGAGAAATATTTAGAGAGAATTACTTGGAAACTTTCATCCAAGCTAACTTTGATATGGACATTCTACAAAAAAAATAACGAATTGTGGGTTTGAGACTATTTATAAATAATCTCAAAACGATTCAAGTGTCGCTCGATACACGAGTGCATTATGACTATAAACCCTTTCTGAAAACGCGATTATGCAGTCATGTGCAAAAAAAAGGCATATTGACTCTAGACCACGCTCGAGCCAAAATAGTTTAGCAAAAAAGTAGTAAAAATCGAAACAACCCAAAAAGAGTAAATATGTCCATTTATAGATAAAATGGTTCACTAATAATGGTCATATGAAATGAAAAAATCTGTAATTATAAACATTTAACAATAAAACGATTTAAAATGAATTAAATCCCTTTTTCCGAAATTATTTTCTAGAACAAGAGTATAAAGAGACAATGGCTGGAGCACTCATGCAACTCGTCGCCTATGGCGCACAAGACGTTTTCCTTACCGGAACCCCCGAGATTACTTTCTGGAAGGTGTCCTACAGACGCCACACCAACTTCGCAATGGAGTCCATTGAGCAGACATTTTCTGGTCAAGCCGATTTCGGTCGCCGTGTTACATGCACAATCAGCCGTAATGGTGATTTGTGCTACCGCACATACCTTCAGGTCACACTTCCTGAGATCAACCAGAGCATGAAGGCTTCTGGTGCTGAGGGTGTTTATGCCCGTTGGTTGGATTTCATCGGTGAGCAACTTATCGCTCAAGTTGAGGTCGAGATTGGTGGTCAACGTATTGACCGTCAATATGGTGACTGGATGCACGTCTGGAACCAACTTACCATGACTGGTGAGCAACAACGTGGTTACCAACAGATGATTGGTAACACCACCCAGCTTACCTACATCACTGACCCCACATTCGCCAATGTGTCTGGTCCTTGTTCCGCATCTGGAGGTCCTTCCCAGGTTTGCGCTCCCCGCAATGCCCTTCCTGAGACCACCCTTTACATTCCCCTTCTTTTCTGGTTCTGCAGAAACCCTGGACTTGCTCTTCCCCTTATCGCCCTTCAATACCACGAGGTCAAGATCAACATTGACTTCCGTCCTATTGGTGAGTGCTTGTGGGCTGTGAACACCCTTGGTGCTACATCCGGAACAGCCTCTGTTTCCGCTGCCTACCAGCAATCCCTTGTTGCTGCCTCTCTCTACATCGACTATATCTTCCTTGATACCGATGAGCGCAGAAAGATGGCCCAGAACCCCCACGAGTATCTCATTGAGCAACTTCAGTTCACTGGTGATGAATCCGTTGGTTCTTCCAGTAACAAGATCAAGCTCAACTTCAACCACCCTTGCAAGGAGCTTGTCTGGGTTGTGCAACCTGATGCTAACGTCGACTACTGCTCTTCCTTAGAGGGTGGTCAGACCCTTTACAAGACTCTTGGTGCCCAACCTTTCAACTACACTGACGCCATTGATGCTCTTCCCAACGCTGTCCATGCTTTCGGTGGTCCCGCTGAGACATCCGGTGTTAACGCCTTCATCACCTCTGGTGGTCTCTTCCAAGACGCCGGAGCCATGGGTGGTGTTGATGCTGGCCAACAATGGGGTGCCGGTGCAGGAGGTATGTCCGATACTAATGTCTTCACTGCTGAAGCTGGTTCCGGCACCGAAGCTTACGGCACCGCCACCGAGGGTTCCTATGTGTCTGATGCCGGAACATTCGTTCTTGCTGAGACCGCCCTCGACATGCATTGCTGGGGTGAGAATCCTGTCGTCACTGCTAAGCTCCAACTTAACGGTCAAGACCGTTTCTCCGAGCGTGAGGGTTCCTACTTCGATGTTGTCCAACCTTTCCAACACCACACCCGTAGCCCCGACACCGGTATCAACTGTTACTCATTCGCTCTTCGCCCTGAGGAACACCAACCTTCCGGAAGTTGCAATTTCTCCCGTATTGATAACGCCACCCTTCAATTGGTTCTTTCCTCCGCCACCGTCGGTGGAACAGCCACTGCTAAGGTCCGTGTTTACGCTACCAGTTACAACGTGTTGAGAGTAATGTCAGGCATGGCCGGCGTCGCATATTCCAATTAAATTCACTGCATTATGGTGTGTGTGTATTTTAACTCTGTATTAAAAACGTAATATTTGTATAATTTCAAAATTAGTAATTATACAAATTCAATAGAACAATTCCACAATTTCTACCGTTTTATGGGGAATATTATTTATCCAATATTCAAGTTGTTGAAGTAACATATCTATTCGTGTGAGCCATTCATCATGTTTACTCTTTGAAATATCCAATACACCATACCCGTTAATTCGCCAACATGATGTTACTTTTTTTCCTTCTTGGTTCACATATGTGTCGGGATTAAATCGAATGAATACTACCGGTTTATGTCCTATATCTTGTGAAATTTCCATCAACCGTTTGTTCTGACACGAACAATCATAGGTAGTATGTTTATTCTCATCGACTTCAACGATGATTACATGACTTCCAAAATCTAAAAGCAAATCGGGTCTTCTTTTGGAACAACCATCTTGTATCTTCTTATCGGCAATCCAATTAAAATCTGGATATTTTTCAAGAACACGCTGAACCACGTTATTCTCCTTTGTTTTGTAATTACGCGATACTTGAATTTCAGGGCAGTAATGAATACAACAGGGTAAACAATACCCATCGTATTTTTTAATTCCCCGTGTCTCACAATGAGGAGCTTTGCAGAGTTCAGACCCATCACAGATTTTACATCGAGATTTCTTTTTGTCATGGATACAAAACATATTTCCCCCACATTCTAGACAATTTTGTCGATTCTTGTTATGCTCACAAATTGCTGAACCAAAACACTCGACGCATCGTCTTCTTCGTTTTCCATGTTCACAAATCGACATACCACCGCAGGGCACACAATTTTCTTTTGCACTTCCATGTTCGCATAATTCAGACCCATCACACTCCTTACACCGAGTCTTTCTCTTCAAATGTTCACAAATGCCTGCCCCTTTACACTCTACACAATGAAACCGGCGCCGATTATGAATACATATTGGATTTGGTCCTCCCATTTATATATTCTATATACTTTGTTTTATATAATTAACAATGTAATTGTATAAATTCCTAAATGCTCTCTTCCAAATTTTCCTGTTCCCTTTTCAATTTTTCTTTTTTGTTCAAATAAGCAGTTCTAGCATATTCCTTCTTTTTTTCCGGAGTAGGCGTATAATTCGTTTTTTGTATGTAATCCTTCACGCGCTTTTTATGCACTTCTTTATTATTTTCATAATATTTTTTGTTATGCGATAAATATTTATTCAATCGTTCCTCTGTGGACTGTAATTGTGTTTTTAGAGACAAAACCTCTTCCTCTAGCTCCTTTATTTTGGCGTCCTTGTCCATTGTTATACTGTATAGTGAAAAACATTTATATAATTTGTGTAAATATAATATACGCTCAAAAATGAATTCGCATCAACTAAATTATATATTTGATGCGGATACTATCATAAAAAAACAGGAAGAATGGAGAAGAAAACAGTTCAATATATTTTATGGTTCAGGAAGACCTATATTTAACATTTCCAAAGACACAGAACATTTACGATTTCACCGAAGTCCTGCTTACGCCAAAGATGTAAACGTGCGCATACCTCCTTCTGAAAAAACAAAAACAATTTTTACAAATGATATTAACAATAATAGTGCAAAAATGTAATCCCAGTTTAAGTTGAGTTTATCACTTAATTCTGTAAAATACCCCTCGCCATTTTGTTTATCTTTTAATATACAAAAATCATAATATTCGAGTGATATGATAATAGTTATTAACATGATCACGTTAAATAACAATAAATATTTATTATATGAAAAAAGGGTTATACCCATTAAATAAACAATATTATACAAAAAATGTCCAACATCTATGAAATCATTTGTGTTTGAAAGTAATAATATAAATGAGCTTAATATCCCAACGCAGGATAAAAATGTATCGGTTGGGGTTTTGATTATTTTCAACTTAAACCCCATTATAAGTGTTATTAAAAATACAACAAAACATGTATTAATAACAATATCTGGATTCATTGTATAATATATACAAATACAAAATATTATAAATAACGGGTTCTACATACAGAACACTTCCAACGGTTCACGGTTTGCATTCGATTTCCCGTTAATGTTTGTGTTAATAAACATGAAAGACATAACTGATGTCCACATCTTAATACCACTTTACTCGTTTCACCCAATATATCTAGACAAATTGGACAATCATCTGTTTCGATTGCGGTTTCTCGAATTATTGGAAGTCGTTCCCGATTCACAAGAGCATTATTTTGAACATTTTGATTTTCCCTTTCTTGTGCCCATTGTCGATAGATAGCCTCTTGAGCACGTTGCTCATCGCCAATCCGCTGTGTAAGTTCAACATAATCCCCGGTCATGATAATAACTAGGTTATTAATATTCAGATAATTAGAATATCGACACCCTTGTTGGAAATGTTCGTATCTTGCCCGTAATTCCCGTTCGTATCGTTTACTCGTTTCAATATTTGATAATATAGCATGCCGTGTTATCCGTTCGATTTCATGAGTCGGTTCCTCCAATGTGTAAGTTAAGATGTTATTTTCAAAACGAACTACATATACATTCGGATTTGGGTATACTGTAATATTAGTCCATATAATATGTGGAACAAGACCTTCAATCATCATTTTTAGCTGAGCCAATCGCGCAAAACTAATTTTGGATACACGTATAGTTCTGCGTAAATTTGTATGATAATATTCATTAGTTCGACCGAGAATGTTCAAACAAATATCAATATCATATTTCGAACAATTAGATATATTATGACCTTCTAATCGACAATGTCCACATCTTCTGATTGCGATTGGGGGCATTTTTATTTGTTTACATAGTTACACTCGATGTATTTAAACTGGTTCATTCAAATTTACATTTGTGCTATTCAAATTTTCAATGAGGTAAATTCACTTCATATGTAAAATTTGCGTCGTTCGTAAATATTATCTTGAAATTATCACGAATAAATGATACTAAACATGGGTTTAATATTTCAAAATCCAAGGGGGGCTGAATTAATTTTACCGATGTTAACGGATATGTGCGTTTTTTTACATACTTGATATTTATCAATTTAAATTGTAATAATTCATCTTCAGACAACGGATTTCGTTTATTTCTTTCGTAAAATAACCACTCGTAATAATTCAAATATTTGGTCTGACTGCAAAATGCGCACATAAAACTTCTGTATAATATGGATTCATATGATTTAAAATTAGACATATGTAAAAATAAACATTCGCTGATTGATTCCGATAATAAATCATTATGATTTTTGTGCAATAGTGGATAATCAGGAAATCCCTTTTTTGGTTGAAATGCTATAACACCTTTGCGATATATATAAATTTCATCACAATATGGTTGAGAGGCATTTACATAATCTAGTGAAAAACTTATATTATAATTCTGAGTAATCACAAAATCGAGAGTTTGTTCTCGCATTATATCACAAATAGTTCTCATCAAATCTGCATTATACAAAATAAAATCGTCATCCCATCTCATTACAATTTCATGCTTAGAAATATTCGCCAAATATTGCTTTTTTTTACCCAAATCGTTTCCAAATTCATCACTTTTTATGATTTTTATATTAGAATATTTTGCAAAGTTTGTATAATCCACATCCTCTTCACACGAATCATCCAAAATTAAAATTTCATCTATAATATTTACAATACTTTCGATTGAGTATTGAAATAATTGTGTAAATCGTCTGCAGACTGTGCATGACGTTATTGGTAACATTTGTAATTTATCTTTGTTTACTATATATTTTGAAATACATAATATATATTCAAGATATATAGAATGGCTTTTATACCTTCTAATAAATCCGATTTACAAACTGCGATTAATGCATGGATTGTAGATGAAACTTCTACTACATCAACATATGGTGATATAAATACGTGGAATACATCCCTAATTACAGATATGAGCGATTTATTCAGAAACAAAACGGGTTTTAATGGTAATATTATTAACTGGAATGTGTCGAATGTTACCGATATGCATCGTATGTTTTCGGGAGCACATTCATTTGACCGAGCCATCGGTAATTGGAATACTTCGAAGGTAACAAACATGTATTATATGTTTAGAGATGCACGAACATTTAACCAAGATATCAATAATTGGAATGTATCTAATGTAACCACTATGTGGGCAATGTTTGGAGGTGCCTATAACTTTAATCAATCTTTAAATAGTTGGGATGTTTCCAAGGTAACTAATATGGGATTTTTGTTTTATAATGCTTTAAAATTTAACGGTATCATTCGTGATTGGAATGTATCAAAGGTGAAATATATGGATTATATGTTTCAAGGCGCTACTTTATTTAATCAACAATTAGGAACATGGAATGTCGAAAATGTAACAAACATGAAAGGAATGTTTTATTACGCTGAATCATTCAATCAACCAATTGGTAACTGGGATACAGGAAGTGTTACTACTTTCAGAAGAATGTTTAGTTTTAATCCAGTATTTAATCAACCAATTGGAAATTGGAATACGTCCAACGTCACTGATATGCACGGTATGTTTTACCCACTAAGTGCATTTAATCAAGTTATCGGCGAATGGAACACATCCCAAGTAACAGATATGAGTTATATGTTTAATGGTGCGTCTGTTTTCAATCAATATATTCGCGGTTGGGATACAACCACGACATCTACTAACATGGGTTATATGTTTAATGGTGCAAATGAAATGCATAATACATATACCGGAACACCTGGATTTAGTAATAATCCTACAAACGAATTTTTCAACCAACCCTTCGATTCCAATATGTACAATACACCTCCCATTGCGAATGTAGATGTAATTGCTACAACTGAAAATATATCAGTTACTATTAATGTTATAGGTAACGATACAGACGCCGATGGCGATTCCCTAACTGTATTATCATCATCTGCTACAAACGGAACTGTTGCGATACAAAGTGACCAAACGATTGTATACACTCCAGCAACTGATTTTACCGGAACAGATACAATGACGTATACTATAAGTGATGGTCAAGGTGGAACTGCTACATCTACTGTAACTGTTACCGTGAATGTTCAAATAAATAGAGCACCTGTTGCAAATGTCGATACAGCTGTAACAAATGAGAACACATCTACTGTGATTAATGCTATTAGTAATGATACCGATGCCGACGATGATACTATCACCGTCGAATCGGCGTCTGCATTGAATGGTTCGGTTCTTGTTCAGAGTGATCAAAGTCTTCTATATACACCCAATAATGACTTCTATGGAATCGATACTATATCGTATACTATAATTGATGGACAAGGAGGGTCTGCAAACTCTACAGTAGCAGTGAGTGTTAACGAAACACCTAATACTGCACCAGTTGCGAATGCCGATACAGCTATAACAAATAAGAATACGTCTGTTACATTTAATGTAATTGGTAATGATACAGATATAGACGGGGATACTATTACCGTCTATGTAGCTACTGCATTAAATGGAACTGTTACAATTCAAGGTGATAATACGCTTGTATACACACCAGACGCTGATTTTGCAGGAACAGATACTATATCTTACTCGATTAACGATGGACAAGGTAACTCTGCAGACTCTACGGTCACCGTGGCTGTAAACACACCCCCTATTGCAAATATTGACGAAATTATAACTAATCAAAATACAAACATAACAGTGAATGTTACCAGTAACGATACCGATATTGATGGAGATTCACTTTCTGTATCTTCTGCTAGTGCATTGAATGGTACAGTTGTGATTCAAAATGAAAAAAATATTCAGTATACACCAAACACCAATTATGTTGGTACAGATACAATTTCTTACACTATTAATGATGGACGAGGTGGGACAGCAAACTCTACCATTGTAGTTGCTGTGAATTCCCAACCAGTTGCGAATATCGATGAAATAACAATAAATAAGAATATAGCAACCTTAATTAATATTATTTCTAATGATTCCGATGCCGATGGAGATTCAATCACTTTATATTCAGCAAC
>Ga0255783_10002889_pt1 | contig 16734 bp, 18 predicted proteins | sample 011ome_22_FD_179981 | JGI IMG/M metagenome (GOLD analysis project Ga0255783, IMG submission 179981) | Coastal salt marsh microbial communities from the Groves Creek Marsh, Skidaway Island, Georgia - 011507BT metaG (version 2) | ecosystem: Environmental > Aquatic > Marine > Intertidal zone >... | reverse complement strand
TGTTTCCATGCAATTTGAGTCAATTCACCTAGGGTTTTTAATTCTGCAAATTGTGCTTCATCATTGGCATCATAAATAGATCCTGGACGAAGACCATCGCCAAGACTAAAGCTTATGTCATAGGCCTTCATAATTTCACAAATTTCTTCAAAGTGAGTGTATAAGAATGATTCTTTGTGATGAGCCAAACACCATTTGGCCATGATGGAACCTCCTCGACTGACAATGCCTGTCATGCGTTTCGCTGTCATGGGAATGTAGCTTAGTCTAACCCCAGCGTGAATGGTAAAGTAATCAACGCCTTGTTCGGCTTGTTCAATCAGTGTGTCCCTAAAAATTTCCCAGGTGAGGTCTTCGGCTTTTCCATCGACTTTTTCCAGCGCTTGATAGATTGGAACCGTGCCAATGGGCACAGGGCTATTTCTAATAATCCATTCACGTGTTTCATGAATATTTTTCCCGGTTGAAAGATCCATGACGGTGTCACCACCCCAACGCGTGCTCCAAACCATTTTCTCAACTTCTTCGCTGATGCTCGAACCTAGAGCTGAATTACCAATGTTGGCGTTAATTTTGACTAGAAAATTACGACCTATAATCATGGGCTCTGATTCAGGATGATTGATGTTGGCAGGAATAATAGCTCGACCTCGGGCAACCTCGTCTCTGACAAATTCTGGGGTGATGAGTTTTGGAATTGATGCACCATAATTCTCACCTTTATGTTGGGTTTGGATAAAGTCAGATATGCCTTCGCGTCGTTGATTTTCTCTTATTGCGATAAACTCCATTTCCGGAGTGATAATGCCTTTTTTGGCATAATGCATTTGTGATACGTTTTGACCCTGTTTGGCTCTTCGTGGTTGGCGTTTAAGATTAAATCGCATACTATCTAACATCGGGTCATCTTGACGTTTTTGTCCATACGATGATGTTGGCCCCGTCAAAAGCACAGTGTCATTTCGATTTTCAATCCAAGCTTTTCTTAATTCTGGTAAGCCGTCACGAATATCTATCTCGTAATTAGGGTCCGTGTAAGGACCTGAGGTGTCATAAACTAAAACAGGATTATTTTTTTCAGCACCAAATTGTGAGGGTGTGTCTGAGAGCGAAATTTCTCTAAAAGGAACTTTAATATCGGGCGAACTTCCCTCTAGATAAACTTTTTTGGAATTGCTGAATGATTTATGAGCTTCAGGATCGAGCTTGGCATCCTTGCTTATAAAGTTATCAATATTTTTCTTAAATTCTTTATCTGTTGCATTCATTTTTTGCTCCAATCAACGCAGGAGCAAAAACATTGCTTTCCTACGATGGCATTATCCACATCAGGTTCAAAGGGTTTTTCTCACTATTTGTTAAATTTCAATAGACCCCTAGCATTTGTTTAAAGTTACTTTATATTGCTTGAATAAGCAAGGCTTGAACTCCTAATTTTGAATTTTTGCTCAGTGAAATAATCCAAATTGGGCTTGGATTTTCGCTATAATTAAACTCTTTTGAAAAAAAGCCACTATGTTAGAAAAACTTCGTTTTAATATGATTGAGCAGCAGGTGAGAACCTGGGATGTTTTAGATGAAAATGTTTTGGATTTATTAAAAACATCTAAAAGAGAGGATTATGTCCCTAAGCAATTTCATAAGCTGGCGTTCGCTGATATTGAGATTCCTCTGAGTCATGGTGAAAAAATGCTTTCGCCAAAAATTGAGGGACGAATATTACAGTCTTTAGAGATTAAGCCTCATGATCATGTTTACCATGTTGGAACGGGATCAGGTTACTTTGTTTTGTTGCTAGCTTCACTGGCAAATGATGTTCTTACCGTAGATATTCATCTTGATTTTATTGAGGCGGCTAAAGCGCTTCATCGATCGCAAAAATTATCAAATATTCATTACATTCACGGTAACGGGTTTATTTTGTCATCTGAATTTAAATCGTTTGATGTGATTGTTTTCACGGGATCGTGTAAATTTGAGCCTCTAGGTTTTCGGGAAAGATTAAATCTGAATGGTCGAATGTTCTACATTGAAAATCATGGCTCAATTATGAAAGCTAAATTAATAAAGCGAATCAGCGAGGATCAATTTAGCATTAACGAATTATTTGATTGTGCTATCCCTCATTTATCCTATGAGCGTAAAGAGCCTGATTTTGCTTTCTAGATTATCTTTTTTTTGTTTATTAGGGTTATACCTGATGAATCCTTTGAATCTTTATGCAAAGGATTCTGATTTGCTTGAGATTTATCAGAGAGCCCTATCTTATGATGCTCTTCTATCGGCATCACGCTATCAAAATGATGCGACCAAAGAACTTATTAATCAGGGCCGCTCCTTATTTTTACCTTCCATTACTGCGACAGGGGGTTACGATGAAAATGATAATGAACGAAAAATTTTAACAAACATTGATAATCAGCTGCTCTCTGGAACCAAAGCAGATTTTCATAGCTATGATTACAGCATAACGATCAGACAACCTCTCTTTGATTACCGCGCGTTTCAACAATATAAGCAAATTATTTCTCAAACGAATTTGTCTGATAAACAATTATTGCAATCACAACAAGATTTAATTTATCGAGTCGTTTTAATTTATTTTGAAACACTAATGGCTAGAGATGAAATTGAATTATTACAATCTCAAAAAAAAGCAGTGAATGAACAGCTGCTTGAATCTCAGGCCCGATTTGAATCTGGCTTAATATCGATCACAGATGTGAATGAAGCAAAAACAAAAGCCTCTTTAATCGAAGCCCAATTAATTTCTGCAGTGCAAATACTAGAAGTTAAGCGCCAGCAAATTAAAGTTTTAACGGGTGAAGAACCTGGAAAATTAAAAGGCCTGCAAGCGGCTATGAATTTTGTCGCAATTGATTCAGATATGAATCGCTGGGTCAGTTTGGGGTTGGAAAATAATCTTGAACTCGGTATCGCACAAGATCAAATTAAAGTTGCTGATTATGAAATTAGTATTCGTGAGTCGGATCATTTGCCAACCATTGATGCCATTGCGAGCAGAACAAGAAATTGGGATAAAGGTGGCTATCCTTATGGCGCTACAGAAAACAAAGGTATACGAAGTTATTCAGATGTCTTAGGTGTTGAAATTAACATTCCTATATTTTCAGGAGGCTACACAAGTTCAAGGGTGCGTGAGGCTAAACTTTTAAAGTTTAAAACTGAAGAGGACGCAGAGTACATAAAAAGAGAGGTCGAGTTAAAAGTCAAACAAAACTTTTTAGGCTTGCAAGCCAATTACGCTGAAATTGAAGCTTATCACCAGGCTTTAAAGTCAGCTGAATTGTCTCTTGAATCGACTCAGCTGGCTTTTCAAGAGGGTCTGAGAAATGGTGTTGAAGTTTTGGTTGCACAGCAAGTCCTCTTTAATGCTAAAAGAGATTTATTAAAATCACGTTATAATTATCTGATATATTTAATTAGCCTTAAGCAATCTGTAGGAATTTTGACTGCTAGTGATCTTGAGGAAATCAATCAATATTTGGTGGTGAATGAAATATGATGGCAGATTTCGAAAAGAGTCAACTCGTAATAATTGATATTCAAGAAAAATTGGCTGCAGCGATGCCAAAAGAGGTGATCAATAAATTGGTCAAGCGTTGTGAGTTATTGGTGACGACTGCATCAGAATTTGGTGTACCTTTTATTTGTTCGGAACAATATCCAAAAGGCCTTGGACCTACATTACCCTCCATGCAATCTTTTTTAAGTGATGCAAAGTTTGTGGAGAAGGTGGCTTTTAACTGCGTGGATGAGCCAGTATTCGAACGTTGCTTGGTGAAATCTAGACCCCAAATCTTTATCATGGGTATGGAAGCACACATCTGTGTTTTGCAGACAGCTTTATCATTATTAGATAAAGGTAAAGATGTTTTTATCGTCGAAGATGCCATTGTTTCTCGCAATATTTTGAATAAACAAAATGCAATCAATCGACTTCGTCAAGCCGGTTGCATCATTACAACCACTGAATCAGTTGTATTTGAATGGATTAAGTCTGCTGACAATGAGGTGTTTAAAAGAGTGGCAGGTTTAATCAAAGATATTGATTAATTTTTTTGGCGATTTGAACGCTTGCACCTGAATTATTTTTAATAAACGTCTTAATTTTTTTTGATTCAAGCTGACCATTTTTATGGTTTATTTGCGTTAATACTTCGTCTTTAATATCAGCTAATTTTTTGAATCTGATAAAAATACCCTTACTCGTTCCATCATCAATAATGTGTTTAAAATTGTAATCCGAAGGTCCTATAGCAATCTTTTTTTCAAGCTTTAATGCTTCAATTGGATTTTGTGATCCGAAATCTTTAATGCTTCCTCCCATAATAATGAAGTCAGCCATAACGTAGTAATTAAACATTTCCCCCATCGAGTCTCCCAGGATAATTTGCGGAACCTTGTTGACGTTTTGTGCAGTTGTTCTTTTAACGTAGTCAAAATTTGAAGTTTGGATAAGCTTTTCAACTTCTCTAAATCGTTGGGGGTGTCTAGGCACGATGATAAGTGTAATTTTTGGGTGATTTAATTCTTTATAAAGTTTAAGAAGCTCTAATTCCTCACCTTGTCGAGTACTCCCAGCCACCATGACAAATTGTTTATCAATATTTAATTTTCTAAGGAGTAAACTTCTGGTGTTTTGAATCCCATTAGGCAAAGGAAAGTCAAATTTTAGGTTACCTTGGGTATAAATTTTTTTTGAATAAATTTTCGCAAAATGATTTTTATCTTGATCTGATTGAGCGTAGATACTTTGAAACCCTTCAAACACTCTAACAAAAAAGTGTTTTGCCATAAGGTATTTTTTAAGGGATCTTTGCGATAGACGCCCATTAATTAAAAATAAAGGTATTTTATGGTTTTGTGCTTGATGTATTAGGTTGGGCCAAATTTCAGTTTCAATAATTAAACCAAGATTCGGTTTGAAATGATTTAAAAAGCTTTGAACAAAAGGTTTTAAGTCATAGGGTAAGTAGGCCCGATGAGTTCTGATTGAATCATTTATTTTAACCTCCCTCCCTGTCAGGGTCCCATGAGTTATTAATATCTCTACCGAATTATTTAGTTTTAAAATACTATCAACCAGGGGCTTGATTGCATTTGATTCACCAACCGATACCGCATGAATCCAAACAATCGGATTTTTATAATGCTTTTTTTTATAAATACCGAAACGCTCTAACACATGGTTGAGGTAATTAGGATTGAATAAACTACGATAAATTAGTTTAGCCAATGCAAAAGGGATTAAAATTAGAACAAGGACTTGATAAAAAAATAAATACATAGGTGAATTTTCTCATAATTCACAATTTAAAATTATTTTTTTATTGCGAACATATTGTTTTTATTCAACTTTTTTTTTAGCAATCAAAAAATAAGTTTTTTTTATAAAAAAGCTATTGACCAACCACAACCAGATGATAAAATTTTTCCATTAATCACAATATGTTGTGGTTTTCTCAAAACTGGTTTAAGGAGTCAATTTTCTTCGTAATACCAATAACTTAGGGGATTTTAATGCTCAAGGCTATTTCTTCAGAATCAAAATCATCTGTTGATGATGATAACGATATACCCGTCCAGTCGGTCTCGATGGACATATGGGATAAAAAGTATCGTTTAAAAACAAAAAAAGGTGAGTTTGTCGATGAAGATATTCAAGATACCTATGACCGCGTAGCAAAAGCCCTTGCTGAAGTTGAAGACCCTAAAATACGTGATGAGTGGCATGAAAAGTTTTTATGGGCATTAAAACATGGCGCGATACCTGCGGGACGCATTACATCGAATGCTGGAGCGCTTGAACATAAACCGGCGACAAGTACGATTAACTGTACCGTTTCAGGTGTGATTGAAGATAGTATGTCGGGTATCTTGGACAAGGTCCATGAGGCTGGCCTGACACTTAAAGCTGGCTGTGGTATTGGGTATGAATACTCTACACTTAGACCCAAGGGTGCTTTTGTTGCAGGGGCAGGAGCTTACACCAGCGGACCATTATCTTTTATGGATATCTATGACCGCATGTGTTTTACAGTATCAAGTGCGGGTGGTCGACGAGGTGCTCAAATGGCCACATTTGATATTGCCCACCCAGACATTGCTGACTTTATTAAAGCTAAACGTGAAGACGGCCGTCTAAGACAATTTAACCTTTCTTGTTTGATTACCAAAGAATTTATGGAGGCAGTTAAGGCCGGGGCTGATTGGAAACTTGCATTCCCTGTGACTGCGAAGGAAGCTAAGGAAGAAAAATTAGATCTTGATAATGAGGACCAAGTTGTTTGGAGAGATTGGCCAAATCCTGAAAAATATTTAGTCGAGAAAAAAGGCCCACGTGCTGGCAAAGTAGCTTGTAAGGTGTATAAGCCCATGAAGGCACAAAGACTTTGGGACATTATTATGTCCTCCACCTATGATTATGCGGAACCCGGGTTTATTCTTATTGATCGGGTTAATGAAATGAATAACAACTGGTTTTGTGAAAATATTCGCGCAACCAATCCATGCGGCGAACAACCTTTACCACCCTATGGCGCCTGTCTTCTAGGATCAATTAATTTAACTAAGTTTGTTAAGTCACCATTTACGGATGAAGCCTATTTCGATTGGGATGAGTATAGACAAGTGATTAGTATTTTTACTCGTATGCTTGATAACGTCGTTGAAATTAATGGACTACCCTTAGAAAAACAGCGTGATGAGATTGCTAGAAAACGTCGACACGGCATGGGTTATTTAGGTTTGGGTTCAACCATGGCGATGATGAAAATGGTATATGGAGATGAGGCTTCTATTAAATTTACCGAAGAGATTACTAAAGCTCTTGCCGAAGAGGGCTGGAAGACAGGTATTGATTTGGCTAAAGAAAAAGGTCCTGCCCCTATTATGAATGAGCTTTTTGAGATTACCCCTGAGCTTATGGCGATGCGACCTGAAATGAAGGATGACGGTATCAAGATTGGTGATAAAGTCCCAGGTAAGGTTTTGTTAGGACAATACAGCCGCTACATGCAGCAATTTCCTCGTGATTTGAGGGATGAAATTGCAGATCATGGTGTGAGATTCAGTCATCACAGTTCAATTGCGCCAACTGGAACGATCTCGCTTTCACTAGCGAATAATGCAAGTAATGGTATCGAACCTTCTTTTGCTCATCACTACAATCGTAACGTGATTCGTGAAGGTAAAAAGACGAAAGAAAAAGTAGATGTTTTTTCCTATGAGCTACTTGCTTATCGTCACTTAATCAATGAGAAGGCAATGCCATTTTCTGATCAAGAAGAAGAAAAGTTACCTGATTACTTTATTGATTCATCGACCATTAAAGCGAAGGCTCACGTGGATATTCAAGCGGCTGCGCAAAAATGGATTGATAGCTCGATTTCAAAGACGATTAACGTTCCTACAGATTATGATTTTGATGATTTTAAGAGTATCTACTTGTACGCTTATGAAAAAGGATTAAAAGGTTGCACCACGTTTAGATTCAATCCAGAAGCGTTCCAAGGTGTATTGGTGACAGAGAAAGATTTAGAAAATACAACTTACAAATTCACGCTGGATGATGGTGCCGTGATTGAAGTTAAGGGTAACGAAGAAATTGAATATGATGGTGAGACACATACAGCGGCGAATTTGTATGATGCGCTTAAAGAGGGATATTACGGTAAATTTTAGGATAAAACATGGCTATTAAAATTGAGAAAAAAATTGTTGGGTATAGTTTAGCTGAGCCAAAAAAAGCAAATGAAAAGCCAGAAACTAATATTGTACAGTTAGGCGAGCCTTTAGATCGTCCTGAAAAAATTACTGGAACAACGTATAAAGTTAAGACACCGGTCACTGACCATGCTTTTTATATCACCATTAATGATGTGATCATGAACGAGGGTACTGACCAAGAACATCGCCGACCTTTTGAGATTTTTGTTAATTCAAAAAACATGGAACATTTCCAATGGATTGTTGCTTTAACACGTGTGATGTCAGCTGTTTTTAGAAAAGGTGGTGATGTCACCTTCTTAGTTGAGGAGCTTGAATCGGTGTTTGATCCTAACGGAGGTTATTATAAGAAAGGCGGTAAATATATTCCAAGTTTGGTTGCTGAACTGGGCCATGTTGTTGAAACACATTTAGAGAATATCGGCATGCTGAAATCCAGCGAACCTGATGAGTATCAAAAAAAACTGATCGATGAAAAGAAGGAAGAATACTTAAAACAAAATTCAGGCAATCTTGATGAGAGTGGTTTTCCTAAAGACGCTCAGTTATGTGCTAAATGCCAGACAAAAGCATCGATCTTAATGGATGGTTGTTTGACTTGCCTCAACTGCGGCGAGAGTAAATGCGGTTAGTTTGAATGAACTTAAGGGATAGATTAAAATCTATATTCCTTTGTAAATTCTGTTAGCCATGTTTAAAAAATTATTATTTTTCTTAGTATTAACCTCTACAAATTTTCTTTTTGCTCAACCATCCAATGAGCTTTTATTTTCACTTAATCAATCAGTTCTTAAAGTTCATGTAGCTACCAAAGAAGGTCACCATGGTGTTGGTTCAGGTGTGGTTATTCAAAAGGATTATGTGGTCACTAATTGTCATGTGATTGCCAATGCTCAAGGTGTGCATGTGACAAAGTTTGGGTACAGCTATTCTCCTGATGCGCTTATCGCTGACTGGAAAAATGATCTTTGTATATTGAAGTTTAAATTTTTAGAATTACCTGCTGTTAAGTTAGGCAGCTCTGATCATCTAGAATATGAAATGGAGGTCTTTGGAAAAAGTTATGGTGGTAATACTGTTAAGCCTCACACATCTTATGGAAAGATCAAGGGCATACACCCCTTTTTAGGTAATAACATCATCCAGTCCTCAGCCTGGTTTTCGCTAGGAGCAAGTGGCGGCGGGCTATTTAATTCAGAGGGCGAGTTAATTGGAGTTACAACCTTTAAAACAGCTGGAAGATTTGCTTACTTTTATAGCGTTCCAGTTGAGGTTATTAAAACCATGTTAAGTAGCGGAGAGGAAATTTCTGTAACAACCCAACGAGAACTGCCTTTCTGGGATGCACCTGAGGAAGAATTACCATACTTTATGAGGGTTGTTCGTTTAGAAAGAAATAAGGATTGGGAAAACCTTAAAAAAGTAGCACTTGATTGGGAAGATAAAGAGCCCGAGGCATTCGAGGCAAAAAATTATTATGGCATTGCCTTATTTCACCTTGGGGAAATTGAGTTAGCAGAAAAACAATTTAAACAAGTCATTCAATTGAATGAAAAACATTCACAAAGCATTTACTACCTTTATAAAATAGCCAAAATAAATAACCAGCCGGATGTCGCTGAGTCATATAAAACCGCATTAAATAATTTAGATGACTCAATCTTTGCTAATGAAAAATAAATTAATTCTATTTCTTAGCTCAATTTTCTTAGTTTCATGCGCCGGCATTGTTTTTGAGCCAGAAAAGGTAGAGGATTTTTTTTCATGGGGCGATACTGAACAAGATCAAATACCTGATGATGCCATCATGTATGAGTGCAAAGCTAAAAATCGTTTTTTCATCAAATACTTGGATGATAAGAAAACCATCTGGATTGTTTTTCCAGAAAGAGAATTTAAGCTATATCAAGATGAGGCCAATCCTGCTATTTATACAAACTCGCTAACAACGCTTGAGCTCTCAAATGAGAATACCTTTGTCAAAGATCAAAAAGGTATTGTTTATGAAAATTGTTTTGTTAAATTAAACGATTAAGTCTTGCCAACCTAAAACCGATGATGTAACTTTTAATTAAATCTTAATCATTGAGGTGGTTATGGATAATAAGTATGGTTTGGGTAGCTCTAAGGTTGCAGTTGAACTGCACAAAAAAGACCAGCAACTAAAATGCCGCTCCTGTGATGGTGAACACTTGCACTATTGTCCAACCATGCAGGATCATCAATGTGAAGATTGTGGTGAGTGGCAAAACGATATTCCTTCGAATTATTCCACCGGCCGTAGCGCAGATTATTAATCTTTTTTTTGAGGTATAAATGTTAATTCAATCAGAATTTGTTGATATAGGTACTCCTACGGGTGATATGAGAACCTATGTTCATAGGCCTTTAGAAGCCAGTCAATATCCAACCATCTTGTTTTACTCAGAGATTTTTCAACAAACAGGCCCTATTGAGAGGGCAGCCAAAATTATGGCAAGTCATGGATATGTTGTTTTAGTCCCTGAAGTTTTTCATGAGCTCAATCCTATTGGTACGGTTTTAAATTATGACGATGCCGGACGAGAAAAAGGTAATGCAGATAAAGCTGCGAAAGATGTTGAGGGTTATGATTCGGATAATCAAGCCATGATTGATTGGGTAAAAAAACAATCTTGGTCGAATGGTCATATTGGTGCCATGGGGTTTTGTATTGGTGGCCACCTTGCCTTCAGGGCTGCATTAAATCCTGAGGTGAAAGCAACAGCATGTTTTTATGCAACCGATCTTCATACCAATACGATCCCAAATAAACCAGGTCAACACAGCATGGAAAGGCTTGATGATATTAAAGGTGAGCTATTAATGATTTGGGGTAAGCAGGACACACATATCCCAACCAGCAATCGTGTTGAAATACATAATCAACTATTAAAAACAGATATTGTTTTTAGTTGGCACGAGTTTAATGCCCAACATGCTTTTATGAGAGATGAGGGAGAACGATACGATCCAGAGCTAGCCGCTTTGTGCTATCAGATCACGCTTAGAATGTTTTCAAGGACGCTTTATTAATTAAACACAATCAGAGAAAGCTTCAAGTGAACGAAAAAAATCGCTACGCTTATTAGTTTTCTGGGATTCTTGATTATTGTTTGATGGCTGAACGATATTTTTCTTATCAAGATCAGGACGATTATTTGCGTCTTTTAAATTTTTAACTTTCATCATTTTTTCCTTTTGGGAAATGTTGTTCGGGATTGTGTCCCTTAAAATTGAATAGATATCAAAATGTCATAAAAATTCAATTTTTAAATAATAAAGTAAATAGGTTATATTTATTTAATATTTATATTTGTTATTCTAATATGAAAATAATAATTAATGGAATCGAAAAAGAGTTTGATGGCAATTCATTAACGGCTAATGAATTAGTCAATCACTTACAATTAGAGGGTAAACGGTTTGCCATTGAACGCAATGGAGAAATTTTACCTAAAGGATTGTTTGCTGAACTCACCATTAATGAGGGCGATCGTTTAGAAATAGTAGGAGCTGTGGGCGGTGGATAAACATGAATTTAATTCCAATGAGTGGGTCATTGCTGGACGACCGTTCCAGTCTAGACTGCTTGTGGGTACCGGAAAGTATAGAGATTTCAAAGAGACACGTTTAGCAATTGAGAAAAGTGGGGCGCAAATTGTTACCGTAGCGATCCGACGAACTAATATTGGTCAAGACGCTAATGAGCCATCGTTACTAGAGTTTTTACCCCCCGATCAGTTTACCTATTTACCCAATACAGCAGGTTGCTATACTGCGGATGATGCTATCAGGACTTTAAGGCTCGCCCGTGAACTTTTAGACGGTCATAATTTAGTGAAGCTAGAAGTCTTAGGTGATCAAAAAACACTCTACCCTAACGTTGTTGAAACGCTTAAGGCTGCAAAGATTCTTATCAAAGATGGATTTGATGTGATGGTCTATACCTCGGATGATCCGATCATTGCCAAACAATTAGAGGACATTGGTTGTTGCGCAATCATGCCATTAGCATCACTCATTGGTTCCGGTATGGGGATTTTAAATCCTTGGAATTTAGAAATTATTATCGATACGGTTAAAGTACCGGTCATTGTTGATGCCGGAGTAGGTACCGCATCGGATGCTGCTATTGCCATGGAGTTAGGTTGTGATGGCGTATTGATGAATACCGCCATTGCTACTGCAAAAGATCCAATACTTATGGCTTCTGCAATGAAAAAATCCATTGAGGCAGGCAGGGAGGCTTTTCTAGCTGGTCGAATGGATAAAAAATTATACTCAGCGTCACCAAGTTCGCCCACATCAGGATTGATAAAATAAAAAGTGCATACACCTGAAATAGAAATTCAAATCGAAACAAACTATATTCAGGAAAGATCGATCATTGAAAAAAATCGATATTTTTTTACTTATACGGTTCATATAAAAAACATAAGTCAACAAACCGTCCAATTGATCAGTCGTCATTGGATTTTTGAGAATGCTCATGGGGAAACGTTTGAAGTTAAAGGGTCAGGCGTGGTGGGTGAAAAACCGGTGATTAAGTCTGGAGAAATTTATTCTTACACGAGCGCTACAGAGATTAATACTCCGAGCGGTCTTATGTATGGCTCCTATCAGATGATTGACGAAAAAGCCCAAGGGTTTGATGCAAAAATTCCTATCTTCAAATTAATTATGCCAAGAGTGCTCCACTAATGAGATTAATTTTCATCTTAGCCGTTTTGATATTGCTTAATAGTTGTAGCCAACTAGGTCAAGACGTTGCAGATTGTGATTGTGAGGAACAAATATTAAAGGCTACAAAAGAGGAGTCGCTCAAATGTGAGGCTTATCCTGAAAAAGCACTTGAAGCAGAAATTAAACCTTATAGCCTTCTTGTAAAAACCTCTTGGACCGAAATTGATGCACTTTTAGCCGAGGATCATTTGAATCTATCTTGGCCTGCCTGGCTTCGAAGTTGTGATGCATTAAAAAATAAAGAGTCATGGCAAGATGTTTGCCTTAAAGCCAACCAACTTATTTCTCCTTCAGATGATGAAATTAAATCCTTTTTTTATAGCCACTTTGATTTATACCAAGCTAAAAAAGATGATGAGTCGTTAGAGGGCCTGGTCACTGGTTACTATCAGCCAATACTAAAAGGAAGCCGAAAAAAATCAAAGCAATACGCAACCCCGCTCTATTCACCACCCAATGATTTAATCACGGTTGATTTAAGTGAGGTTTATCCAGACTTAAAGTACATGCGATTAAGGGGAAAGGTTGAGGGCAATAAATTGGTTCCCTATTCAACGAGAGAGGAGCTTGCGCATAAACAAGATCAAATTCTGGGCAATGAATTACTTTGGGTCAAAGATCCAGTTGAAGCTTTTTTTCTAGAGATTCAAGGATCTGGTGTTATTGAGTTAGATTCGGGTGAGAGAATTCAGGTGGGTTATGCGAATCAAAACGGACACCCATATCGCTCGATGGGACGTGCATTAATTAATGAGGGCGAGTTATCGAGGCACCGCGTCTCTATGCAAAGCATAAAAACTTGGGCAAAAAAGAATCCAAAAAAACTACAAAAATTTTTAAATGCTAATCCGAGCGTAGTTTTTTTTCGTGAGCTAGAAAAAGGTTTACCAGGCCCACTAGGGGCTATGGGTGTTCCAGTCACGGCTGAACGTTCAGTGGCCGTTGATCGTAAATTTATTCCATTAGGAGCCCCAGTTTTTTTATCGACTACATGGCCTAATTCTTCAAAACCCCTCAATCAACTCATGATGGCGCAGGATACAGGTGGTGCGATTGGCGGAGGTGTACGTATTGATTTCTATTGGGGTCAAGGAGACCGAGCGGGTAAATTAGCAGGCTCAATGAAGCAAGAGGGTAAGGTCTGGGTGTTGCTTCCGAAAGGATTTAAATTTCCATAAAAAAAGGGAGACTAGCCCCCTTTGTAAAAATGTTTTGTAAAAAACAATTACTTGTTCATTACGTACATTGTTACTTCAAAACCGAAACGCATTTCAGTTGCAGCAGGTGTTGTCCACATAATGTAATCTCCTTTCTTAAATTTTGATTCTGAAGAAAGCAAGCTTTCAAACAGTTTGTATACTATATAAAATTTTTTTTACTAGATCATTATTTCTTAATGAAAATAATCTAATGAAAATCATGATCATAAGAAAGAGAAAGGGTGCCAAATGGCACCCTTTCGATCACTCAGTTACTACAACAGGAGGAAGTATTATGAGTGATAAGCAGTCTCACCATGTGAGGTGGTATCAAGACCTGTTCTCTCATCTTCTTCACTAACTCGAAGACCCATAACCATATCAATGATCTTGAAGAGAACATAACTGATTACACCACACCAAATCACGGTGAAGATGACTGATTTTGCTTGAACCCATAGTTGGCTCATCATGGTGATACCCTCGTCGTAACCTACGCCACCAAATTCAGCTGACATGAGAACAGCAAGGCCTATAGCACCAACGATACCTGCCACACCATGAATACCGAAAACATCTAAAGAGTCATCGTACCCAAGTGCTTTTTTAAGACTTGTACAAGCCCAGTAAGCTACAACTGATGCCACAAGACCTAAAACAATCGCACCTAATGGACCTACGACAGCACAAGCAGGTGTAATGGCTACTAGACCTGAGATTGCACCTGAAGCACCACCTAGCATGGATGGTTTACCTTTAGCAATCCATTCGATAAGCACCCAACCTAAGACAGCAGCAGCTGTAGCAACTTGAGTGTTAATCATGACTAGACCAGCAACGCCGTCAGCAGCTAATTCACTACCCACGTTGAAACCAAACCAACCAGCCCATAGAAGAGATGCACCCACCATGGTTAAAGGAAGACTGTGAGGAGCCATGGCTTCTTTACCATAACCAATACGTTTTCCGATGACGATGGCACCTACAAGAGCAGCAATACCAGCGTTGATGTGAACGACCGTTCCACCAGCGAAGTCGACTGCACCCCAGCTTGAGATTAAACCACCACCCCAAACCATATGGCAGATTGGAGCATAAACAAGTAATGCCCAGCCTGTTAAAAATACTAAAAGGGATGAGAATTTAATACGCTCAGCGAACGCACCTACAATCAGTGCGGGTGTGAGCGCAAAGAAAGTGAGCTGGAATGTCACAAATACAAACTCAGGAATCGTACCGCTTATTCCCTCGCTCGTCATACCTTTGAGGAATGCTAGACTAAAATCACCGACATATGCATTACCTTCTGAGAAAGCCAAACTGTAACCGACAACCACCCATAGGACTGACATGAGTGAGACGGTGACAAAGACCTGCATTAACACAGAGAGCATGTTTTTCGATCTAACAAGACCACCATAGAAAAGAGCCAGCCCAGGAATTGCCATCACTAAAACTAAAATGGTGGCTACAATCATCCAGGCAGTATCACCTGCGGATAAAGTGGGCGCCTCTTCAGCAGCCGCTGGTTCTTCAACCGGCATCTCAGCATGATCGCCATGCATCTCGGCAACCATGTTTGTTTGCCATAAGGCATCATTCGCAGTATTAACTTCTGTTGCCATTCCTGTGAATGAAAAGAGCAGTAGACTCATCATGCCTACCAGACCAAGTTTTGAAATCCATTTTTTCATGATTGTCTCCTTAAAGAGCATCATCACCGGTTTCCCCGGTTCTGATACGTTTAACTTCATCAAGACTCATGACAAAAATTTTGCCATCACCGATTTTTCCAGTACTGGCTGATTTTTCAATGGCCTCAACAACTTTTTTACATGTTTTATCTGAGCATGCGATTTCAATTTTTACCTTAGGTAAAAAGTCGATCACATATTCAGCGCCACGGTAAAGCTCAGTGTGGCCTTTTTGACGCCCAAAACCCTTGACCTCGGTGACAGTTATGCCCTGTACACCGACTTCAGAGAGGGCTTCACGAACTTCATCAAGCTTAAATGGCTTGATGATTGCAGTTACAAATTTCATAGTTATTCCCCTGTTTAATTAAAATGAAGCGCTTAAGTAAGCTCCCCATGTTTCGTCATAAGCTTTCTCATTACCAATAGTCCATTCATCTTCAGATGTATCGGTGTAAAAAGCTCCAACTGAATAGTTATCATTGATTGCATAATCAACATTTACTTTCCAATCTTCGTATTCAGCAGCTTCTGCGGCAGCACCGTCACCATCCCAGACTCCAAAGTGAGCACTTACAGTTACTGGCGTGTCTGCGATAGGAGCTTCGATAGAAAAATCATGATACATAGTGCCATCAGCATCTGGGCCTACATTCCATCCTTCATCAGAAATAAGATAATAGGCAGTGTAACCAACGCTTAGTATCCCAAAGTCATATCCAATCCCGGCATAAACCTCTGTAGCATCAGATGCTGCAGCTCCAGCAGTTTCATCGCCTGGATACCAGTACTGAAGAATACCTATGTCAAGACCAATGCCGCTAATATCAAATGCATAACCTGCATAGCCATCAATTTCAAGACTGTTGTCTGTCATAGCTCCACTATCTGTAGTCCACTCAACATTAGATGCCCATACACCAGCATAGAAACCTGATGAATGCTCAACATCAAAGCCACCTTGCAATGCAGGCTGTCTTTGAGTTTGAGATGCTCCGCGCCAAATATAATCAGTATATAAACCTACATTTGCGCTAATACTTAAACCCGAGTCTTCTGCCGGAGCAGCTTCCTCAGCATGAATCGCCGTCAAAGGCACCATCAAGGCACCGATCACTGCGGCTTTTAAAGTGTTAATTTTCATTTTTACTTCCTTCCTAAAAAATTAAATACGACAAATAATTACAAGCAATTTGCGTGCCAAAAAATTATTGGGGAATAACTATTTTTTCCGCATGCTCAGATAAAACATCAAAAAAGCTGTTAAAATCAATGTTTTACGAAACTTATACTATGATAAAAAAAGAAAGACTAGAAGAAATATC
>Ga0255783_10002877_pt1 | contig 16783 bp, 17 predicted proteins | sample 011ome_22_FD_179981 | JGI IMG/M metagenome (GOLD analysis project Ga0255783, IMG submission 179981) | Coastal salt marsh microbial communities from the Groves Creek Marsh, Skidaway Island, Georgia - 011507BT metaG (version 2) | ecosystem: Environmental > Aquatic > Marine > Intertidal zone >... | reverse complement strand
TCTACTATAGATATATCCATTCCTGAATTGTCATTTATATTTCTTACTTCCATGACAGCCTTTAAAATTCCCTCATTTGAGCAAACAACAGTTTCAACATTGGTTGGAGTTATTTGCATTCCTTCGCTGTGACCAAAGTCCCAAAAAGCACATATCGCTTCAATTCCATTACATGGATCTGCGCCCACAGGATCCTCAAATACAGCCTCATCATCCCAAAGGCTTTTAAATAAATCTTTATCATTATTCTTGTAAGCTAAAACATAGTTATCCAATGCAGACTGAACCATCTCTTTCATACTTGCTCCTATTTTTGAATTCCCTTTTCTTTTAAAAGAATTGTTGTAAATTTATCAGCAGGATTTATTGGTGATACCTGTTCCCATATACGATCGTATTCTGAGTGTTGAATCAACCATTGATCATTCACTTTAATATATTTATCTTCATAAAGGGCTGTGCCTTGGGTAACGCTACCCAAATCAAAATTGTAAAAAATATCTTGTAGATACCATTTACCTTGCGCTTCTGCTTCAGATAGTATTTCTATTTCAGGATGATGGGCGGTATGCATGGCAGCTGTCTGATTATGAAAGGCATATTTAAGACTTTCCTTAATAGTTTCTTTTCCTTCAGATTCCCATCTATATGTACCACCACGATAATCGATGGTTATGTCTTTTGAAAAAACATTATCTAGTAAATCAAAATCAGCCATATCAATCGCTCTAAAATATTTATGCTTAAGATTTTTAATCTCTTCAATGTCAATTAATTTTTGTAATTTATCCATATGCCTTCTACCTCAGAAATGCTTGGCCGCCATCAAGCATGATGGTAGAACCAGTAATATAGTTCATGCCATCAGACAGGATATGGCAAACAGCTTCACCTATGTCATCTGTGCAGTCACCTACCCTGCCTAATGGAATAGTTTTAAGAAATTCATTTGCCTCATCAGGATATTCATTCATCCACCAATCCATGCCAGTTGATTTTGCTAGAGGCATTATGCAATTTACTAAAATATTATCTGGACCCCACTCAACTGCAGCTGCCCTCGACAACGATCGAATTGATTCCTTAACGGCCGCATAAGCTCCATACGAACCTGAATCCGGTCTTAATGCTGAGGAGCTAGCTAGATTAATAATTTTCCCGTCTCCTTTAAGATGCGGGTGACAAGCTTTCATAAAACGGAATGTAGCTAAGGGACCAGAATTCCAACCATCAATAAATGATTCATCCGTTACATCTAGAATATTCCCCAGTGGTACTTCTTGTGCATTATTCACTAAAATATTTAAAGAGTTAAATTTCGAAAGACTGATCTTGATTGAATTATTAATTGATTCAATGTTCTTAACATCGCACTCAATAGCAACTGCCGAACCGCCCTTTTGATTGATATCATTAGCAACAGCTTCAACTTTTGAAAAAGTTCTTCCAACCAAGCAAACGTTTGCACCATGTGATGCAAGGGCTCTAGCTATACCCTCTCCAACACCCTGACCTGAGCCTGTGATTAAAGCTGTTTTGTTGGAAAAATCCATATTTAGAAGTTTGAGCCAGTAATGTCTTTTGCTGCCAAGTAACCAAAAGTCATAGCAGGACCCAAGGTTGAGCCAGGACCAGGATATGTCGGTAGCAAAGCAGTAGAACAATTACCACAAGCATAAAGACCGGGTATAGCTTTCCCTTCTTTATTGAGAACTCTTGCATTTGTATCTATTACTAAACCGCCCGCTGTTCCCATTTCGCCTGGATACAAAACCATGCAATAAAACGGGCCTGTCTGAAGAGGAGCAAGACATGGGTTTGGGGTAACGGATGGATCTCCATAATACCTATCATAGACACTATCACCTCTATGCAGATCAAGATCTTTACCCGTTGCTGCATAAGAATTAACTTTTGCTTGAGTAGCCAAAAGTCCATTTACATCTATTCCAGCAACTTCAGCCAATTCTTCCAATGTTTCGCCCTTTGATAAGAAAGACGGGGTCCACCATTCTTTGGGAACAGCTGAATCAGGCTGCATGGATGATTGAAGAAGAGGTCCACATGGACGATTTTTTCTAAATGTACTATCAAAGACCATATAGCAAGGAGCGCATGGATTTCCCTCTGCATATTTATCAAACATATCATTTACAAAACTAACATAATTTTGAGATTCATTAGAAAATCTTTCACCATTCTTATTAACAGTAAAATTTCCTGGCATTGATTTGTCTACCATTGAAAGCCATCCTTTATCTTGTCCTGGTACTTTCATAACTGTAGACCACCAACCTGTATCCATTTGATGTGTATCAGCCCCTAATTTTAAAGCAGCCTTAAGTGCATCACCTGTATTGTAAGTATTTGCAGCACTCCACTCTATATTTGTAGGTTTTGGTAAATATTGATCTCTTAAAGCTTGATCCTTTTCGAATCCACCAGATGCAAGAATTACTCCTTTGTTGGCCTTAATATTTATTTCACTATTATTTTTAGTAGCTTTAATACCAATGACTGCTCCATTTTCATTAATCAGATCGGTCATTGCTGTCTCTGTCCATAAATCAACATTTCTATCTTTTAACGATAAAATTAATCTAGCAACACCTGCATTACCCATAGTAAGCCGTCTATCTTTCCAACCCCATTTCAATCTCATGGGTATATCTAAAATATATTTAGTAAAGAGTTTCGCGAATAATGATTTCCATCCAGGCAATGCACCAAGTAGAAGTTGACCCTCTACCTGGGTAAAGTTCATATTAATTGGGCCCATGGTGAATGCGGTTTGAGGGTGCTGCTCTCTCAATTTTTTAAGATCATCACCAAGCTCAGTTCCTTTAATTGGTTCGGGCTCCATTGATCTATTGCCTGCTTTTCCACCAGGATTGTCTGGAAAGTAATCTGGATAATGTTGCAAGTTTCTATACTTAACCTGTGTATTTTCATGAAGATAATCAATCATTTTTGGACCTTCGGAAAGGTAAGTTTCAACAAGTTCATCTTTAATTTTACCTTCAGGTGAAACGCTATTTATATAATCTCTTGCATCTTGATCAGAATCATCAACATTTTCAGCTTTTGCATACCTATTGTTTGGAATCCATACACCTCCACCTGATGTAGCAGAAGTTCCACCAAATTGAGAACTTTTTTCAATCACCAACGTTTTAGCACCACCGTCGTGACTACATATAGCAGATGTTAAGGCTCCATTACCAGAACCAATCACAACTACATCAAATTCATAATCCCATTTCATAATAATTTTTTAATTTTTCTTTAAATTGTAACCAATTCACTATAACCCATAGGGTATTTTTTAAAAAATATTCATATATCTTTATTATTATTGACAAAATTTTGCCAGTTGATACTCCCAAATTATTTTCATTAATGTCTATAATCTAATTTTTATAAATTTAAAATGATTAGATGAAAACTGACATATGTAAAAAACTTGGAATTGAATACCCTATATTTGCTTTTACTCATTGCAGGGATGTTGTTGTTGCAGTTAGTAAAGCTGGTGGAATTGGGGTTCTCGGTGCTGTGGGCTACTCACCGGAACAATTGAAGGAAGAGCTTGATTGGATTGATGAGCATATTGGAGAGTATCCATATGGTGTAGATACAGTAATTCCTCAAAAATATGAAGGAATGGATGAAAAAGATCCTGAGCAGTTATTAGAATCTTTGCAAAAAATGATACCTGATGGTCATAGAGTATTTGTTGAAGAGCTTTTATCAGATAACGGAGTACCTAAAGCCCCAGAAACTAATGGTCCCAAGGGAGGTCTCTTAGGTTGGACAGAAGCAACAGCTGAGCCTCAAATTGATGAAGCATTAAAACATCCAAACGTAAAATTAATTGCCAACGCCTTAGGTACTCCTCCAGCAGATATGATTAAAAAAATTCAAGATAAAGGAGTGTTAATTGGGGCTTTATGTGGAAAAATTAAACAGGCCGTTGCTCACAAAGAAGCTGGATTAGATTTTATAATAGCTCAAGGTGGTGAAGGTGGCGGTCATACAGGTGAAATAGGTAGTATTGTCTTATGGCCTCAGATTGTTGATGCAGTAGATGGTTTGCCTGTATTAGCTGCAGGAGGCATTGGAAGCGGTCGTCAAATGGCTGCAGCAATGTCTACTGGAGCACAAGGTGTTTGGTGTGGCTCATTATGGCTTGCTGTAGAGGAAGCTGCTGCTCAACCAGCTGAAAAAGACTCTTATTTAAATGCAACCAGTGAAGATACAATTAGAAGCAAAGCTTGGACAGGAAAACCTGCAAGAATGCTAAAAAATAAATGGACTGAAGCATGGGAAAATCCTGAAAATCCTGATCCACTCCCTATGCCACTTCAAGGAATGATCACTTTTGATGCTATGAGACGCACCTCTATGTATGCAGGTTCAGGAAATACGCAAGAAGTTTCATTCAATGCTGCTGGGCAAGTCATAGGACAAGTGAAACAAATTGAGTCTGTAAAAGATGTAATTTTTAGAATGATTAATGAGTATTTAGACTCAGTTGAGAGATTAAACGAATTACTGCCAAAAGAATAAATTAGATAATGCTTGAAGAATTATTTGGTGAACTCAAAAGTCTTCTTTGGGGCATAGGGATTATTTCAGTTGCGATAGCAAGCTTATTAATATTACCAAAAAAAATATCCTATAAACTTGGAGAACATCCAATAATTTTATTGCTAATATTTAGCGGGATTATGCTAGCAGTAATAAGAATATTTAATTGATATTTACTCGCCCCACATTCCTGCAAACTCAAAAGCTTCGGCGACCTCATCGCCAACAACCCAGGCGTCGTGACCTGGCTTAATGGAATATGCATCTCCAGCAGTATAAGTTGCTTCTGTTCCATCATCATGTCTACAACAAATCGAGCCGCTAATAATTACTCCTAAATGTGAGGCTTGGCAAGTATTAGTTCCAATTGATGGTTTCACATCTACAGACCATTTCCAACCAGGCTTTAATGTCAATCTAACTACTCTTTGACCACCAACATTTACAGCTTCAATTTTTGCATTATTGAATGAAGTATTAATTTCCTCCGCATTTACAAAACTTTTTACTTCTATTGAACCCATCTATTACTCCTTCATTATTGGTTATTAAAATTATATGAAAAATCCTCAACAAGATAAACAAAGGCTTTAACACCATTGTCTAAAGCAGCGTCATCAACATAAAAATATGGTGAATGGTTAGTTGGGCTCTCTTCCACATCAGCAGGATTTACACCAAGATAAAAAAATAATCCTGGAACTTTTTGCGCAAAAAATGAGAAATCTTCTGCTCCAGTTCTTGGAACTTTTGCTTCATAATAATTGCCATTTGCAGCAGCTGATAGTGATGATGAGAGGGTGTTAACTAAATTATCATCATTAACAGTTACGGGATAACCTCCATAAACTTTAAACTGCACATTTGCTTTAGCGTGATGGGCTTCAGCAATGTTTTCTGCTATTAACTTAATTTCATCACGGATTTGATCTGCATAAGAATCTTCAAATGTTCGTATTGTTCCCTCTAAAAAAGCTGAAGCTGGAATAATATTATTTCGCGTTCCTGCTTTCATAATACCTACTGTAACTACGGCCTGACTATCAAGAAGGTTTAATCTTCTGCTTACAATTGTCTGAAGTGAGGAAACAATATCTGATGCAACAACAATGGGATCAACACCATTCCAAGGTCGAGACCCATGAGTTTGCTTTCCCTCAATAATAATTCTGTAGGCTTCTGCTGATGCCATAAAAGGCCCAGGTTTTGTCCAAATTTGACCATGATTTGCATTTGAAACATGCATTCCAAATATAGCATCTGGTGTTTCAGCATCAAAAATCCCTTCTTTGAGCATTAGTTCAGCGCCACCTTCTTCCCCCTCTGGAGCACCCTCTTCAGCCGGTTGAAAAATTAATAAAATATCTCCATTTAACTTGTCAGTATTTCTCGATAGAAAGCTAGCGACTCCAAGCAATACTGCTATGTGGGCATCATGACCGCATGCATGCATAACCCCAACTTCATTTCCTTGATAGGTAGTTTTAACTTTCGATGAAAATGGAAGGTTAAGCTTTTCTGTGACTGGCAAACCATCAATGTCAGCTCTAAGTGCAATTAACGGACCTGGGTTTTGTCCTCTAATAAATGCAGTAACCCCAGTGATACCATAGTCTGTATTTGGCTCAAGACCCATCTCAATTAATGCCTCAACTATTGATTCTTGTGTTTTATATTCTCTGTTTGAGAGTTCTGGATACTGGTGAAAATGATGCCTCCAGTCAGTAACCTTTGTCATAACGCCTTGTAAGTCATTATCTAATTGAGATTTTAAGTCATCTGCAAAAATGGGATTAATGAGCACAAATAATACAAAGAACGATATTAAATTTTTCATCGTCTATCCTCTCTTAAAAATATTTATAAAAATAGCTGGGGTTGAATCCATATATTCACTAAAGTCTGAGCGTCTTTCTAATGAACGTTTATCCATCATTGATACTGACGCAATCGCAATCAAAGCGTACATAATTAAAGAGCCTATTAAAAGCCATGCATAGGTTAAATTTGTTGCCAAAGCAAAAACAAAGAGACTGAACCAAAATAGTATTTCTCCGAAATAATTTGGATGACGTGAGTAATACCATAGACCTGATTTCATGGTTTTGGGCTCAGCAAGATTTTTTCTAAAATTATACATTTGCTGATCAGAAACGATTTGAATGATGACTGCTGTTATAGCCAAAAAAGCAGCCAATATATCCAAATTATTTAATTCGTTACCTGAATAAGCAAGAGCATAAATCATTGGAAGTAGTGCTATGTAAACACAGATTGTTGGAATGAGATGTATAGAACCAAAATCTACTATGAAGTATTGAAATTTATTTTTTGTTTTACCCTTCATCATGATGTAGCGCCAATCTTCATGCGAAAAGCCTTCCCATGATCTCATCCAGTTATAGGTTAATCTGATGGCCCAAAACAATAAACATGCATGCATTAAAAATGCTCTTTGGACATTTCCTTCAGCGGAAATATCTGCCCAACACATAATGGTTAAAACAACAGGAATAACTGACCAAAAAGCATCATACCAACTTGAGTTTTTAAAAATCACACTTAAAAAATATATAAAAATTGTGGCCTCAATATGACAAAAAAATACTTTAAGTATTAACGATGATTCAGGAAAAAGGTTCCAAGTAAACAGCATAGAATAAATACATGCTATGTAACCCACTAAAATGACTGATAAATGCAAAAGTTTGGTTTTCATTTGATATTAATTAATTGTTTAGGTTGATGATAATCATTATTTATTGAGATGAGAGGGATGGACTGCAAGCTAATTAAGTCTTGAAGGTTATTATTTAATGGATCATACAATGTGTTTCTTTGATGTAAATTTAAGTTTAATTCATTTGCAATTCCTACAACCTCCTCCAGACGGAGCTCCTGACCAAAAGAGGCACCGGCAGACCTTGTAATTGATTCATTCATCAAAACTCCTCCAATGTCATTTATCCCAGAAGACAATAGAAATTTTAACCCTGGAAGACCCATTTTTACCCAAGAACCTTGAATATTATTAATCTGGCCTTGGAGTAAAATTCTTGCAACAGAATGAACCAAAATTGTTTCTTTGAATGTGGGTCCGGGTCTAGCTTGGCCGCGCCTAAAGATTGGCGCCTCATCTGCAACAAAGGGCAAAGGAACAAATTCTGTTATACCATTAGTTCTCTTTTGTAGGTTTAAAAGCTCTAATAAATGATGAGCAACATGGGCAGTTCTCTCTATGTGACCAAACATCATTGTTGATGTTGTAGGCAATCCCACAGAGTGAGCAGTTTCAATAATTTTGACCCATTGTTTGCTAGTAAGTTTATCGGGGCAAATAATTTTTCTTATATCATCATGCAAAATTTCTGCAGCCGTTCCTGGGAGTGAGTTCAATCCTGCTTTTTTTAACTCTAAAAGAAACTCTTTAGCAGAAATATTTAAAGTTTTTCTACCATGATCAATTTCTAAAGGAGAAAAGGCATGAATATGAATTGACGGTGAGGCTGATCTAATTGCCTTCACAATTTCAAGATAGGTTTCACCAGAATATTTTGGATGTATTCCGCCCTGTAAACAGACTTCCGTAGCACCTCTATCAATTGCTTCGTTTGTTCTTCGAATAATCTCTTCGTGTGAAATATTATATGGTTTGCCTCTTAGGTCATCATGCCCCCTGCCTTTGGAAAAGGCACAAAAATTACATTTAAAAGAGCAGATATTTGTATAGTTAATATTCCTATTAACAACAAAAGTTATATCTGATCCATGCATTTGTGATTTAACATCATTGGCATAATCAGTCACATATTTAAAATCATTATCTGATGTCTCAAGGAGCTGCTGTATATTCTCAATAGATGGATTTTTTTCAACTTTTTTAATCGTTTGACGAATACTAGAATTAAATACAGCATCAGGATATGAGGGTATTTTATTGCTAATTCCTGACCTCCAGAAATCAGAGCGAATAAGAGACTTAGAATCAGTTATTTGAAGTAGCTTGGAGGAAATTCTAGGTGTTGAAAAGGTATCAAGATCATTAAAATACTTTGGATACAAAGTTGCTCTTGGTTCTAGAGATTGATTTGAAATTGAGGCTATTTGATTTAGCTTTTCTATTTCAGGCCAAGGTGCCTCTGGATTTACATAATCCTTAGTAACTGGTGATATTCCTCCAAAATCATTTATTCCAGACTGAGATAGCTGTTTAATATAATCTGAATTTAGATTTGGTGGGACCTGCAGGCTAATATCACCAGGCAAGATCAATCTGGCCATTGCAATTGTCCACATAAGCTCATCAAATGATGGTTCGCTAGCATTTGCCATCAATGTATTAGGCTTTGCTTTAAAATTCTGGACTATCACCTCTTGGATATGGTTATGTGTGAGATGCAATTCAGCTATTTTGTGCAATGACTCTAAGCGCTCCAACCTTGTTTCACCTATTCCTATTAATATTCCAGTGGTAAAAGGAACCTTTTGTTTTCCAGCTTCCTCCAAAGTCTTCATTCTGAAAAGAGGATCTTTGTCTGGAGATCCATAGTGCGGGTTACCTTTTTCAGTAAGTCGAGATGATAAAGACTCAACCATCAGCCCCATAGAGCCACTTAGGAGTTTGAGTTTAGTAATTTCATCAACAGTCAAGCAACCGGGATTTAAATGTGGTACGAGAGATGTCTCATTTAATACAGCTTCAGCACATGCAGCCAAATAATCATTTGTAGTCTTATAACCATTATCTAACAACCAGTCTCTTGCTGCTCTGTATCTCAATTCTGGCTTATCACCCAACGTAAATAAGGCTTCATAACAACCATTAGCCTCGCCCTCTTTAGCAATTGAGATGACTTGGTCAATTGATAAATATGGTGATTCAACTTTTTTAGGAGTTTGAGCAAAGGTACAGTAATGACAAACATCCCGACATAAAAATGTTAAAGGGATAAAAACCTTTGGGGAATAGGTTAATAAATTTTTATAATGTGCTGTTTTCTTATCGAAAGAAGCTTTTATCAAAGTATCAGATAAACAAATATTAGCTAAGGAATTTAATTTAGAAAATTCAATTGATCCCGAAGCAATTAATTGCTTTAAGGTTTGGTTTGACTGTTCTTGAATTTTCAACGATCTAACTGTTAATGTATTTAATTAGTTTGAAGTAATCTTCCTCGGAGTCAAGATCATCTTGAAGGCTTTCAATCGAAATGTCCTGATAATTTAATCCATTATTTTTAAATTCATGCGTAAAAAGATTGTAACTATTGAATCCAAATTTTAGATCAAAGGAAATTGCTGAATTAAACATCAAACAATTTGTGCCCTGCCTCAAAAGATCAGAAATAATACTAACTTTTTTCATGTCAAAGGAATGAGCTAACTCATGAAGATCTCGTTCATTTATTCTGGGAAGATCTGCATGCATGATCAAAATAATGTCATTGGTTGTTTGCGTATAAATAGCTTCATTCAAACCATCGTTTAATGATGAGTTCGTAAAATATGAATTTGAATGATCTAGGTGTAAGTTACTGTCATTTGTAACAACTGTTATTGAATTACAGATTTTAGAATTGTTTAAAGTATCAATGGTTTTTTTTGCCATTGAGGCAGCTAAAATTTCTCGTTCAGATGAACTAATAATTTTTGCTAGTCGATTCTTTGAAGATGAAAACTTTTTAATCGGTATAAATGCAGAGACATTCATTTATTTTGATTCAAGTTTATCAATGATTGTCTTAGCAAGTGCATTTTTTTTATCAAGACTGTTCATAACTAAATCACCAATATGCAACTCATATCCTAGATCTTTTAATTCATCAGACTCACTTGCATCAGATGAATCTATAAAAATTCTTTGTGAATAATGTTTATAAAATTTAGCTATAGTTTTTACGCTTACTTCATGGCCAAGTTCTTGCATCATTTTTGCTGTTGGTCCTTTTAATGACTGGGCATTAACAATTGGACTTATGGTTGTAACTTTATGTGAATTATCATGCAAATAATTTTTTAGTATGGGTAATTGAAGCATTGGATTAATACTTACATAGGGATTTGATGGACATATGATGATTTCATCATAAAGTGATAAATCAAGGTCTTTGTTAAAATCTGCCTTATCAAGCCCCTTGAAAACAAAATCAGTTACAGGTGGTTCACATTTTAATTTAACAAAATATTCTTGAAATGAAAGCAACCTATTTTTTGTTTGTATATAAGTTTCAATAGATTGATTGCTCATTGGAAAAATATATTTCGGCAGATTAAATGACTCACACAAATCATGTGTTGCTTCTGTAAGAGATTGTCCTGAGTTAATTAAATATGTTCTTTGAATATGAGTCGCTAAGTCTTTATCTCCAAGTTGAAACCATGTCTCTCCTTCCATAGCAGACAAAGCTGAAAGCATATTCCATGACTCATCTTTTCTTCCCCAACCCTTTGATGTGTCTGATTCACCGGCAAGTGTATACATCACAGTATCAAGATCAGGGCAGATTCTTAAACCAAGATGCGTGAAATCATCTCCAGTGTTGACGGCAATAGTTAAGCTAGCTGGATCAATTGAGTTTTTAAATCCCAAGGCAAGCTTGGCTCCTCCAACACCTCCACACAACAGCAGATAATTTTTCATCTAAACAAATCCTCTTCTTCGCTTCTAATTAAAGATCGCGAGTCACTAAGATTATTTTGTTTAAATTTATATCCTTTAATCAACACAACAGGTTTTTTTTGTGCAGCCTGACCCATCAATAATGATGCTGCTGCTGCTAATTCATCAGCAATACCTATTTGAGTTACTTTTAGCTCATTATCATAAAGATCTTTTTTTCCTCGTTCATCTAAAAGACACTCAATGTTATGACTCCCTATCGTAAAACCTACTATTCCATTTCTAAAAGGTCTACCCATGGTATCGGTGATAATTACAGATATATTTTTTTGAAAATGTTGGGATATAGATTCTGAAATCTTCTTTGCAGATTCATCAGGCTTTTCTGGTAGCAACAAGACAATATCTTTAAGTTGATCGATGTTAGATCTATCAATTCCTGCATTTGCATGAATAAATCCCAATTTATGCTCAACAATTAGCACCCCCATTCTATAGCGGACTACCTTTTGCGATTCATTTAAGATTGCTTGAATAAACTTTGGATCTTTGTCAATTTTTGTAGATAAGGTTATTGCCTCTTCTGAGGGGTTCAATTGCGAAATGTCCAGATATCTATTTTCTGATTTAGAGATAATTTTTTGAGCTATTGCAACGACATCTCCATCATTAATTGATATTGATTCAGAGGTTATAGCCTCGATGATTTCTTTAGATACATCTTGTCCTGGCTGGATAAGCGGAAGTGTCTCTAAAGCAATGAGGTTAATGGAGCTGATAATACTTCTCTTGTTAGTGGCCTGTAATCTTGATGCCTGAATGTGCGAGTGAGTGTTTTTTATTGATTGCGATTAATATTGACGTTAGAGCTTCAGCTGCAACTGAATTGCACAATGGTCCAGCATGCCAGCCAGTAAGACCAGCATCAGCAGCTAACTCAATTACAATATTTCTAGCATCAAGAAAATCTCCAGCAACTAAAACATCACAATCAATCTCAGCATCGGTCTGTAGCAATTCAGCTGAAATATTTTGAAAAGCAGATACCACAGTAGTTTTTTCACCCAAAATTGATTGAGCATTTAATGCCGCAGAACCTATTTCAGGTAATTGAACTCTCATAACCTTTGGAGGCATGAGTGGAACAGTTGCATCAATCATTATCTTATTTTGGAGACCATCGTCAATGCTGATTAAAGTTGATTCTTGATGCGCAAATGGCACAGTTAAGCATGCAACTTCACAGGTTTTAGCAGCATCAATATTCAACATTCCAGACGAACTTTCCAAGCCTAATTGCACAGCAATTTCTTGAGCCTTAGGTAAATCACGGCTGCCAATAAGCACATCATGTCCAGCCTTAATCCATCTTGAAGCCAACCCTTTACCAAGGGATCCTGTCCCGCCTAGAATAGCTATCTTCATTCAATGTCTCCTAATTAATATTTAATAAATATTATACAAATTCGCCAACCAATCAATGGGTATCTTCAAGAATAAATTTGTCAATATAAATTTAGCTTACATGTTCTATAATCAATTAGATCAGATCAGTAAAAAATACTAAAAATGATAAATTTAAAAAATAAATCTGTAGTTGTAACTGGAGGCACAAAAGGTATAGGTATTGAGATTACCAAATCCTTTTTAAAACAAAATTCTAAAGTTTTTGTTCTGGCAAGACAAAAACCCAAAAGAACTATTCAGGCCAAAGACAACAAAGCAATATTTGTAGAATGTGATATTAGAAATATTGATTCGTTGGATGATGCAGTAAAGCAAATTAAAGGCTTATCAAAATCAATAGACGTTTTGATAAATAATGCTGGTGGGGCTCCAATGGCTAATGCTTTAAACGCTTCAAACAAATTTCATGAAGCAATCATTGATTTGAATCTATCAGCGCCACTTAATGTAAGCCAAAGATTTGCTAAAATTATGATGAAACAAAAGACTGTTTCAAACATTATCAATATATCCAGTGTTACCGCAACTAGGCCTACACCAGGAAGCGCTGCTTATGGAGCAGCCAAAGGAGGTCTGGTAAATCTAACTAAAACATTAGCAGTTGAGTGGGCTCCAAAAATTAAAGTTAACTCTATAATTGTAGGTTATATAGAGACTGAAAATTCTATAGTTCATTATGGAAGCAAAAAAGAAATCAATAAAGTAGCTAAAACTATCCCAATGAAAAGAATGGGTAAACCAGAAGATATAGCTAATGCTTGTATCTTCTTTTCATCTAATTTAGCTGACTGGATTACAGGTGCCGCTCTTGAGGTTCATGGCGGCGGAGAAAAACCAACCTATCTTCAGTTTGCAAAGCCCAAATAAAGTCTTTATATAATATCTTATGTCTAAATGACCATTGATTAATTGGAGAGAAAGAAAATGAATGAAAAATATGTGCAGGCCTTAATTCTTGGAAGTATCATTGGTCTTGCAATTGTGATTGACGATATAATCAGTCCAAAAAATTTAATTAATAATGGGCCTATTTCCATAGGGATTATTGATGAGAAGTCTAAAAATTCCGATCAGCTCATCAAAATCTTAGAAAGCCTTGGTTTTGATCATGAGTTAAAAAATCATAAAGTTATTTTATTAGATGCTAGGGATGATAAAACGATGAGCTCTAATGAATTAAAAAAAATATTTAAAATTAAAATAGATGGAAATGATGAAAATGAAGAGGAAGTAAAAAAAGATATCAGGATAAAAATTAATACAGATGATATGTCCGATATAGATATTCAATCAATTTTTGATGAAATTCAAATACAGCTTAGCGATGAAGAATACATTAAAGTGAAATCAAAATTAGAAGATGCAAAATCTGAATTGGAGAATGAGTTAGCTGGAGCAGCAGATCAATTAGGTAATGTTGATATTGATATTCAGGTTGAGGTTGATGAAAATTAATTTATCCAAATAATTTTCTTACCAAGCGATTGCCCCAAAATATCTTTAAAGCCCCTTTTAGTTGCTCAAATGATTTATCAGTATAGGGATAAGCTGACGCTGACTTTTTACCTATGATAATTGGCATTGGATGGGCATATGCTAACAAGCCCTCTTTTCCATTTACTACACCTAGCCCACTTTCTTTAACTCCGCCGAATGGAACTTCATTAACTCCATAGCTCATTGCCATATCATTAACAGAGCAGGCTCCTGTTTCAATTGATTTAGCAAGTCTTTGACCCTTTTTTAAATCCTTGGTCCAAACATTTCCATTCAATCCATAATGAGATTGGTTGGCAAGCATCAATGCTTCCTCTTCTGATTGAACTTTCATAATTGAGATAATAGGTCCAAAGGTTTCATCTTTCATGATCTTCATCTCGTGAGTAACTTCCACAAGAACGGTTGGTTCAAAATATAAGCCTTCAAAATTTGGATTTCTTTTCCCTCCAACCAATACCTTTGCTCCTTTAGCTACTGCATCATTAACATGATCTTCAATGATATCGACTTGCTTATCCCAAAAGGTAGGGCCAACATCACCCTTGCAATCATTTGATTGAATGAGTGATTGAGTTATTGAAACCGCCTCTCCAACAAACTCATCATAGACATCCTCCATGACATAAATTCTCTCAGTGCCACAGCAATACTGGCCTGCATTCATGCACGAACCCACCACAGCACCACTAGCAGCATCTTTAATATCTGCATCAGAACAAACAATCATGGCATCTTTACCGCCTAATTCTAGACTATAGGGGATAAGCATTTCTCCACATTTAGCAGCAATCTTCTTACCAGTAGCTACGCTGCCTGTGAAAGAAACTTTATCTGGACCCTGATCGATTAACTCAGCACCCGTTTCCCCATCTCCAATCACAGTTTGAACAAGATGCTCTGGAGCTTCTGCTAACGCAAAAATTTCCTGCACCAATGCTCCAGACATAGGTGTAACTTCAGATGGTTTTACCACCACACTATTCCCACAAAGAACAGCTTGAATAACTGGATTAATAGATAATATGAATGGGCCATTCCATGGAGTAATTACTGCTACCACGCCTCTTGGCTTGTAAGTAATTATCGTTTTTTTAAGAAACTGCATAGGACCATGCATCTTAATTTTTTTGTCTGCTAGCCATTTTTGAGCTCTCTTTGCATAAAATACCAAAGAATCTACAGCGGAAAATACTTCCATAGACATAGCTTCTTGCTCAGGTTTACCAGTCTCCCTCATAACAACATCCATGATTCTATCTTGCTGTTGTATAACCACATCAGCAACCCTATGCATTAATTCAACTCTTTCTTTGATAGTGGTTTTCTTCCACTCACTTTGCGCAACTTTAGCTTGGGTCATTATCGACGCAATTTCTTCGGATGAAGTGCACTCATAAGTATCAATGAGAGATAGGTCGACCGGGCTTTTTAAAGTTAATAGTTTTTTGCCGCTCTCTGAATGAGAGATAGAAAAAATAGCCATTATTATAACTCCTTAAGTTTAGCTTCAAGCATTGGTGTTACGTGATTGTTGATATGCGCATTCATACCCATGGGCATAATCTCATAATGCTCTAGTTTGCGAACAACTTTTACCATAATTACGGTGAATTTGTATAACGCTAAAATGTAATAGTAATCAAAATCATCTGCACTAAAACCTGTGAGCGCTTCCCATTTGGCTATGGTTGCAACGGGCCCAGGAAAACCATTCAACCTTTCTACGTGGACGCCTTTTGAGTTGCAATCATCAATAGCGATTCCCCATGCAAGATCCATACAAGGATCACCGAGAGCTGCCATTTCCCAATCTAAAACAGCTGAAACTTGCCCATCGGGATCGTACATAATGTTTGCACATCTACAATCACCCCAAAGAATAGAGGCTTGAGTTTGTTTTGGTTTATTGGCTTTTAACCATTCACGCGCTTGATCTGCAACGGGATGAGCTTCACCGTCCATAGCCCAATCATGAAAGTTAAAGTAATAATTTAACTCTTGATCAAGGTAATTCTCTGCAAGTTTTGGTCTATTCAGAAATTCAAAATCTTTATTGGTGATATCAACTTGGTGTATTTTAGCCATTTGCTCAACCCAACCCCACCAAATCCTTTCCCTGACCTCTTCTGAGGAATCAGCAACCCACCCCTCTTGATGAAACGGAGGATTGTCAGACGGAGCATCGCCGCTTGCCATTTCCATAACATAAAATGACGTTCCAAAAACTTCGTCACTTGGCTCATACCAAAGAACTTTTGGAACTTTGATGTCATGATCAGCTAGTTTTTGCATGATCAAAAATTGTTTATGAATATCATAGTCAGGAAATACAAAAAAACCTTCGGGATAGAATCGCAGCACCATACCAGTCTTAATCTTTGTATCATCTAATTTATATGAAACATTGAAACTTAATGTTTCATTTGAAAAGCCTGTGTTTTCAGGACCTCCTAATAACTCCACATCTAGATCAGTGGCTCCATCAAGTTTTGTCTCAATCCAGTTACTAAAAATTACTTTGGTTGCATCTAAATCTCTTTCTTGTGGCTTTGGCATGGTGTTGTTCTATTCATTGATTAAACATCAACCTTAATATAAATTTAATGC
>Ga0255783_10002876_pt1 | contig 16787 bp, 15 predicted proteins | sample 011ome_22_FD_179981 | JGI IMG/M metagenome (GOLD analysis project Ga0255783, IMG submission 179981) | Coastal salt marsh microbial communities from the Groves Creek Marsh, Skidaway Island, Georgia - 011507BT metaG (version 2) | ecosystem: Environmental > Aquatic > Marine > Intertidal zone >... | reverse complement strand
TCGCGCCCGCTGAAAGGCTAATTAGTCGCTTCACGGACCAGGGGTTCCGTTTCATCTTGCGACGTGCTCATACTGGCGATAAGCCCATCTAACGCCTGTAGTTTATGTCTAATGTTTTCCGCATTACTGACGTTTGCAGCTATTTTCTCGTCCAGCACAATTTTATTAGCTGACACGTTTCGCAAACTATCTAACTTGCTTTCCATCAGCCGCTTTTGTTCATTTACTTCTCTAATTAACGGCGCCAAGGCGGTAGATTGCCAAGCCTTAACATCCACCGAGGCTCGCTCAAATATCGCCCTTGCCCGCCCACCAATCGTCTCTACAAAACGCCTTGCAAGCACGTTTTGCGCCGTTAAAACCGCTTCGGAACTTTGACTAAATTCCAGCCCTTCCTGTAACAAGTGCCTCAATTGTTGCTGGCACACCTTCACTTCAAACCGTGCTGGCTGTGCTACATTTAAGTGATGCTCATCCTTAAATCTTTTATAAATGGTATCGAGCAACTTAACGCTACCCTGTGCGCTGTTAAGCATTTCACTTAGCAAGGTATTGAGCTCATCAAAGGTGTGCCGCATACCCATACGAATGCCTTTTATGGTCCAACTGTGCGTCATTTGTTCTTTACCCTCATTAAAAATTTCCGACACTTTGTTGGCATTAACCAGGTAGAGCAAATCTGTCATTTGAGAATTAAATATATGCCGGCATGTTTTAAGGTGTTCCACATTTTTGTTATACAGGGTCTGCTGCTGACGCGTTTCGAGTAACAGCTCGGCTGTCGCTTGCTTGCTTTTACCGTGTATCGCTCGCAATTCGTTTAGATGTTCATCCAGCCTCAACAATCGAGCCTGCAAGGTTTTTTGCACCATTGACATGTGCACCACAACACCAGCAACAACTTCGTCAAGTAGTCGTTCTTTTTGTGCGCTCAGCACGCTATCAGACAAGTAGTTTTCTAACGCCGACAAGCGACTGTCTACTAATAGTTCGGCGTCCTGCTTGATTTTTGCTACTAAGCCTTGCTTAGCAGATAAAGGGAACACAAGGCTTTTGTCTAACTCCAATAATCGAGCCGTTTCCAGGCTCTGCTTTTCGATTAACTGAGCACATTCATCAGCGCTCATTAGCTCGTCATTGATAGCGTCGATTTTATTTAACACCACGGCCAAGCCGTGCGCGTGGGTATTCTTATACGTTCGAATATGTTGCTGCCACATAGACATGTCGCTTTGTGTAACGCCCGTGTCGGCGGCTAGTACAAAAACCAAACCCTGCGCATTGGGTAACATACTCAGTGTTAGCTCAGGCTCGCTACCCAACGCGTTCAAGCCCGGTGTATCCAAAATGGTGAGGCCTTTTTTTAATAAGGGATGGGGGAAACTCACCACCGCATGACGCCAGAATGGCACCTCGACCGACTCATCTGCATCATTGGCAGCAAAACCCAATTGTTTTGCTTTTTCTATTGACACCGTCTTGGTCTTTAGTAGCTCCAACAATGCCTGTTGCATTTGCTTAGGGTTACTATCATCTAACTCAATATGCGTCCATTGTTTAGGCTGTTTTTTATAGTCCTCGATCGACCTGTCATTTAGTCTGGTGTCTATTTCCAGTAGGCGAAGGTACGGTTTTTCTTTTTTATCGTACAAGAGTTCTGTCGGGCACATCGTTGTTCTACCTGGGCTGGAAGGTAATAAACGAACGCCTGTGGCTGAAAAAAACAGGGCATTAATAAGCTCGGTTTTACCGCGGGAAAATTCTGCCACAAAGGCAATGGTAATCGAATCCTTTTCAACCAAGCGCTGGTTCTTAAGCAACATCATCTCTGTTTCAACATCACTAAGATTTGCATCATCTAGCCAACATTGGTAGTCGCCAAGCGACTTAGTTAGTGATGTTTTACACTGATCATAACGTTGTAATCTTACATCAAGCTTCATTTTATTAACCCTTGTCAGTTGCAAAGGCACGACGTGCCTGAACGTTTATTAAATTATAGGGACTTATAAAAAAAATTCTGACGCTAACTGTGACGGGCCGCACACACTGATAGCTTATGTTAAAGCCGACGGCCTAGAGGGACGATCAATAATACTTAGAGGGCTTTCTTTGCGATCAAAACAAGGCCTTAGCAGCATTACATAAGCGCAAACAAAGGCGGGATCAAGAGCATTTTTAAAACCTGTAACGCCAACAATGCCACGATTGGGCTTAAGTCCATGCCGCCGATCGGTGGCACCCAACGTTGAAATGGCTTTAACACCGGCTCTGTCATTTTATACAGCAACGCCACGATCGGATTGTACGCGCCAGGGTTAATCCAGCTAAGGAGTACCGTTACAAAAATACTAAAAATAAAGACGTTAATTATGCTATCGATCAACTCGGTTAAGCTCCAAATAAAAATCGCCCAAACAGATGCATTCGCTTGCCCTAGGGTCATTAAAAAACCGATCAACATTTGTAGTACTAGCATTAAAAATACGGCCGCTAAATTAACGCCTTTAACGGTTGGAAAAACCGGCTTAAGGATTGCTAAGGGCCATCGAGTGGCTTTAATAATAAAAGCAGATAGTGGATTATGTGAATCGGCTTGGCAATATTGCAGCAACACCCTAAGGATTAAGATAAAAACGTACGCGCCAACGAGCGCGTTAATGATAAAAATAAGTGGATTAGATAAATAACCGGCCGGCATTACTGACCTCCTAGTTCGTCTGACAGTTCAATTGATCGATCTTTGGCGGCGATCAGTGCTTGTTGCAATGCCGCCCTTAAGCCCTCTGCTTCTAGTACCTCGATGGCGCGTTCCGTTGTGCCCCCGGGAGAAGTGACCCGTTGACGCAACACGGCGGTAGATTCTGTTGATTCTAACGCCATTTTTGCCGCGCCCAATGCCGTTTCTTGGGTCAATAACTGCGCAGTTTTCTGATCCAAGCCCGCCTCAACAGCTGCAGCTTCAAGTGCTTCCATAACCATAAAAAAGTACGCCGGGCCGCTACCTGACAAGGCCGTTACCGTATCTAGATCGCCTTCTTCCGCCACCCAAACCGCCACACCAACCGCCCGCATAAGGGACTCAACCTGATCTTTTTGCTCAACGCCCACCTGTGTATTAGCAAACAAGCCTGTCGCCCCCGTTTCAACCAATGCGGGGGTATTTGGCATACACCGAACCACCGCTAAATCACCGCCTAACCAACGCTCTAACGCGGCTATGCGAATACCTGCCGCTATCGACACCATAACCGGTTTTTTTTGCTGTGCCGAGGCTGCAATACTATCCGCCACCGACTGCATATGCTGAGGTTTGACCGCGAGCACCACAATATCGGATTGCAAGACCAGGCTGTTACTGTCAAGTGTCGTGTTTACCCCAAAGGTCTCGTTTAAGTAGCGTAATTTATCGGCATCTAAATCGGCCACGGTAATCTTATCTGCTGGGTAGTCATTACTTACCAGCCCACCAATTAAACTACTCGCCATATTGCCGCCACCGATAAATCCAATCTGTTGTGTCTTCATTTTTTCTCTTAATTCACGTTAAAGTGTGCGACTATTAAACCGTACTTTTCATTCGAGCACCAAAAATAGCCGTACCAATTCGAACCATCGTAGCGCCTTCGGCTATCGCACTGGATAAATCGTCGCTCATCCCCATCGATAAGGTGTCCAAATTTAGCTTAAATTGACGATTTAAGTTGTTTTTGGCATCCGTTAATTTTTTAAACGACACCCGCTGTTGCTCAACGCTCTTACCGGCTTGTGGAATGGCCATTAGACCGCGTAAGCGTAGATTATTTAAGCTTTTTAATGCCTCAACCGCCGCCCCTAATTCGTCTAGTTTAAAGCCCGATTTGCTCTGCTCACCATCGATATTAACCTGTAAGCAAGCATTTAATGGGGGTAAACTAGGCGGCCTTTGTTGATCCAATCGCCGGGCTATTTTTAGCCTATCGATGCTATGTACCCAGCTAAAATAACGCGCAATATCACGTGTTTTATTCGACTGAATAGGGCCGATGAAATGCCAATTAATATCAAAGTGAGCTAGCTGTTGTTGCTTTTGAATAGCTTCTTGCACGTAGTTTTCACCAAAATCTCGCTGGCCCAAACGATACAGAGCCAGTATCTCTTCGGCTGGGCGAGTTTTACTAACCGCTAACAAGTTAACCGCCGCTATCGATGCGCGTTTTTCACCTTGCAATCTATTAATTAGGTCACATTGTGCTAAATATCGTTGCGATAAAGAGGGCATTATCAAATTTCGTGTCTATACTTCAAAATACTTACTCGATTTACATGTTACTAGGTTAATGTTACTTTCTAAACAAATGCATTTATGAGCCGACATCAAATCATTATAAAAACAACGTCCCAATTCAGGATAAACGGATTTAAAACATGGATATTACAGATTTATTAACTTTTAGTACGAAAAACAACGCCTCAGATTTACACCTTTCCGCTGGTCTTCCACCTATGATTCGTGTCGATGGTGATATCCGCCGTATCAACATGCCAGAACTTGAGCATAAAGAAGTCCATAGCATGATTTACGACATCATGAACGATAAACAACGACGGGATTTTGAAGAGTTTTTAGAGGTCGATTTTTCCTTTGAATTACCGGGCATCGCCCGCTTTCGGGTTAACGCATTCAATCAAGACCGCGGCGCCGCTGCTGTGTTTAGAACCATTCCCGTGGATATTCTAACGCTGGAAGATCTAAACTGCCCTCAGTCGTTTAAGGAAATTATTAACGTACCTCGTGGCATTGTCTTAGTCACAGGCCCGACCGGTTCGGGTAAATCCACCACGCTTGCCGCGTTAATGGATTACAAAAATGACAATGTTTACGAGCATATTCTTACTATCGAAGACCCAATAGAATTTATTCATAAAAGTAAAAAATGCCTGATTAACCAACGTGAGGTTCATAAACACACCCACGGCTTTAGCGAGGCCTTACGCGTAGCGCTTCGAGAAGACCCCGACATTATTCTAGTAGGTGAGATGCGGGATTTAGAAACCATTCGACTTGCGCTAACTGCTGCAGAAACGGGCCATTTAGTGTTCGGCACCTTGCACACCAGCTCTGCCGCCAAAACCATTGACCGGATTATTGACGTGTTTCCCGAGGGTGAAAAAGGTATGGTTCGATCAATGCTCTCTGAATCACTACGCGCCGTTATTGCCCAAACCTTAATGAAAAAAATTGGTGGTGGCCGAATCGCCGCGTGGGAAATTATGACCGGCACCGCGGCCATTCGAAACCTAATCCGTGAAGACAAAATTGCGCAAATGTACTCCACCATTCAAACCAGCCGTAAAGATGGCATGCAAACGCTCGATCAGCATTTAACTGAACTGGTGCAAGGTGGGTTGGTGTCTAGACAAGACGCTAAAATGAAAGCCGTCGATAAGAAATCGTTTAGCTAAAAAAGGATTTGACTATGGATTTTGATGCACTATTACAACTCGTCGTTCACAAAAAAGCGTCTGACTTATTTATTACCTCCGGCTGGGCGCCCTCTATAAAAGTTAATGGCGTCTTACAACAAGTATCTAAAACACGGCTGAGTGCAAACCAAGCGATGGAGGTTGTTAAAAGCGTCATGAGCGACGCGCAGCGCCAAGAGTTTGAAGAAACCAAAGAGTGCCAATTTGCTATAAGCCGCCCAGAAATCGGTCGTTTTCGTGTGAGTGCCTTCATCCAAAAAGACGATGCTGGCATGGTACTACGCCGTATCGAAACCCAAATTCCTACCATCGCAGAACTCAATATACCGCTAATAATTGAAGAGCTTGCGATGACGAAACGGGGCTTAATTATTTTTGTCGGCGCAACGGGTACGGGTAAATCCACCTCTTTAGCCGCGATGGTTGGCCATCGCAATAGAAACAGCACCGGACATATCATCACCATTGAAGACCCGATCGAATACGTGCATGATCACGCGGGTTGTGTAGTGACTCAGCGAGAAGTAGGCCTTGATACCGAATCGTACGAAATCGCCCTACAAAATACCCTACGACAAGCCCCCGACGTTATTCTTATCGGCGAGATTCGTAGCCGTGAAACCATGGAGCACGCGATGACGTTTGCCGAAACCGGCCACCTTTGTTTATCAACACTGCACGCCAATAACGCCAACCAAGCGTTGGATCGTATTATTCACTTTTTTCCAGAAGCCGCGCATAAGCAACTGTTTATGGATTTGTCGTTAAACTTAAAAGCCATGATCGCCCAGCAATTGGTGCCTACCATTGACGGTAAAGGCAGAAAAGCGGTGATCGAAATTATGCTGAATACGCCGCTGGCAGCTGATTTTATTAGAAAAGGCGACGTGCATAAGCTAAAAGAATTGATGAAAAACTCAACCGAACAAGGGATGCAAACCTTTGATCAAGCCCTATATGCCTTTTACGCCAATGGTGATATCAGCTATGAAGATGCGCTTAAATATGCCGATTCACGCAACGAGGTACGCCTGATGATTAAATTGGGCAAACCGATTACCGGATCATCCGACGATGATGATGGCAATGACAGTATGGAGTTAGTTGATCGTTACAATGGTTAGATAAGCCGTTCCCCACCAAGCAACCTATATTCTCAACGCGGCATCGTAGGTTGGTGCTGACGACTGCATGGATGCAGGAGGTAGAGTAATGCAGGAGCAATTACCGAGTTTGCGAAGCCCAACAGCTTTTGATTGGAAGGGTCTCGGTTGGAAATGTTGGGGTTCCTTCGTCACCACCAACCTACAATGCTCGGTTTATTCCGTAGGTTGGAGCTGAATTTATGAAGCCCAACAAGTTTTTGATTTGGGGTGGTTGAGCTGAGAATGTTGGGGTTCCTTCGTCACCGCCAACCTACAAATTACCAACAACCAGAGACTGGCGTTTTAGCCCCATTTTGGTCTAAGGTCATAGGATCACAACTCGTGTCAGGTAATTGCAAGCCTTTAGGGTCGGCCGTAATGGTATAAGTATTCGCTGCCACATTAGACAAAGAAATATCATAATGCCCCTCTAACGATTCCGTACCGCTCCATACATTTGAAAGGGTTGCCGTGTAGGCTGAATTATTCGCCCGCCATTTTTCTTGGTTTAATTGAATATCAAGCAAGGCTTGTTTCGCATCCGAACGCCGCGCCTTTTGCGCGTAACCATTGTAGGCAGGCAAGGCAATCGCCGCCAACACACCAATAATCACCACCACAATCATCAGTTCAATTAACGTAAACCCTTTCGACGTTTTTTTATCATGCGGTAGCTCCAGTGCTTTTGTGCGTGTATTTTAATAAAAAATGAGTGATTAATTCAAAAAATAGCACACAAATCGACAAACGGCTATTTTATCAAGACAGACGGTATATCATAGCCCTTGCCAAGCCTAGCATCACAACTATAATTAACCGTAACTAGGAGAATTTTGTAGATGGACCGAAACAAACAAAAAGGTTTTACATTAATTGAACTACTTATCACTGTAGCCGTGATGGGCATTCTTGTCGCCATTGCTGCACCCTCTTTATTTGGAATGCTGGAACAGCGGAAACTAAAAGGTGCTGCCGAGAACTTTCAGGTTGATTTAATGTTCATTAAGACAGAGGCCATTAAAAGAAACTCACCGGCAAGAATTGAATTTAAATTTGATACCGTTGATACCACCATGTGGTGCTATGGCATGAAGATTAATGCCACCTGTGATTGTTTTGAGACCGATGCTTCGCAAGCGGATTACTGCGAAATAGACGGCGTTAAAAAAGTAGTCAACAGAGCGGATTATGGTGATAACGTACTTATTACCGGAAATAGCGCTTTTGCATCTAATGTTGTCTCCTTTACCCCTTTGAGAGGCCAAACAATAAATGGAAATGTTAAGTTTTCTTTAACTAATGGCACTGAAGTAAAAGTTAGCACTAATATTCGCGGAAGAACAACCATCTGCTCCGATGACGGGCTTGGGTTCGAGGGCTGTTAACTATGTTTAATAAAAAACAAACCGGCCTTACGCTTATTGAAATGATGATAGCCCTCGTCCTTGGGTTATTTGTTACCGCTATTATCATCACGGTTTTTTCAACCAATGTTCGTTCCAGCACAGAAAGTGTAAAAATGATTCGCCTTAATCAGGAGTTAAGGGGCGTTATGACCATGATGACTGATGAACTAAAACGTGCTGGCTATTCAGCTGACCCCACCAATGCAGACTTTATGCAAGACTTTAGTCTCTCTTCAGGCTGTATCCGTTATTCTTATGACGAAGATGCAAGTGAGACCCAAGAGGCTGATGAAAAATTTGGCTTTAAGTTAGAAAGTAACACTATAAAGTGGGCTAAAGATTATACCAGCACCGACTGTTCAGTAAGCTCTACGACTCCTGTTGATCTAACCGACACAAACTTAGCCTTTATAACTACCTTAAATTTTGACATTACAGGCAGCGTAAATAAAAACGGCTTAAGCCTTTCATCAGGACCAGCTGCTTTAACCGCCACTGCGGGAGTGAGTGTTTATGATGTCACCATTACCTTAACCGGCACAACCGACCTACCACATAGTTCTGATACAAATGACCCAAGGCGCACGATTACCGAAACCGTCCGTATTAGAAACGAAGACCCTAAATAGTGAGGATTATGATGAACCCAAATAAATTCCTCCAGTATTCCCATAAACAACAAGGCGCAGCAACCTTACTGGTGTCTATTGTTCTATTGATTGGGGTGACACTCATTACTATTTTTGCTGCGCGCGTTGGCATCATGGATCAGCGTATTGCGGGTAATGAGTATCGGCATAAAGAAGCCTTTGCTGCTGCTAATGCCGCTCTAGACCAAGGCGCCGCTTACCTTGCTGAAAATAATGACCTTTACGACACCTCACATGCGTCTTGGGTCGCGTGCACCGGTGGCTTAGCCACTCAATTTCCCTGTTTGGTTGGTAGCGATACCTATGAATTTGCCTACGATGGCGATTTGACCACAACCACCATCATCGACCCTGTAGAAACAACCGTTACCCTCGCCAATGTAGCATCCGATAGTTATCTGGTTTTTACCACCTCAGCCACCATTGGTAATCAAGTAACCGTTATCGGCACGGGTGAAAGCGCCGATGGTACTGGGGAATCTATCGCCCAACTGTCTTATGCCAGACATGTTGCCTTGGGTGTAGATAAGCTGCCCCCTGTTATGGCGCCTATTGCTAATTTAAGTGGCTCCTTTTTAATTGTCGCCGACCCTCAACTCAACCTAAAAGAAGGTGCCAATTGCGCTGATGGCCGATCGGCTTTTGAAGACCCAAAAAGCGCCACAGATATTTCTATTTGGACGACCACTTCTGCGGGTGCAAACACGGGCAGTTGGTCTACGTGTTTAAGCGGCGACTACCAAAACGCCGCTGGAGAAGCTTGCGTTGATGTGTATGACGATACCAACTCGCACACCGAATGGAAAAACTGCACTTGTGCCGAAAATTTAAGCGAAGCCGGTGGGACTGGCGACGATAATATTAAATACGACATTAGAATTCCTAACAGAAACTCCACCACACCTTTCCCGCCTTCTCCCTTAGAGCACTTATTTGGCACCTCTAATCTTTCGTTAATAGAGACCGATGCGAATATTTCGTTGCCGGATAACTGCCCAGGGCTCGCCAGTGTTGACCTAAGCGCTAATCCCTTTGTTTTTGTAGATGGCGACTGTTCGGTGGGTGACGTTGGTAGCCAGTCGGCGCCCATTTTTATGGTTGTCGCGGGTGATCTAACGATCACAGCTAACGCTGACGTTTGGGGTATTGTAATTGGCACTGGGGTTGTAACTTTTAACGGCTCACCCATAGTACACGGCTCCGTGGTGTCAAATGATCCCACCAAACTAACCAACGGTAATTACACCCAAGTGTTTGACTGGTGCGTCGGCAGCAGTTTGATTGAAGCCATCAACGAGCCTAAGTTGACCAAAGTCAAATACAGCTGGCGTAACTTTACCCCTTAATTTTTAGGAATTAACATGACCAACCTATCGAAAAAATTACCATCTAGGGGCCAGCTTCGCGGTTTTAGTTTGATTGAAGTCATGCTGGCTGTTCTGGTATTAAGTATCGGTATCCTCGCCGTCTCTAAATTACAAACCAGCTTATTACGCAGTGGTGCTGATGCTAACAATCGGTCCATTGCAGCTTCTATCGCCCAACAAAAAGTGGATGACCTAAGGCGTTTCGTACACCTAAATTCCAGCACGCCCGGTATCGGCTGGGATGCTATCGCCGTAAACGGCAACTTGAAATACCCAGCTTCTCTGGCGTTTGATCACATTGCCGACAACAAAGGTGGCCGAATACAAGCTAGCTCTATCACTGTTGGTGGTCAGGCGTATAACTTGACTTGGAGCATTGCCGATTACCATTTTGACGGTGCTGGAAGCACCGCCACACCCATCACACCCGACGCCTCAACGCTCAAAATTGCCCACGTAAAAGTGACTTGGGACAGCGTCGGGAGCACAACTAACAACGTTGTTTCTTTTGATACTGCCCTGTACGGCTATAACCTTAAAAATACTGCTTTAGCCGGTAGCCCTGCCTCTTCTGGTGCAGGTGAAGTTAATTTGACCAGTAGTGCCGATGAGATTTTTGATAACGGCAACGGCTCAAGTTTTGGTCACGAAGAAATAGCGCCCGAAATAAGCAATAAGGGCAGCAGCATATTAACGAAAACTGTATCCACGACATTTAGAACCATCGATCGTGTCATCCTTACAAGAGATGAATTTAGAACAGTGGCCTGCCCCTGTAAAAACGGCCCAAATAATACGGAGCAAATCTATTATGTCCCTTCTTGGGATAACGTTAACAAAAACAGAACTGACGTACAAAGTTTACGGAATGACACCATAACCAAGACAGCGATTGCGCCGATCGGTGGTGATGCGAGTACTATTGCAAACGAATGCACCCTTTGCTGCGAACAAGGGCTTGGTGCTGATGGTGACCCAGGCGGGTCAAATAAAATCTGTCGTTTAAAATTAATCGGTGGAAGGCTATTTATGTATGACCCTTGGAAACCAATTGGGTTTAATATCATTCCTGAAAGTTTTTTTACTGAGGGACAAACAATTAATGGTTCAACAACGGGCGTAACCACTACCGAGGCTAATAGGTCATCTTACGTTAATTATCTGGGTACGCTTATTCGACAAGTTCTGCTAAATTACACCACCACGGCCCAACTTTATGCCCTAACAACGGTTGACACCACTTTCCCTATAACAGCCACTTTTAATGACGGCAGCATTAACCACGCTTTATTTAACAGTGGCGCGGATAGACAATTGCAAGCAAGGGTATTGTATTTAGATCTACCAGCACAGGGATCATATGAGGGCACTACTTACACCGCTACAAACATTCCTTTAGAGAGAATTCCCTTCTTTGAATTGAATTTAACCAAATTAGCGGGTTGGACACCTGACGTAAATTTAGGAAGGAGTGGCTCTACAACAACGGGAGATACTTCGTTTGATTCTGATTATACCGATGATCATGACGCGCTAAATAATTCGTGCAATACTTCTAGTGTATCCAGCAGAAGCTTCGTCACTAATGAAGAATTAGTTAATAAGTGTGAAAACGATTTTAATCGTGGTTACTTCGATGCTAAAAGTGGCGATGGGACGGTTAACACCAAAGCGGGCATCTTCACAGGTAATAATGGCCTTGTGGATCGAGGTATAAACACGGAGACTATCGCCATTACGTCAATGGATATTTCCGCTCCTTAACTTAACGCCGGATAACCCAAAAAAGATCAACAGATATGCTGATCTTTTTTTAGACGACATATGGCCAACTTTAGATCTCCACTTACTTCGCCGCTGGTCTTATGCAGCGCCATTTTAGTACTTATTGTTTTAGCCTACGCGCCGGGTTGGTACGGCCCTTTTGTATTCGACGACCAACTCAATATTCTAGAAAACCCCAATGTACCCATCCATCAGTTAACCGAGCAAGAAATCACTCGCTCTGCACTTTCAAACGAAAGTGGGCCCTTTAAGCGTATTATTCCCGCTTTATCATTTGGCTTAAATTATTACTTTGCTGATGGCTTCAAATCTATCCATTTCAAGCTGTTCAACATTGCTGTTCACTGCATTAACTCGGGCTTGGTGTTTTGGTTACTGACACTCATTTGGCCGAGCATTGCGAATACACCGTGGGCAAAACAATCACGTTTATCGAATCCGCGTTTGGCCTTTGCAGTGAGTGGTACGCTTATTTGGGCATTACACGCGTTCTTACTGACCAGTGTTTTATACGTAGTACAACGGATGACCAGCATGGCCAGTATGTTTATGCTGATGGGCAGCTGCCTGTATTTGGTGGGCCGTTTAAACTTAGCTGATAAGCCATTAAACGGTTTATGGCTGATGAGCCTAGGGCTTATCGGCGGCACCGTCTTAGGGGCTGCGTGTAAAGAAAACGCCGTGTTGTTGCCCGTTTATATTGGTGTGCTTGAATTTACTTTATTGAGTCGGCTTACTTCCAGCCAAGGCTCAATAAAAAAAGTACGTTGGTTTTTTATTATTTTTCTCGGTCTCCCCCTTTTGGCTGGCTTCGTATATTGGTTTCAACACCCCGGTTTTATTACCGGCGGTTACGCTGGACGACCCTTTACATTTGTAGAGCGCGTACTGACTGAACCCCGTGTTCTGTGGTTTTATCTGTCGATGATTATCGTGCCAGATATTCAAACCATGGGCTTATTCCACGACGACTTTCCGCTGAGTTCGGATTTGTTCTCAATTTGGACGACCTTACCCAGTATTATTGGGATTATTGTTTTACTCATACTCTCTATTATTTGGCGCAAACGCTTTCCTGTGTTTGCCTTTGCCGTACTTTGGTTTTTGGTGGGACACAGCCTTGAGTCCAGCGTTTTCCCCTTAGAAATTATTCATGAACACCGTAACTACCTGCCTGCGTTAGGTCCCTTGTTGGGTTTAAGCTATTTGTTAGTGTTTGCTTTACCCAGCAAAATGCCCAACGGCTTACGTATTAGCCTTATTGCTATTATTGTTTTTTGTCTTGGGTTTAACACATTTAACCGCGCGCAATATTGGCGTAGCGAATCTGCTTTAATTGAAAGCCTAGCGATGAACCACCCCGATTCACCGAGCAGCCAATATTTACGTGGTGAGATTTTACGTAAACGTGAAAAAGATTTTGAAGCCTCTTATGCCTATTACTTACGTGCTGCCGAACTCTCGCCCGAGGAAGCGGGGTTTTTAATTAGCTTGAGTATGGTCACGCCTGACACATTGGCGCAACATGAAAATACCATCGCGTCGTTACAGTTAGCTAGGCCCGATTATATTGCCGGCATTATCCGTCAAAAACCGATGGGGGCTTGGGGTATTCGGGCCTTAGACGTGGCCATTAAATGCGTGATGGCAGGCAATGAACGCTGTTTATCTAAAGCCGATGACATCGCTAGCTGGCTGCAGGCTTTAATTGATAAGTCGAAAGGTAAATCAGCACACCGCTATTATTCACTGGTGCATTTATTTGCCATTAGGGTGAAACAAAACCGTTTTTCTGACGCCTTAACAACCGCAGATACGGGACTTAAACTTAACCCTCGTAATCCACGTTTTGGTCTTATGCAAGCGCATGCTTTGATTGGTTTAAAGCGCTTAGATGAATCCGAAATCCTGTTGAATGATATTCAGCAATCGTCCGCTGGACGGGTTAGAAAATACGCGCAACGTATCAGCCAATTAAAGCAGGCTATTCAATTAATACGCAATCAACAACCCACCCCTATAATCAACTGACTTGTCATCAGATCAAACGCCTCGTTACGGTTGTTTAACGTCCGAATGCCCTAAGGGTTTACCTGGGCATAGACTGTCTCGCACTCGCTGCTTAATTTCTTTAGCTTCTGGAAAACGCCCTTCTTGTTTGCGCGACCAGATTAATGTTGCTGTTTGATGACTAGTTAATGTTATTTCAAATGTGCCGCCACTGGCAGGTACCAAGGTTACGCCACCCAGCTCCTCTTCAAACGTTGTTAATAACTCTTGTGTTAGCCAAGCTGCCCGTAATAGCCAGCGGCACTGGGTACAATAGTGGATCTCAACCCGTGGTTTGTTTGTAGCGTCCAATGTTAAAGCACCTTAACGAACGTTAGGGTTAATCAGCTTAAAGGTGATAGGCCGGGCTACTTTTATGAACTTCATCGATCATTGCTGTCACGTGGTCAGGGTTAATATCTGGCAAGATGCCATGGCCCAAATTAAAGATGTGTTTGTGACCATGACCGTAATCGGCCAGCACATCGCGCACTTTGCCGCGAATGGTTTCGGGGCTTGCATACAAACTGCTTGGATCCAGGTTACCTTGTAGCACCACTTTATCTTGCGTTAGTTCACGGGCTAGTTTTAAATCTGTTGTCCAATCCACGCCTAAGCCATCGTAACCGGCTTCGGCCATTGGTTTTAACCAAACACCCGCGCCTTTGGTAAACAGCATTTTTGGAATTTCTGGATTACTAGCCTGTAAGGCCAGAGCAATTTTTCGACTATACGCAAGGGAGAACGTCTCGTAGTCTTTGGTCGATAAGTTACCACCCCAGGTATCAAACAGCATGACAATTTGAGCACCTGCTTCAATTTGCGCCTGTAAATATGAAATGACCGATTGGCAAACAATATCCAATAAACGGTGCATCAACTCCGGCGTGTCGTACATCATTTTTTTAATGCGCGCGAAATTTTTACTCCCGCTGCCTTCAACCATATAGCAGGCTAAGGTCCAAGGGCTGCCCGAAAAGCCAATCAACGGCACTCGCCCATTCAAACCTTTCTTGATGGTCGATACGGCATTCATGACGTATTGCAGCTCTTGATTTGGGTCCGGCACAAACAATTTGTTGATGTCCGCTTCCGTTCGCACAGTGCGTTCAAACTTCGGGCCTTCGCCTTCTTCAAAGTATAAACCCAAACCCATTGCATCTGGAATGGTTAAGATATCTGAAAACAAAATAGCTGCATCCAAAGGATAGCGCTCTAAGGGTTGTAGGGTTACTTCACAGGCCAGCTGTGCATTCTTACACAAATCAAGAAAACTGCCTGCCTGCGCGCGTGTAGCGCGGTATTCAGGCAAATAACGGCCGGCTTGGCGCATCATCCACACGGGGGTGCGTTCGGTTTTTTCACCGCGCAAGGTTCGTAGTATTAAGTCGTTGTTTTGCACTGTCATTATTTAATACTCGACCGCTGTATTATGCGTATTAAGTTAAACGTCAAGGTAATCTAAAATACCTTGCGCGGCCTCGCGGCCTTCATATACCGCAGTGACCACCAGGTCAGAACCACGCACCATATCACCACCAGCAAATACTTTTTTGTTAGTGGTTTGAAAACCAAACTCCGCATTTTCTGGTGCCACGACTAGACCTTTAGCATCTAACTCAATGCCGAAGTCTGCAAACCAAGGTGATGGGCTCGGTTGAAAACCAAAGGCAATAATCACCCTGTCTGCTGGCAAAATTTCTTCAGTACCTTCTACTACCACAGGACTACGACGTCCTCGTTCATCGGGCTCACCGAGCTTGGTGGTAACTAATTTAATGCCTTCCACTTTATCGGTACCAACAATCTCAATGGGTTGGCGGTTCCAAAGAAAGTTGACGCCTTCTTCTTTGGCATTGGTTACTTCACGACGAGAACCGGGCATGTTTTCTTCATCACGTCGATACGCACAAGTGACCTCGGCCGCACCTTGTCGAATACTGGTCCGGTTACAATCCATCGCTGTGTCCCCACCGCCGAGGACCACAACGCGTTGGCCTTGCATATCAATAAACGTATCACCCATCAGGGTATTAACGCCTTCTAAGTCCATCAGCCGATTAATATTAGAGACCAAATACGGTAGTGCTTCGTGTACGCCGTCTAACTCTTCGCCTGGAAAACCACCTTTCATATAGGTGTACGTTCCCATGCCAAGAAAAACAGCATCGTACTCGTCAAGTAGTTGTTGGAATGGTATGTCTTTGCCTATTTCGGTACCAAGGACAAACTCCACTCCCATACCTTCTAGAATTTCACGGCGGTTTTGCACGACGCTTTTTTCCAGTTTGAACGGTGGAATACCAAAGGTTAGCAAACCACCCACTTCGGGGTAGCGATCATATACAACCGGTTTTACGCCATTACGCGTCAGTATATCGGCACAACCTAATCCTGCCGGACCGGCGCCGATAATAGCCACGCGTTTGCCCGTTGCCTTAACCGCCGAAAGATCCGGACGCCAACCTTGCTTAAAGGCTTCATCTGAAATGTATTTTTCAATAGAGCCAATGCTGACCGCCCCAAACTCATCGTTAATCGTACACGAGCCTTCACATAAGCGGTCTTGTGGACAAATTCGACCACAAATTTCAGGTAACGAATTAGTTTTATGTGACAGCTCTGCTGCCTCAATCAGGTTGCCTTCTGAAATTAATTTTAACCAGTTAGGGATGTAATTATGTACCGGGCATTTCCACTCACAATACGGGTTACCACAATGTAAACAGCGATCCGCCTGCGAAGCCGCCTGACTAGCGTCATATTCACCGTATATTTCTTTGAACTCGCGCTTTCTTTGCTCGGCAGGCACTTTGCTTGGGTCTAGCCTGGGCACATTAACAAATTGAAAATTATTAGACATATCTATTGCGATCTCTTATCGTTAAGCCGCTTGAGAGCTTAATGAATCCAGTAAGG
>Ga0255783_10002871_pt1 | contig 16796 bp, 10 predicted proteins | sample 011ome_22_FD_179981 | JGI IMG/M metagenome (GOLD analysis project Ga0255783, IMG submission 179981) | Coastal salt marsh microbial communities from the Groves Creek Marsh, Skidaway Island, Georgia - 011507BT metaG (version 2) | ecosystem: Environmental > Aquatic > Marine > Intertidal zone >... | reverse complement strand
ACGGCGATTCGATGCGTTTTCGCGCTTAAAATTCGTTTCTTTTTTTTTCCTTCTCTCGTCGCATTCTCTCTCGTCAAATTCTTTCTCTCGTCCGTTCTTTCTCTCTCTCTTTCTCTCTTCTTCTGTTGTTGTTATCTCCGGATGATGATCATCTCTCTGTTCTTTGATGTTGCGTTTGGAAGAACGTCGGGTGTCGTCGTCTTTTCGCGGTCTCGGAAAAGAGAAAAAGAATATATATGGGGGTGGTGGTTTTCATCTTCGTTGAAAAGAAAAGAAAGAGATGAGCTAAGAAGGCGATCTCATTCGCGCAACCCAATCGAAGAACCAACTCACTCAGAAGTCATCCTCATTTCCTCTCTCTCTCTCTTAATCTTTTTCTTAAAACAACAAACAGGTTGTCCTCGCCGCCTCGGTGGTGACGAAATCGGGCAAAGCCTTGGTCTCTCGCCAGTTTGTCCCGATGACTCGAATACGCATCGAAGGTTTATTAGCCGCGTTTCCAAAGTTGGTCGGAGGCACCGCCAATCAAGGGAAACAACACACGTACGTGGAAACAGAAAACGTGCGATACGTGTATCAACCGTTGGAAAATGGAACCATGTATTTACTGTTAGTCACGAATAAAGCGTCGAATATTTTGGAGGATTTGGACGTTTTGAGAATGCTGGCGAAGACGTTGCCGGAGTACTGCTATCAACAAGTGGACGAAGAAGGCGTGAGCAAAGCGGCGTTTGAGTTGATATTCGCATTCGACGAAGTCATCTCAGCCGGACATAAAGAAAACGTGACCATGAGTCAAATTAGAACATTTATGGAGATGGAATCGCACGAGGAGAAGTTACACAAGATGATCATTCAATCGAAGATTAACGATACGAAGGACGTGATGAAAAGGAAGGCGATGGAGATTGATAAGATTAAAGTGGAGAAGAAGATGGAAAGAGGCGGAGGAGGAAGCGGCGGATTTGGTGGTGGTGGCATCTCTGGGTTTCAAGAGAGAGATTCCGATCCGTTCGCGTCATCGGGAGGCCGATCTGGCAGCGGAGGTGGTGGTTTTGGCGACGATATGGACAACATCGGCGGGTACGGAGGCAGCTCGAAAGCCGCCTCGGACGGCTACGGCGAACCGAGAGGTCCCAAAGGCCTCGCCGCAAAAGCTGGGCCGAAGAAAGGGATGGTTTTGGGGTCGAAGCAAAAAACGAACCGGTTCATGGACGCTTTGCGACAGGAAGGCGAATCCGTGGAGACGGAATACACCAAAGGGAACGAGGCGAGCGCGCAAGTCCCGCAAGTCCCGCAAGAATCCGTCAGCATCATCGTCGAGGAGAAGTTAAACGTTCACTTATCCAAAGATGGTGGTTTAGAAAGCATGGAAGTACAAGGTACGATGATGATGGAAATCCAAAACGAAGACGACGCGTTTGTAAAGGTTGCGATTGATACCGGCGCGAACGAAGGGTACCAATTCAAAACGCATCCAAACATTGACAAGCAATTACACGCTAACGAAGGTATTTTGGGATTGAAAGATCCAAACCGACCGTTTCCGTGTGGTAGCCCGCTTGGTATTTTGAAATGGCGTTTCCAAACCAAAGACGAGAGCAAAGTGCCGATTGTTATCAACTGCTGGCCGTCTGTGTCCGGCGGCGAATCCTTCGTCTCTATCGAATACGAAGCCTCGGACGGCATGGAGTACGAAAACGTCTCCATCGTCATCCCTTTGCCTTCCTCCCGGGAACCACCAACCGTTAACAGCTGCGATGGCGACTTCACGGTTGACTCTAGACGAAACGAACTGGTATGGACCATTGATTTAATCGACGATTCGAATCGAAACGGAAGCATGGAATTCGTCACGCCGGCGTGCGACGGCGAACTCTTCTTCCCAGTCCAAGTCAACTTTTCCGCCCGATCAACCTTGTGCGACGTGAAAATCGTCGGCGTCAGTCGAACGACCGACGATACGCCGGTTAAATACGGCGGGGAGACTAAATTAACCGTAGAAGAGTACACCGTCGCTTAAAAAAAAAGAAGGAATACTAAATATAATAATAAAGAGAGTGAGAAGAGACGAGAAGGAGGAAATTTTTGTAACACGTAGTTTTTAAACACACACACTAATAACTGATGAATAACAACAATCTAAATACTAACGATCGATTATTAACGCGGCATCTTTCTTTCGCGCTGCTCAAACGACGACGATACGCGCAAGATCACTAGTACCGTTTTGGAAAAAAGCAGTAAAAAGTCTTGGACGAAAGGAGGGGCAGAACCTCACTTTTCTTTCTCCCGTGACAACAAAAAATCGGCAAATCGTATTATTATTATACACTTTTTGTTCTTTCTCTCCTCTGCTTTTGTGCTCCTCGCGCGCACGATAGTGTAGTATATTCAACTTTGTTTGTTTGTTTGTTTGTTTGTTTGAAAGAGAGAGAGATTGTGAGCGAGACGCATCATCATCATCATCATCATCATCAAATCATCATGTCGGGGAAGAAAAAATCTTCGAAATCGGGAGGCAAATCCACCCTGGAGGAAACTCTGAAGAAGTACCGCAAAGGCGAGAAAGCGGCGGCGAAGATCATGATTGACGTCGCCCGCGATCGAGCTGCGTTGGACGCGCGATCGGAAGCGCAACAAGATCGGATACGGAGACAAGCGGAGCAGGAGAGGCAACGACAGGAGGAGAAATTGAAGAAAGCAAACGCAAAGTTGTTGAAAGATAGGGAGGCGGCGTTACAGGCGCAGGCGGGCGGGAATCAACCGCAACAAGTACTACACGTTCCGACGTCTTTGCTCGCGCGACAAAAAGCGACCATTGATTGCCTGAAAAGAACGAGAGAGCAAATGACGAACAGCGAGTTGAAAGCTTTGCTCGGTTTTGACACGCACCTCGATAAGCAGTCGGAGTTGTTTTTGACTTTGAAAGCGAACGAGAAGATTTTGTACGACGAGAAGAGAGATACACTGAAGTATAAGCCGAAATTCGACATACAGAATAAGAACGAGCTTTTAGGGTTGATTGTGAAGCACGCGGATGGGGTGTTGGAGGAAGATTTAGGCGATAGTTACGACGGCGTGTTGGTTGACGTGATGAAGTTGGAGGAAAGCGGAAAGGTGTGGCGAGTGCAAAATTCAGAGACGAGGAAGTGGGTGACGTATCCGAGGGTGAGCGTCGTGGATGAAGACGGTGCGAATAATAAGGAGGGAGAAGAGGAGGAGGAGGAGAACGTCAACAAAGAGTTGATCGACGAGGAGTTTGTGAAGATGTACGCCGAGGTGAAGATTCCGGAGGAGGAGGCTGAATTTGATAAGGAGTTGCGAAAAGCGAACATGGAACCGGCGGCGAAACGGTCGTTTCGAAAGGTCTCGCGAGAAGAACTCGAGGCGGAGAAGAAATTGATGAAAAAGAAGAAGCGAGCACCGAACTTTGAGAGAATGAAATTGACAAACGTACACATGAAAGATTTGTTCAAAGGCGACGCGCCGGATGCGCTCGTATAGATGAAATTGCAATAATTGTAGTAGTAATGTTAGGTAGTAGTAGTAATTCAAACGCAACTTCTTTCTTATTGAAGCGGTAAAGAGCACCCGCTCGTAATCGTACACAAAGAAAACTTCTTCACAGCATCCGATTCGCTTTGTTCTTGGACACACGCGAACGCGCACTTTGTCGGATTAAAAGATAATCCATCGATATCTTTTCTCTCAGTTCGGCGGCCTTCGCGGCCGCAGTTGATTGTGCACCTCATGAAGTCTCTGCACGCTTTCGAGTGAATGCAATCGCGCGTTTGGTCGCCACACTTGTTCAGTAAGCATCTGCGAGTGGTGTATAAAATGGACAAAGAGAGAGAGGAAGAGAGAGAGGGATGTGAGTGTTTAAAATACACGAGGGTAAACAAGAGAAAAAAAAAAGAGAGAAACGCGCTCACCGCAACGGGCCATCTTCCTCTTCTTCGCGGCGATTGCGATCGAAATGCCCGCCCACGCGATCCCAGAATTCCCCTCTCTCGTCCATGGAATGTCCGTGCCATACCGCGTGCGCGGAGGAATGATCCTGAAGTAAAGAACGCCCCATGTTGTTTTCTTCGTCCAAAGCTCCCTCCGCCGAAAAGATAAAGAAGAACACAGACAGAGCGGCAAAGACGACGCGAAAGGAACGACTTTTGCGATCGAGTGCGATTTTTGTAGCGTTAGTTTTGAGCATTTTCTTATTAAAGTGGCGGTTTGTTTATTCGTTTGTATTTATCTGCGCCGGTAGAGAGCTGTCGATCACAACGTACTATAAAGTGAGGATCAGAACGATTAATTATTTTCTTATACTAGAATCCGAGGGAGAACCTCGTGAAAATTTCACGAAAAGTTATTCACTCGTCACTCTCTTCCTTCCGAGGAGGCGTTGAGAAGGACCTCGCAGTGGACTAACCGCAACAAAGTCGTCAAATGGTCCTGCACTTCTTGAAAGAACAACGCTTTCGTCGCGACCGGCTCGGCGTCGTTTTCAAGCGCTCGTTCCAATCGACGTTTGACTTGAGCGATGTCGTCTTGTAAGGAAGAACGCGCGACGAGAACGTTATTGTTGTTTGCGTCGTCGCCTTTTCTCGGCGTCGTGACTTCTTCTTCGCTGGATTCACCTTGTTGTTCGACTTTCAGAGAAGAAGCGTTTGTGGCGCTCTCTTTCTGTTTTCGCATCTTTGTCTTTACCCCTGCTTTAGCGGTTTCGTCTGCGGCGCGCTTCAATCTCAACGAAGCGTTGGTCATCGCCATCGATCTCAACTCTTCTCGCAAGGACAAGATTTCTTTGCTAAGTAAATTGACGTTAATTTCCGCGTATCTTCTGTTGTTTTCTGCAACGGTCGCGTGTATGTGACGTTCGTACGCGCAAACGACGGCGTTGCGCAACTCGTCGCGAAGATTTTCTTCCGATATCATATCGATCGATTCTTTCGTTGCGGCGATGATAGCTTCCCGAATCGCCTCTGTATTTTGTACGTTCTCGATATTATTTGTCGTCGCTACTCCTGCCTCTACCTCTCTTGACGCTATTTCTGTTGCCGTTTTATGTCGTGGAGGCGTTGATGCGAACGCTTGCTCAATGGCCAGAGGTAGAGTTCCACCGAACGCCTTGTCTTTCGCCGGTTGGATTGCCACCGGTGAGGCCGCGCGTTGGCTTTCGTATTCGGCAAAGATCACATCATCCATTTTCGTTATCTTACGTTCCCTCGTCGGTCGTGAAGGCGTCCCGTTTGGAGTAATCTGTATTCCTCCAACTTGCGTAAGCGCGTCCAGGAGAACGCCTAATTTGTCATTATTGGTTTTACCACTCTCACCGCGTTTCTCATTCTGATCCTCGCTCGATGCGCGCATTCTTGGCGTTGCTATCGCCGCCATCGCACTAGTAGTCATTACGTTTGTTGTAGTAGTCGTAGTAGTCGTATTGGTCGTAGTCGTTTGTACTGACGTGGCGCCTGTCGCGTTGTTGTCATTGTTGTTATCGTTGTTACTCTTGTTCTTCGTGCGATTCCTATTTCCTAAGTTGCCGTGTTTTTTTCCAACCTGAGGCCAAACGAGTTCCTTAGTCGAATCAAAAATTTCTTTCCTTTCCATCATCGACTGGATTTCCTTATTAATCTCCTCGCATCGACACTCGCACTCACCCTCGCGAACGATGCGAACGCACTTCGACGGTGGTGAAGAAGCCGGCGCTGATGTCGTGAATTTCTTTCTTCTACTACTCCCTCCGCTCGCGTCTGAAGTGGCGGCCGCGGAGGCGGTGATACTTCCCTTGGAATCTACTATCTCTATGTTTACTAATTTCTCGCATAAATTGAGAGACGCCACGTTGTATTTTATGCACGTGTGCAAATAATCAGTATCTGTTCCGTACCTGTTTCGATCCAAATTCGTGCCGTATTCTACGCCGTCTTCGCTCTCGTATAAACCGTCGTGTTTTTTCAAATCTTCGGGCAGCACTCGATGCGTCGTCAGCTCAGCTCTTCCTCCTGCCGCTTCTCCCTTGTTACTTCCACCTTTCTTCTTTTTGATATTACTCTTTTGAACGCTACCGTCGCCACCAGATGAGCACGAAGAAGAAGAGAGCGCGACCACTTTCGTCTTTCTCGTATTCTTCGATAACAACTTCAAAGCGTTTCTTCTCCTGCCGTCCTTGCGATTCTTCTCCGCCGTTTGTATCGCCGACATGATTTGTAAAAACGCCGACGACACCGACGCGCATTCGACTGTTTCCCGATGTAATTTTGTCCGTAAAAAATGCTCGTCCAAGGCGTTGAGAGGATAGTGCGACCAGTCGAACTTTGCGCGATATAAGAGCTGATTGTTCGCCGGTCGAGAGACGGCGCCGGTGGTCAAAGCCGGACGTTGTATTCGTTGCTGCGGCGTCGTTATCTCTGGCGTCATCTTAGTCGTAAATTCTTCCTCGGAGGAGAGTCGTTTGCGTCGTCTTCGTTGCCTCGTCGTCGTCGTCCTTTCTCCCTCTTTTCTTTCTTCTCTCTTCTTGGTGGTTTCAACACCAAAAGTCTGATGCAAAATCTCCTCCTTTTCCTCCTCTTCTTCTTCTTCTTCTTCCGCGTCGGCGAAGGTACTTTTGGCTTTTGTCGTCGTCGTCGTCGTGGTAAAGATCAACGTCTTCTTAACGATACCATCATCGTCCGTTTTATTCTTCGTCGATATCGTTTGTGGTTTCATCGTTGTCTCTTTCTTCTTTCGTTGCTCTCGTTTCTCACTCATCTGGTATAAAGCTTTTTTCTCTTTTTCCTCCCGACGATGAGACTTTTGAGACATCATATGTTTCTTCCAGAGGTTGGTTGCGCGTACTCTCACAGCCCGACGAGAGAAGATACTATAAAAAGTTTTGCCCTCAATCAACAAAGAATTCGTACTCGTCACTTTTACGACTGATGGGAAAAAGAGACACAGAGAGGTGTGAGAGGCTTTTAGCCGGAAGACTTTTCTCTTCTTCTTTTCAGTAGAGTGTTGAGATATCGAGAAAAGAGACCAACGACAGTGTAACCGCAAAACTCCCTCAGAAAAAAAACGGAAGAAAAAGTAACACCCTTTTTGAGAAGAAGAGGCTTTAAAAAAAAAAGGACATTTCGTATTTTCAACACTTTTACTACTACAACGCGTTAATGCAAAACGCATTTAGCAGTAGAGTATTGACGAAACGCGCTCTTCTTTTGCGCTCTCTTTCTTAGTTGTCGTTGAGTTGTGATACGAAGAAGAGGAATTATAGAAAACCATCAGAGACGACACCTTTACCGAGAGAAATGATGATGATGATGATGATGGAAAAAAAGCACATGGGACCACGAAACTGCTTCATCCTCCAAACGATACACGAGTCCGTGTATTCCCAAAACTCCTGTACAAACGCCGAAACCCCTTTTTTGTCTTCTTCTTCGATGAGCGAGAACGACGAGGAGAACAAATTCTGTTTCGATTGTAAGAAGAAATTGGGCGTGTATTTGCACTGTAAGTTTGGGACGCTGTTGTGTCGAGCGTGCGCGGAGGAACACAAAACGGATGGGCAGTTGAAAATAGAAAGCGGGAAGTACCTGAAGTGCATTTTTTTTAACCATCAGGTTAAAGAGGAGTTTTCGCCGCTGTTCTCCCCGATGATGATGTCCGCTTCGTCGTCCGCGTTGGAAGACGATTCAGACGACGACGAAGACGTCGATGGTGGTGTTGAAAACGACGAGAACGCTTTGAGCGAAGAACGAGAACCGATTTTAACGGAGCTCGAACTGGCCACGCTGAGCGCCGGCGGTAACCGCGCTTTGTCCTTGTTCCTTAAAAACGAGCACGGTATCATCGTGGGTAACTTGAACGCGAAAGATCGCGTGAAGTTTTACAAAGAATGTCGAGAATTGCGAGCGTATAGGGTGGAACTCGCGATGGCAAGTTCGATGCGAATGCACGCGTTGAGAGAGGAGTATAAAGAGTTTCTCGACGATTATCACGCGGCGACCGAAAGCGGTAGCATAAGTAGCAACGATAAGAGTACGAAGAATAAGAAAAAGATTAGAAAAATATCGGACAGTTTGGGTTCGGCGTTGACAAACATCGATAAGGAGTTGATGGAGGAGAAAAGAAGAGAAGAGGAGGAGGAACGACTACAACAAGAAGAAGAAGAAGAAGAAGAAAAGAGCGACGAGAACAAACGAGAAGAAAAAGATGACGGCGATGAACCGAGAACGCCGGATAGCGAATCAAAAGAGGAGACAAGGACGACGACGACATCTTCGTCGCTTTTTTCCAGTCCGACGAGTTTGTTAAAGTCTATCGATACGTCCGGATTGAATAAAATCGGAACGTGGGTGCAAAGCATTACTGCGACGGCGACGACGAATAGTAGCGAAAGCGGCAACAGCGATAAAGAGAATAATAGCGCCGACGAGAAAGAAACGATGGAGAAAGCAGAGGTACGACCCGGAAAAGAGGAAGATTTACTCGATGAAATTGAAACTATCGCGGAAGCCGCCGCCGCCGAGGTATCGTCCACTGGCGCGAACATCAATGATAAAAGTAATGAGACCAATAGTAGCAGTAATAGTAGTAGCGATAGTGATGAGCTGCTCAACGAAATCGACCAAATTGTCGCCGAAGTTGATGACGACGACAATTCAGTGAAAGAAAAAGAAGAAGAGGAAAGAAAAGAAGAGCGTAATATTACTACTTCGAGCGATGGCTCGTCAAGATTAGCCTCATCGCCTCGTTCGGTGAGATTCGTCAAAATTCGAAACGAAGCTGCCACGGCGGTGCAGAAACACTGGAAAGGATCGAACGAGCGCAAAGCCTTTTTGAACCAAAAACGCGCGGCGACGACGATTCAATCGAGTTTTCGAGGAAACAAAGCGCGTCGCGGCGTCGTCCGAGAAATGAAGGAAGAAGTCAAGCGAATAGAAAAAGAAACGGAAGCGGCAATTAAGATTCAATCGAGATTTCGAGGAAGTAAAGCTCGAGTAACCATCGCCGAACTTCGTGAAGAAGTTCGACGAAAAGAAGAAGAGCGCGTCGCGCTTGAAGCTAAGCGAGAGCGAGAGCGCGTCGAACGGCAGAGCGCGATAACTATTCAAAAATCTTTCAAAGGTATGCAGCAACGAAAAGTTTACGGCGAATTTAAAGCTTGTAAAGCGCGGGACCACGCAGCTACACACATCCAAAGTTATTACCGCGGTGTAAAAACGAGAGAGCAGGTAGCAAACGATCGCAAAGCGCGATTGTTACTGGCTGCACTCGAGAAAAGAGAGGCTGAAAATGAAAAGAGAGTACGCGCGGCTATTCTTTTGCAAGCGCATTCGAGAGGGTTCTTGGCAAGAAGAGAGGCGCGGGAGTTGCGTGAGTTTGCAAAAATTAAAATTGAGGCGAAATTATACGCTCGCAAACGAGTCGAGGAACGCATCGAGGCCAAGATGAACGAATTGAGAACGCGGAATGGCATCTGCGCGTAGACATTTCGATAAAGAGAGAGAGGTGCCAGAACGCTGTTACTCACTTTTTCTTTTTCTTAATTTATCATCATCAGCTATTATCAGCATCGTCGAGTGTAAACATCCTTCGAACAATCTCAACTGCTTTTTTAACTTTGTTCTTTTTCATTTCCACCATGAGCGTACATCCATCACCGGCCCGAGTAGGAAGGATGGCGCACGAATTCGGTACGCGCGGCGTTACGTATCCATCAAATTGTGTCGCTTTCACGCCGCGCCCAAACTCTAAATTGTAAAAATCGAACGTCATCCAATTCGTCGCGCTTAAATCGAGCGAATTCAACATGGAATGCAATGAAATTAAATGTTCGCGAAACGATATATTATCCAAAGATCCGAGCGCGAGTCTGACTCTTGTTCGCGAATCAATCACGCGCGAGTCTCCTTCGCGATATTTCTGCAAGGATCTCCTGATTTCTCTCGCTCGTTTTTCAACAGATGCGTACACATCATCGACAGCAATAATATGCGCAAACGAAGCGTTGCCAAAATAGTTTCTCGGCAGAACACCGTAATTTCTATAGTTTATTGCAATATTGGCGTAAGATGGTTTCTTCTTTGTGCTCTTCTTCTTCTTCTCCTTCCTCTCGTTCACTAAAGAAAGAAGCTTCCAACAAAACGCGGTGGCGATGTCGTTCGAGCTCACGTAATCATCCTCGACGACGTAATCTTCAACTGGAGCCAACTGCGCAGTTCTCGTTTTCATGTTGCGAATGAAGGTTTCGCTCACTTTAATTTGAATCCTAGTGGTTTTCGAAAAGATAAATTTTAGACCACCGACCAAAATACCGCGAAGCGCTCGAGACGGTTTTACTTTTACGCACCCGTGTTCGACGAGTTCAGGATACGCGATAAACTCGCCGTACTCTTTAACTTTCATTTCTTCTCTCTTTGAGAGTTTAAAGTATTCCAAACGCTTACTCGTTGGCAGGTGAATCTCACTCAAACGTCGCTTAGAAAGTAAGTATTCTCTTTGTTGTAGTCGTTGTCGTTGCTCTTCTTGCTCTTGGATGATGCGACAAAAGAAAGAAAGAAACGTCTTCATCGAGTCCCCGTCGCACGCGTAGTGCTTCACAAAGAAAGTCAGAACTTCCCATTTCTCTTCGTTATTCTTAGTAAATGAACGAACGTTCGTTTTCTGTACCGCCATGCACGTTCTTCGAGGAATTTTCAAAGGTTTCGTCTTTCTTTCAACTCTTTCCATTATTCTCTTTTTCTCCTCCTCCTCTTCCTTTTCCTCCTTTTCCTCCTGATGGTATAACACGTCCACCTCTTTCCAATACACGCCGCATTGTTCTCTACCTGAAAGGCTTGGCATTGCAGGCCAATCCACCACTTTCATGGACAGCGGGAAATACCTCAAGGTCTCGCTCAGTGCCTGCTTCAGCAGGCAACTCGAAGGCAAAGATCTCGAAGAAGAAGAAGAAGAAGAAGAAGAAGAAGAAGAAGAGGTGAAAAAAAATGACCAACACGTTTGTAAATTCGATATCGCGGGATATTTATCGATCGGCGCGAACGGGATATCGACGGGCGGTTGCAGATCATCATCGCGCTGCGGAGCAAAGATTCGATCTTCTCGATGTGCAAGGATTTCGATTCTGTAACGCCGCCGCCGCCGCATATCTATCGATCGTGCGCGTATTTTGTGAAAGAGAAGGAAAGAACTTTTTTTTTTCTTTCGAAGGAAAAACGAAGCGTTTTTTTTACAACTAAAAAGTAACTAAACGGAAGAAAACTTTTTTTTTCTCTCCTTGATCTGCGCGTTCAGAGCATCGATTTCTTTTTGATTCTCGCTCTCTCTCGCGCCTCTCGCGCCTGGTTCGTACTTCATCAACATCTTTGATTTCTTCTTAATCTGTCTTTTCCTTGGCTCGATCAATTCTCTTCTCTGATAGGACTTCAAACGATCTTTTAATAACGCGTGCGCACCGTGCAGCGTTCGTAAATTTCCATTGACTTGTTCTGTAAACAACACCTCCGGTAAATCTTCCTCGTATTTGTGCTTTCCTAACCGCCGAGGTTGCGTTTCCTCGCGCTCTTTTCGCGTTAAGTGAAGCCTGTGCCGTTTCATTTCGTCGCGTTTTTCTTTTTCCGCGATATCTTTCGTTATTGATTTCAATTCGCTTAAATCCCGTCGTTGTTTCTTCAATTGCTTTCTCTCTTCGATTTCTTTTTGTAACTGTTGATGTCGGGCGCGTTTATTTCGCGCGGCTTTGTTGAGCTTTTCCGAGGTATTCGCTGCACTTTTGTTCTTCTTCGCGTTTACTTTTCCTTCGTCGTCCTCGTCCTCGTCCTCGTCCTCGTCGTCCTCATCCCCAAACCCAGTTTCGTAATACAACTCTTTTATCCGCATCGCGTCCGCTTTCTGCCCTAACAACGGCGGTCGCACCGGATTCAATTGCTCTTTATAGTCCTTTGCGATTTCCTTCGCCGCCGCTTTCATGATGACTTCGTTTCGCAAATCTTCTGGTGGATTGTACGAACATCCAGCCTCGTCCACTTGTACCGGTTTCGCGTGCTTTCGATCCACCGTCGGTCGCAAAATTTTCATCGCCTGTCGGGCGATTCCCGTGGCCCTCGGGAAGTGCTTTTCCCACAAGCTCAGACCGTTTTGTTCGTCTGCGCGTTCGAGTGTTCTTTCGGTTTTCTTTCCCCCTTCCTCCTCTTTTTCCTTCTTCTTCATGACCGCCACGTTTCCGTCAACCGCTCGATGTTTCGTCGGTTTCGGATACGACTTTTCCACTTTTTCCCTTCTCAATATCGAATCCACCCGTAACGTTTTCATCCGAGCGCGTTGTTTTTTCGTTAAAAACAAAGCACCCCCTCCCGCGGAAGCATTAGCAGACGTTTTGTGCGTGATTGTCGCAGTATCTACCACGAACAGTTCCTCGTCTCTCTTCTTCCTCTCCATCGACGCCGCCGCCTTCGATGGAGAGGAGGACATCATCATTTCCTCCTCCATCGCCGCCCATTTTTGCTTCATCTTCTTCATCTTCTTCTTCTTCTTCGCCGCCGCCATACTCCTTTCTTCTTCTTCTTCTTCTTCTTCTTCTTCTTATTATTATTTAAAACGCGGGCAACAACAACGCGCGCAAAACTGTGATGAGAGACGCTTTCGAGAGAAAGAAAGAAAGAAAGATGAGATGTGTTCTGTGTTTTGTTCTTGATTTTTTTCAAACCCTAAAAGCTGTGCCTAAGAATGCCCTAAAATCTAATTTGGGCTACGTATTTTAACGACACTCATCAAATCCCCTAGAGTACATTTAGCTATGAGTAAAAAAGATGATATGATTTGAGATGACGATGAAGATGCGGATTTTGCGGAGAAGCGCTGAACCGTGTGCTTTTGATGTGTCGTCGTCGTCTTCCTTCTCGTTTGAAAGTCTTTTCCTTTTTCTTCGACGGAGTATTCTCGAAAGTACTCCTCCTCGTCGTCGTCATCATCATCATCATCATCATCATCATCATCATCATCATCATCATCATCGTTCGCTTCATCATCTTCTCTCCTCAAAACAACAACGCAAAACACATCGTGTATTCTTAAATTCTCAGAAAGAAGAAAGCGCAGAGGCAAAGAAGACAGCGTTCCCATCAAAACCGCGTCTTTTGACGACGAAAACGACGACGAGAAAAACTGCTTCTTTTAGTACTTTTGCGACGAAGTGTAGCAGCGCTTTGAAAGTAAAAGTAGAAGTAAAAGAAGAAGAAGAGGAAGAGAAAGAAGAAGGGTCGACGATATACGCGATATCTACGCCGCCGGGAAGAGGTGGCGTGGCCGTTTTGCGAATATCCGGCCCGAAGAGCTGGGAAGTTGGGGAGAGACTGACGTTAACTGGACTTCTCAAAGAAAAAAGGGGAAGGTTGGAAGATGTGGACGAATATATTTCTTCGACGAGAAAGAGGAGGAAGAAGAGGAGGGAAATGGCGAGACCGGGGGTACTGCGACGCGCTCAGTTTGTTTTTGAAACAAGAGAGAGAGAATTAGAGGAAATGGACGAGTTAGAACTAGAAGACGACGACGATGAATTCGACAAAGTGGAAGGTGGTAAAGGTCAAGGAAGAAGAAGAGAAAATCAAGCGCCAGCTGTGGCGAGAAGGAAAGAGAAAAATACCATCGGGGTTATCGATGAAGGATTAATCGTGTTCTTCGAAGCGCCGCGCTCGTTCACGGGAGAAGATGTGTGCGAGTTGCACATGCATGGTTCCATAGCCGTGTGCAAAAAGGTATTGGAGGTATTGGCGACGATGAGCGCTGTCGACGAAAAGGATGATGGAAAAAATAGTCCCACGTTGTTGTCTTTTCGAAACTTGAGACCGGCAGAACCTGGAGAGTTCAGCAAACGCGCATTTCTGAACAAGAAGATGAATTTAGTTCAAGCGGAATCTTTGGCAGATTTGATAGAGTCGGAAACAGAAGCACAACGAGCGTTGGCTGTGAGTGAAATAGAACTCGGTAGCGCTGACGGGGATGTTAGCTATCGTCGTGCTCCGACTGCTTCGTCGTTGTCGAGGAAAGTAGACGAGTGGACGAACGTGTTGACGAAAGCTTTAGCCGTGTGCGAAGCGGTTTTAGATTTCCCTGGCGAAGATCCAAAGCTCGAATCGTCTTTGATTCACCGAGACGTATTACCAGCGATTTGCCGCGTGAAAGGTGAAATTGACGCGGCGTTAAAAGACGCCGAGGCGAGAGAGTTAGTTCGGACCGGTGTTCGCGTGTGTATAGTGGGTGCCACGAATGCGGGGAAATCGACGTTGTTGAACTACTTTGCGAAAAGAAACGTGGCTATCGTTTCGAAAGTTCCAGGAACAACAAGAGACGTCGTCGAGGTGAGTTTAGAGTTAGATGGGAGAAAAGTAGTTATTTTTGATACCGCCGGGCATCGATTTTTGCCAATAGCGGGAAAAACTTCATCAACGTCGGAAATAATGGAAGAATGCTACGACGCCGGAGACGAGGACGAATCACTTTTCGACGACGAGTACGAAAGAAGAGTCGGTAAGCTTTCGGACGACACGAAAGATTTAATCGATGAAATTGAAAGAGAAGGCATCGAAAGAGGTAAAAATGTAGCAAAAATGGCGGATATCATCATCGAAATGATCGACGCCACAAATCCTAAGAGAATCGATTTTGCGAATATGAACATTAAACGTGCGGATGGTATTAAAATAATCTCAGTCGTGAATAAATGCGACGCGTTGTATGTTTTGGAAGAAGAAGAAGAAGAAGAAGAAGAAGAAGAAGAAGTATATTCAAGGTATGATCGTTCCCTTCTTCGTCTCAGTTTACGAACCGGACAGGGACTAGAAGCATTAACGAAAGCTGTCTCTAATGCCGTCCAAGAGTGTACAATAACAGCATCGTCATCTTCATCTCAAGCCAGCGACGGCGCTACGGCTGCCATTGCCCGATCTCGTCATCGTGCGCACGCTCGCGCAATATCCAATTCCCTTGGCGCGTGTCTCTCCGAGCTAAATAAGGAAACCACTAGCGATGATAACGTCAAAAAAACAACAGAAGATGAAGGAAGTAAATGCTCTTTGAACCATTCTCTGGGTCATGTGAGAACTGAACTCGTCGCCGAGGATTTACGGGAGGCGTTGGACAATTGCTCTCGCGTAGTTGGTCGGTTGGATGTGACAGAAAACGTTCTCGATGTTTTGTTTTCCGAGTTTTGCATTGGGAAGTAGCGCATTTTTTATCTTTATCTTCCACACGTGGTTTTCAAAAAAATATTTTTTTACAAATACGCGTCTACTCACCACAGCGACGAGATGAACACATGAAACTTCGACTAAAGCACACTCCCGTAGCGTTGTTGCACGTTTTCTCTCTCTAATACTTCGCTCTTTGACACTAAATATGAACTTTCATCTTTGTTTCGAAAGAGAGAGAAGGGACTTCCGTAAAACAAGCTGCGGCGTTCATTAGATGAGAAGAGAGCGTACAGCGCGATGACCGTAGCAGCTAAACCATACACTTTCAAGTAGAATACGGTGGAAGAATCGCCTCCCTTCGCAAAGTATGGATTTTCTTTTCCCGCTTGGACTCCCGACGACGACGACACCGTCCTTGGCGATCCAAGCTCGCTTCGAGCGCTGGTGGTGGGCGCTTTAGAAGCTTGTGTTCCTTCTATCGTTTCCCCACATCCATACGTCGTCGAGAACGTCTCTTTCGCGACAGGATTATTCCCCGCGTCGATTATTTTACTTCCGAGCTTATCTGCATTTACGGTGATTTCGTAAGTACCGTGCTCCGCATCGTACGGAAAAGAAATCATGAGAGAATTTCTGTCCAGACACGCAAAATTGTAATGAAAATATACGTCATTTTTGTCCACTTCACCACCTGAAGTTATCTTCGTTCCATCGCATGTCTTGACGCGCCTAATCGCATATGTCATGTGATCAGCTTGAAGCTGAGGACAAACAATTGGCTCGGAGTAATCAATCGTGAAACGATTGTGGAGCATGCGCATATCAATGGCTTCGGGTTTCTTCACATCAACGATGATGTTCAAGTTTTCTTCCGTGACAGAGCCTTTTACATCTGCAGTTGCAAACGAGTCGTACCCGGAGCAGAAGACTTTAGCTCTGACTTCGTAAGATCCGTCTTTCAAACCGTTCATAAAGTACTGACGCTGAAGATTCCATTTGAAAGTGCATCCTTCGCCGCGCGCCGAATTACACTGCGCGTCAGCATCTTTCACGTCGCGTTTCCAGATATCCGAATCATTACCGATCATGTCCCACGCATTTATCCACTCGCCGACCCCCAGTTTTCTCCACTGCACGCGAACGAATTCAACACTTGGATGAACCAAATGGTTTGTATGTTTTGTGTTGCCTTCAATCTCATCGGCAGACCACAAATTCATTGGATCCGGATTCATCAGCGTCATATTCACATACGGCGAAGTTTGTTTCGAAAGCACCGCGTTCAAGAAGGTATTGTACGTGGTCAGATCCCAATTAACTTTTGGGCACTCGCGTTCCCATTTAAAATCGCCTAAAAACGCTGTTGAAGAGATGGGCGATCTGTACAACCAGTCTCTCGACATTTGCCATTCACATTCAGATACCAACTGCACTCCGATAGAAGAATACTTATGAGCAAATTGTCCTTTCATGACATTCAAGGATAAACGCGTATACTTCAAATCTCCGTTGGAGTCAACCGAAGGTACGTCGTGTAAAGGAACTAAGCTATGGAAAGGAGCAAGACTGTCCGCCCCATTGATTGAGAATGATAAGTCCATCATGTTCCCGCCAAAATCGCCC
>Ga0255783_10002863_pt1 | contig 16826 bp, 14 predicted proteins | sample 011ome_22_FD_179981 | JGI IMG/M metagenome (GOLD analysis project Ga0255783, IMG submission 179981) | Coastal salt marsh microbial communities from the Groves Creek Marsh, Skidaway Island, Georgia - 011507BT metaG (version 2) | ecosystem: Environmental > Aquatic > Marine > Intertidal zone >... | reverse complement strand
CTCGCCAATAGAAATATAGCTTAGCTCAGAGCCATCGGACGCGGATGTCGGCAAACCAGCGATCAATGATGAGACCCCAAGCGTCAGTATCAAACCACATCTAACCAGTGCTTTCGTTAACATAACCTATAAAGTGCTCCGTCTATGTCAGTGGGTATCAACCGCTCGCTGATCATGAATAACGTTACCATTGACAACCGTCATCAAGACTTGTGTTTCGCTGATTTCCGTCTCCGGCACTTCAAAGAGGTTACGGTCAAGCACGATAAAATCCGCGAGCTTTCCAACCTCTATAGAACCTGAATTGTTTCGCGAGCCTCCAGTCGCCGCTCCGTTGACCGTAACAATTCGCAGGGCTTCAATGAGGGATACCGCCTGCTCAGGCCATTGCGCTTCGATGCCATCAGTGTAAGGATTTTTGCGCGTGACCATTGCCTCTATGCCGGGCCATGGATTGGTGTTGGGCACCACAGCAGGCCAGTCAGAGCCATAAAATACGGTGGCGCCCTGATCGATGAGTGAACGCATTGGCCACATTTTTTTCGCCCGATCCTTGCCCAGCACCGCTTCCCGCGCACCGTCCGATGCAGTCGGGTACCACAAAATCGGACACATCTCCGCCGCCACATTTAGCGCAGCGAATCGGGGCATATCCGCGGGGTGAATAAACTGAGCGTGAGAAATTTCGTGCCGCGGCTGGTAATTTCCACTGACTTGCCGGGCATGGGCAATAGCATCGAGCGCCTCGCGAGCGGACCGATCACCGGTTGCATGAATCTTGACTGATAACCCCTGTTGATCCAGCCACACAACATCCCGCCGCAACTCATCAGGAGGCAACGTCATTTTGCCGAAGTACTGTTCGCCGTAAACGGAATCAGGAAGATAAGGTTCTAGCATAGCGGAGGACCGTGTGAGGGGGACCCCATCAAGCATAATTTTCGCGAAGTCGGTATGCACCATCGCCGAATTCAAATCAGACCGGGCGCGTATATTAGCAAGCTCTTCTTCGTGAGACGCAGACCAGCTGCTTTTCCATGCTAGGCTGGTATGAACCCTGACCTTTAACTCGCCTCGCTCATCAAGTGCCGTATACGCTCGCAGCGCCTCTGTCGTGGTCATGGCATCTTTTACTGAGGTAATGCCGACGCCAACTGCATCGTCAAACACCCGCCTCACTGCATCCATATTCGTCTCATGAGGATAGGCTGGCAGCTGTCTCTGAGCGTCATAGGCCGCATTGTCCAAAAGAATACCCGTCAACTTCCCGGTGACAGGGTCGCGCTGAAATTGCCCCCCTGGAGGGTCAGTGCGTGACTCTGAGATCCCAAGGGCCTCCAGCGCTGCGCTGTTTAACCAAGCGTTATGTACCGCCCAATCGATGAGAAAAACGGGATGCTCGGTTGTTATTTGATCCAGCATTTCGCGGGTCGGCGGATTGGCAGATTTTAAGAGATGGCTCGGCCATTGGCCTCCTCTCACCCAGGCCCCCGCCTCCATATTTCTTGCACAGGATGCAACGACCTCGAGAATTTCTTCAAGGGATAGCGAATGGGCAAAGCTACATTCGTAGAATTCTTTTAAACCGCCCTGCAGAGGATGCATGTGCATATCGTGAATTCCCGGCATAACGAATCGCCCGCCGAGATCGACAACCGCCGTAGCCTCGCCAAGATAACCTGCTATCACGGTATTGGAGCCCACCGCCACGATGACACCGTCGCTTACAGCAAAGGCCTCCTGGATACTATTGGCTGGGTCAGCGGTATACACCTGACCACTCATAAAAATCTGGTCCGCCCCCGCCGGAGCCGTTTCGCCGCAACCCGTAAATCCCAAGACCACCAGACACAAAATTAGAAGGCCCGCCTGCGTGTCCGAGGTCTCGCTGCTGCACCAGGCGGATTTAAGGAGACGCTTCAGCATACGGCCACCCCTCAGGCGTTGCTCACGCCGGTCGAAAAAGTTCCACCCTCAAAGGAGGATATTGAAACAGCGAATAAGCATAGAGGGGCGCAAGAAAGCGCCCCAAACAGGGATTTGAATCAATCAAATCGAAGCGCAACTCCAACACCAAATGTGGGCTCTGAGAGGTTAGGCAAGCACAGATTAGACTCACTCAATCCTGCGAGGCTTGTCATTCCGTTGCAATACTCTTCCCCGGTAAGGTTCTCACCCCACAGGTTCACCTCGTATTGCTCTTCCGACCCAAAGGTATAGATCGCGCGCGCATTTAAGTTCCAGAATCCCTTCTGACTTAAATTTGCCGCGTTGCCAAGATCATAAGTAACGTCGTCTCGGTACCGGAAGTTCGTTTGCAATCCCAGCACGCCGGTTGCAAGAGCAATGTCTTTTCGGATCAAACCGGTAAAAGTCAGATCAGGGGTATTGGGAATGTCGTTGCCAGACATAACGCCCGCAATAGTGCCCGGATCGTCAATTTCTGAATCCAGCAAGCCCAAGCCTGCCTGGAGGTACCAACCATCCCCAGGTGACATAGTGAGCTCAATTTCGGCTCCCATCAGGCTAGCCTCTGGGACATTGGTGAGCTGTGGAATTCCCTCACCAGTCGCAGGATCAACAAGCACCTGGAAAGACTGAAGATCTTCCCAGTCGTAATAGAACGCCGCTACGTTGAGACGCACCGTGTCATCCATCCAGTCCGACTTGTAGCCTACCTCGTAGGCGAGAAGCGTTTCAGGATCAACATCTTGCGCTGCGAGGCCCTGAATCGCCTGTAACGCGGCGATGCTAAAACCACCGCCCTTGAATCCGCGCGAGATACTGCCAAACAACATGCTGGACTCGTTCATTTGATAACTCAGAGCAAGACGGGCACCCCACTCATCCCAATCCCCGTCCAATACCTCAGAAGGCGGCTCAAACAACGCAGGGAATGATTCAACCGCATTGCGGCCGACGAAGGCATCATCGGGATAGGACGGGCAGAACGGAGGGCCTCCAATGGTACCCACACAACGTACCGACGGCGCGTTAGTTCCCTTTTTGGTCTCATTGGTCCAACGCAAACCAGCGGTCAAGGTCAAGGCGTCAGTTACATCAATGTCGACTTGGCCAAATACCGAGGTAGCCTCGTTGTCCTGCTGAACAATTGTGTTGGGAACGATGTTAAAGAAGTCGGTTCCCGACGGCGCATAGGGGGCAGGTGTCCTTCGAACAGCCGTGGTGTACTCGGCATCTTCAGAGAAGTAATAGAATCCACCTATCCACCGCAGGGCCGCATCACTAGGTGACGCGACACGAAATTCCTGTGACCACTGCTCATACTCACCTTCTTGATAAAACTGAAATACCGTTGTGGGCCCACCGTCCGAGTCCTCTTGATACTTCACATCCAAATTATCGAAAGCCGTGATGGATGTGAGAGTAAAGGCATCGCTGCTCCAGTCGAACCGCAGTGAGAAACCGTCCGTCTCCACATCTTCACGATGCACCAAGCCGTTAAAGGTATCCTCCCAATCGCCGTATTGATGTACGAACCCTGTACTGTCCGCACAATTTGGATTGTTAAGGGGTATCAAGTTATCTACGGGGACACTGCAGGGTGCGAAGATGTTATTGGGGTCTAGAAAGCCAACATTTTTAAATGGAACCGGTTTCGCGTCAGACTGGCCTGCATAGGCTTTGACAAGCACATCCAGATTGTCAGTGGGTTGCCATGCCAATTGGGCCCGCATGGCCTGCCTGTCGGTATCCCCCACCTTTTCCCCAGCGGATAGACTATCGAAAACCCCATCACGGGTGTTACTCATGCCTGATAGCCTAATGGCTGCGTTTTCTCCCAAGGCGAAACCGATAGCGCCCTCCACATCGAATTGACTGAAACTACCTATTCCTGCCCGAATGTATCCGTTTGTCCCGTCTTCGGGTCGCGGCTTGGTGCTAATGAAATTAACCGCACCACCGGTTGTATTTCTGCCAAACAGCGTGTTCTGCGGACCCCTGAGCACCTCTGCCCGCTCCATATCAAAAGTCGAGAACGAAACGGCGAACGGGGAATTCAGGGACACGTCATCGAGAAATACCCCAACAGCGCCCACAACATTCAAATGGAAATCAGCTGTGCCCACGCCTCGAATAAAGAAATTCTGCTTGGCGCCGCCCTGTGGAACAGAGCCCGCATTGGGAATCAGGCGCAGTATTTCATGTGCCGACTGCACACCCAGCTCATTAAGATCATCACCGGTGAAAGCATCTATCGATATCGGTACTTCCTGCAGGGATTCTGAGCGCTTCTGTGCCGTCACCATCACTTCTTCGAGCCCGAGGGCAAGAGCAAAAGACGGTGTCAGCGACGCAACGGCTAAAACAAGTGGCGCAAGGCTGGGTTTTTTATGCGTGATCCGCTTCATAAAAGGCGCTCCCAATGGATTATTAGTATTTTTGGTGCTTTAAGCCCTTAACGGCCTTAGTTTTCCTATAGGTAACCCGTTACCAATATGATGTCAATGGCTTGGATAGAATATGCACGCTCTGAGCCTGTCGGCCTCTTGGTCAGCCCTGACGATTGCTTCTAAGTTGGTCAGTCAAGTCAGTACAAGTACTAGGGTCATCCTCTACCGTATTAGCGAGAACGCCGATGGAGGGGCATCGCACTTCAACCACGTCACCCGGTACAAGATACTTTGGCGGATCAAAACGGGCGCCAGCGCCGTTGGGCGTCCCCGTGGAAATAATATCCCCCGGCTGTAGCGTATAAAAAATAGAGAGATAGCTAATGAGGTAATCGAAGGGAAACATCAGGTTGGCAGTGGTGTCGCTTTGCCGCATTTCGCCATTCACGTGAGTCTCTAAGCTGAGATCGCGAAAATCGCCGACACTCTCGGGACTCACCATATAGGGACCGATACTGCCAATACGCGAAAAGTTTTTTCCTTGGGTCACGTTAAATTTTGCATGGCGCACCCAGTCACGGATCGTCCCCTCGTTCATGAGGGTATAACCCGCAACGTAATCCATCGCCTGATCTTGGGGTATGCGATGACCCCTACGCCCGATTACCAGCGCAATCTCGCCCTCGTAATCGAGCTGCTCACTTTCAGGGGGGCGCCAGAGCGCCTGGCCACTTCCGGTAAAGGATTCTTGCGCCCGCATAAACAGGCTTGGCCACTCGGGGTCGGGGGTATTGTCTTTGTATTCGGCATTGCGATTGGCATAGTTGACGCCAATACAGATGATTTTTGAGCCACACACCACGGGCGGCGACAAATCGACCTCTTCGAGTGATAGATCCGGGGTGTTCTTATCCTGAAGCTCCGCCAGTGCATCCCAAGACAGCCCCTGATTCAACAACTGCAATACCGATCCGCCCTCGCGAGCGCCAAGATTAATAACGCCCCCATCGGTAACCACGCCCCAGGTGTTCTGCCCGTCAACTGAAAAACTCGCAAGCTTGATGGCCATGGGTCAGATCACCGGATTCTTGATGATGTCTGGCGCCACCGGGTAGGTTTCACGCTCCTGCTCGATCCGCTCAAACCACATTCGACGAAAGTGTGCCAACGCCGTGTCACTGGCCAATCCCCGCGGCTGAAAGTCATCTGCCTGCTCAAGAATTTTTTGTTGGGCCTCAATAATGACCTTGTCTTCAAAAAAGCCTGTGAACATTGCCTCTCGCAGGGTCTCCCCTACATCATCTTCGCCCATTCGGAAGTTGCGCAGGTACTCCCAGAAAAAATGGGTGGTACTCCGGGTCTCCGGCGTCATGTATTGACAGTTTCGAAACTCTAGCAACTCCCCAACATGCTCTGTGGAATCCCACCCAACAGCGCCGAACTGGGTATCCATCAAAAAGATTCCAGGCATATACATACGCACAAAATTACGTCTATCCACGATGGTGTCTTCTGGCCAGGGGGTGATCTTCTGCAAATAAGGAGGTTGTCGAGATTCGCGGTGCCATCGCTCAAACTCGAAACCATTGGCGAGCTTGTCAACGTGCTGCGCAGACTCCGTCGCGTAATCTTCAGACCCCCCCAGCGTATTCGTATGCACGAAGGCCAAATGAGAAAAATCCGCGAGGTTATCCACGATCAACATCCAATTAGCGTCGTAGTGTAGATAGCAGCGACTAGGCAATCCGCACCAGCTCGGATCGTCCAAGGGTTCAAAATGGGGTATATCTGCAGGGTCCGCTTTATCGGGCTCGCCCATCCAGATCCAGAGCATGCCGCCGCGATCCACTAGCGGATAACTGTGAACCCGGTGGTTGGCACTGATTGTTGACTGACCTGGAATCTCGACGCAGAGCCCCTCTGAATTGTATTTCATGCCATGGTACATGCAGCGCAAGCAGTCCCCTTCGATGCGCCCCATAGACAGCGGAGCTGCCCGGTGGCAACAACGATCATCTAACGCCACATGGTCGCCGCCCTGGGTGCGAAAAATGACAATCGGCTTTTCCAGAAACGTTCGCGCAAAGGGCTTATCGCTCTCTATTTCGCTGGTCCACGCAGCCGCGTACCAACAGTTGTAGAGAAACCAATCACCGGCATCTCGCACGTCACTTCCTCCTCTTCTCTAGGCTGGGCATCATGGCTCTATTGCTGCCGCTATACTTGCAACAACACCCGCTGACTGACTGGCGTCTTTTCCTGCAAGCGCTACCATATCCTGAGTCAGCCGCCGCCGCTGGTGTTAATGCCAAACTTGGGCATTGGCGCATATTAGGTAACGTGTTACCTTTTGGCAAGACTTTGGGCAGCAGCTCACACAGGAGATCAAAACATGAGCACGACGGGCGATTCGGCGAATCGGGAAAAAGCCGCGGCCTTTTTGTCGCGACTACAAGCGACCCCAGTAAGCCACTTCATTGCCGGTCAATGGCAGCCAACCGATGGTCGCGAATGTTTTGAGAACATAGAACCCGCAGGAAATACGAGCCTCGGCCAAGTCATTAGCGGCACCACTGAGGACATGGACGCCGCCTGCGAGGCGGCGGCAGACGCCTTTCCCCAGTGGTCCCAAATTTCCGGTCAGGAAAGGAAGAGGATCCTGCATCACTTCGCCGATCTTATTGAGGAGCGGGCGGAGGAAATCGCACTAGTGGAAGCGTCGGACTGCGGTCAAGCCATTCGCTTTATGAAGCAGGCGGCTGTGCGAGGCGCGGCCAACTTCCGATTTTTTGCCGACAAGGCGCCGGAGGCGCGAAACGGCTTATCGCTGTTTCAACCCGACCACACAAACTACACCCTGAGACAACCTATTGGCCCTGTGGGCATTATTACGCCCTGGAATACTCCCTTTATGCTGGCGACCTGGAAGATCGCCCCCGCCCTGGCCGCTGGATGCACCATCGTTCACAAGCCTGCGGAATTGAGCCCCTTGTCCGCCACGCTGCTGGCGGAAATCAGTGAGCGCGCCGGCTTTCCACCCGGCGTATGGAATATGGTGCATGGTTTTGGCGAGATCGTGGGTAAACGGCTCTGCGAACATCCCGCCATCAAGGCGATCGCGTTGGTCGGTGAGACCTCGACCGGGAGTCAGATTATCGCGCAGGGTGCGGCGACGCTTAAACGGGTGCATCTGGAGTTAGGCGGCAAAAACCCGGTGATCGTTTTCGATGACGCCGATTTCGAGCGGGCCCTCGATGCCGTTGTTTTTATGATCTACAGCCTCAACGGACAGCGCTGCACCTCGAGCTCTCGGCTGCTCTTACAGAATTCTCTCAAAGAAAAATTCTTAGCCGCACTGATCGAGCGGATTGGCAAACTGAAGGTTGGCCATCCTCTAGATCCCGATACCGAAGTCGGTCCGCTAATACATGGCGGTCATTTCGACAAAGTGATGAGCTATGTGGCCCTCGCCCGAGATGCGGGCGCCACAATAGCCGCCGGCGGTTATCGCCCCGAGGACCTGTCATCGGGCAATTATGTCGCCCCCACCCTCTTCGTGGATGCAGACAACACCATGCGCATTGCTCAGGAGGAGATCTTTGGTCCGGTCCTGACGGCAATCGGGTTCGATACCGAAGAAGAAGCGATCCAGCTAGCCAACGATACTGACTACGGGCTGGCCGCATACATCTGGACCAAGGATACCGGTCGCTCCATGCGACTGGCGCAACGGGTGGAAGCGGGTATGCTGTGGGTGAACTCGGAGAACAATCGAAACTTACCCTCGCCTTTTGGGGGAATGAAAATGAGCGGGATTGGACGGGACGGCGGCGACTACAGTTTTGACTTTTACATGGAAACGAAAAATGTGTGTATCGCTCACGACTCTCATACCGTGCCAGTCATCGGCGCCTAATCACTAGGGAGCATCGTCGCTATGGGGCAGCTCGCATTCGCAGCAAAAATCACTCACGTGCCATCTATGTACCTATCAGAATTAGATGGCCCCCACAAAGGATGTCGTCAAGCTGCTATTGACGGTCATCACGAAATCTCTCGTCGCTGTCGAGCGCTAGGTATCGACACCATTGTGGTGTTTGACACTCACTGGCTGGTGAACTCGGGTTATCACATCAACAACGCGTCGCACTTCAAAGGAATCTACACCAGCAACGAGCTGCCCCACTTCATCAAGAATATGCCCTATGAGTACGACGGTAATACGGCACTTGGCGAGATCATCGCAAACGAATGTGTCACTGCGGGCATCAATGCGCGAGCGCACGCCGATACTACCCTCGCTCTTGAGTACGGCACGCTGGTGCCTATGCGCTACATGAATGAGGACAGACATTTCAAAGTCATCTCCATTTCAGCCATGTGCCAGGTACATGACTTGGCTGATAGCGGTCGGCTAGGGGCGGCCGTCCGAAGCGCGATTGAGCGTGACTACGATGGCAAGGTAGCCATTTTCGCCTCGGGCTCGCTGTCGCATCGCTTCGCCCAGAATGGCGTCTCCGAACATTTTCTTCACAAGGTTTGGTCACCACTTCTTGAACACATGGATCGCGAGGTGGTGCGGATGTGGGAACAAGGGGAATGGCAGGAATTTATTGCCATGCTGCCCGAGTATGCCGACAAGTGTCATGGCGAGGGTTTTATGCACGACACCGCCATGCTCATGGGAGCGCTAGGCTGGGATGCCTATCGGGAGCGAGTTGAAGTGCTTACTCCCTACTTCGGCAGCTCGGGCACCGGTCAAATCAACGCCGTCTTTCCCGTTTAGGGCCGGAGTAGTTCCCGATGCCACATATTATTGTCGAATACGCGAATAATCTGGAAGCAAGGGGCGTCGATATCCCAGAGCTTCTTGAGGTCCTGAGCACCGCCGCCATCAATACGGGACTTTTTCCCGAGGCTGGCCTGCGTGCTCGCGCCTACTGTGCGTCCCATCAACGCGTGGCACAGGGAGACCCTAATCTCTCCTTTCTCCATTTGGCCATGAACGTGGGCAAGGGCAGGAGTATCGATGACAGGCGACTTGCAGGGGAGGCAATGTTTGAAGCGCTCAAGGACCACCTGTCCCCCGTGCTGGAAAAAAGTCCACTCACCTTATCGTTCGAGATGCGGGAAATCGATGACGTTAAATTCAACTTCCGAAATTTTTGATCACGATGCTTGATAAAACACTGATTGATGAAGCGGCCAATGCACTTTTTGAAGCGGAGCGCGAGTGTGTGCAAATCAAGCCGCTGACGCTGAGCTATCCGGACATGACCATGGACGACGCGTATGCCGTGCAACGCGCCTGGGTCGACCGAAAAATCGCCGAAGGTGATCGCATCACCGGATACAAAATCGGCCTCACTTCACGAGCGATGCAGCAGGCGATGAATATCACCACGCCCGATTTTGGTATCTTGCTCGAGAGCATGGCATTCACCACCGGATGTACCATCGAAGCGGCGAAGTTCTGCGACCCACGCGTTGAAGTTGAACTTGGCTTTGTCCTGAAAAAGCCCCTGTTTGGATCCAATGTGTCAGTGGATGAAGTTATCGACGCTACCGACTATGTTGTGCCCGCTCTTGAGCTTATCGCGGCGCGTAGCTATCGGACCGATCCGGACACCGGTTATACCCGCAAGGTCTTTGATACGATCTCGGATAATGCTGCCAATGCTGGCTATATTGTGGGAGAACAACGCGCCGATCCGAATACCCTTGATATGCGCTGGACGGGAGCGATTCTCTACCTTAATGATGAAGTCGAAGAGACCGGGCTTGCTGCTGGCGTTCAGGACCATCCTGCCAAGGGCATCTCCTGGGTTTGTAAACGCTTCGCTGATCACGACATTGGCCTAGAGCCAGGTCAATTTATATTAAGTGGTTCCTTCACCCGCCCCGTCGTTGCCCGCGCCGGCGACAAGATGCTTGCGGACTACGGGCCACTTGGGTCGATTGCCGTCAACTTTATCTGAGGAGCAGCCATGGATCTTCCGGAGAATCGCTTTCTCAAAGCCATTAAGGACCGACGCCCCCTGTGGGGGTGTTGGCTTGGCCTACCCGACCCTAGCGTCGCGGAAATAGTTGCGAGCGCTGGCTTTGATTGGCTACTCGTTGACCACGAACATGCGCCTTTTGAACTATCGGATGTGATGTCCCATCTGCGCGCCATTGAACCCTACCCGGTCGCCACGCTGGTAAGACCGGTTAGTGCCGAACCTGCGCTGTTAAAAAAGTTTTTGGAGATGGGCGTACAGTCCTTTGTGATCCCTATGATTAACAATGCCGAAGAAGCAAGGGCCTGCGTAGATGCACTTTTTTATCCCCCCGTGGGTCATCGCGGGGTGGGCACCTCGCTGGCGCGAGCGGCACGTTGGAATCAAGTCCCTGACTATTTACACCAAGCCAACGATGAGATTTGTCTTGTTGTTCAGGCTGAAACAACCGAAGCCCTCAACAATCTGGACAGCATACTGGCCGTTGATCACGTGCACGGGGTATTTTTAGGACCCTCGGATCTCGCCGCGTCTATGGGCAAAATCGGACAGTCCAACGATCCCGATCTTCACGATACCTGCGTTGCAGCGATCGAAACCATCAAAGCCGCGGGCAAGATCGCGGGCATCCTAACCATGAGCGAGGCGCTCATTGACAAAAGCGTCGACGCAGGTGCGGATTTTATTGGCGTCGGCGTAGACACGATCGCTCTTAGCACCGCTGTTAGGGCGCTCGCTGCCAAACATAGATAAAAAGCGTCCTGAGGCTCGTTCGAGTTGTAATAAGGCCGTTTTTACCGTTATAACTTAATCTTATTAATCGTTGGTTAGATGCGTGGGCCGTTTCCACAGCCCGCCCTCACCATCCCTTGCTAATTCCGCGATAGAGGTAAGCATGAATTTCGAATTCTCTGAAGAGCAGCTCATGCTGCGAGAACAAGCCAGGGGCTTTCTCGGCCAACACTGCTCTCCGTCGGTGGCGCGTTCCGTGCTGGACGGCGCGAGAAATTTTGATCCAGACCTCTGGCAAAAAGTGGCGGAGATGGGGTGGACTGCAACGGCAATTCCCGAGGAGTATGGCGGGCTGGGGTTGGGTTACTACGAGTTGGCCATTATCGCTGAGGAATTGGGGCGCGCCGTGGCACCGATCCCCTTTTCGTCCTCGGTATTTTTGGCGTCCGAGGCCATTATGGCCTTTGGCAACACGGCGCAAAAAAACAAATGGCTACCCGGTCTTGCCTCAGGTGACAGCATAGGCACCTTTGCGCTAGCCGAGCGCCCCGGAAGTGCGACCGCAGACAATTTATCATCCCGCTACGACCAACAGTCAGTGACGGGTGCTAAAGCCCCAACAGCGGATGCAATGATTGCCAATTTTGCTGTCGTCGTTTGCAAGGCTTCCCCGGGCCATGTACACCTCGCCATCGTCGACCTCTCTGATAGCTCCGTGGCGCGTGAGACCCTTAAAACCCTCGATCCCAGCCGAGGCCACGGTAAAGTCATGTTTGAAAACTCCCCTGCCGAGCTGCTGGGCGAGCACGAAGTCAGCTGGTCCGCCCTGGAAAATCTACTTGATCGCGCCGCCGTGTTGATGGCTTGGGAACAGCTGGGCATAGCCGATAAAGCGCTCGAACAAGCCTGTGATTACGCCAAGCAGCGGTTCGCCTTCGGACGAGCCATAGGGTCCTTCCAAGCCATCAAACACAAGCTTGCTGGGATGTATGTGAAAAACACCCTGGCAAGAAGCAACGCTTATCACGGCGTTTGGGCGCTAGCGAGTGACAGCGACAGCCTGCCACTGGCGGCGGCAACTGCGCGCGTTGCCTCGACACAGGCTTCCCTCTATGCGGCTCAGGAAAATATTCAAACTCATGGCGGCATGGGGTTTACCTGGGAGTTTGACTGTCAATTTTATTACCGACGGGCAAAGTTGCTGAGCCTTGCAATCGGTTCTGAGCGGCACTGGCAAGACCGACTTGTCTCTGCCCTGCAGCGTCAGCGCGCCGCAGCGTAACGCGATTTAATTAGGACGGTAATTATGGACTTTAACGACACATCTCAAGAAGCCGCGTTCCGATCGGAGGCCGCTGGCTGGCTAAAAGAAAATCAACTGACCGACGCTGACAGAGAAGGACGCTCTCCCCTTGAGGTGGCCAAACTTTGGCAGAAACGCAAATACGAAGCCGGCTGGGCCTGTATTGGCTGGGATAAAGAGTACGGCGGGCGAGGCGCCAGCCCTATCGAGCGAGTTATCTGGGATCAGGAAGAGAGTAAGTACAGCGTCCCGAGCCGCTTTTTTGTGATCGGCCAGGGCATGATCGCACCAACGCTTATGGTCTGGGCTCAACCCCAACACAAAGAAAACTTCTTGCCCAAACTGGCGAGCGGCGAAGAGATCTGGTGTCAGCTCTTTTCCGAGCCGGCGGGAGGTTCTGACCTTGCCGCATTGCGCACAAAGGCAGAGAAGGATGGTGATGATTGGATTATCAATGGCCAAAAAATTTGGACTTCGCAGGCTCACTATGCCGATTACGGGATCGTCGTAACTCGCACCGACCCCACGGTTGCCAAACACAAGGGGCTGACCATGTTTATCGTGGACATGAAGATGCCCGGTATTGAGATAAAACCGATCAAACAGCTCACAGGCGATTCCGACTTCAATGAGGTCTATTTCACCGATGTCCGCATTCCTGACCACTATCGACTCGGCGATGTAGGGCAAGGTTGGACAGCGGCGTTGACGACTCTTATGAATGAGCGTCTTGCCATTGGCGGCGGCGGCCCCGGTGCTGACGTTAAATTGGCCATGGAAATAGCCAGCCTCGTAGAGATTAACGGCAGGCCTGCTATTGAAGACAGCGCGGTACGCGCAAAGATCGCAGAGTTTCACGTGTTGGAGGCTGGCCTTGAATACAACGGCTATCGCGCTATTACCGCTCTCTCCCGAGGCGAGCTACCCGGCCCCGAAAATTCCATCGGCAAGTTAGTGGGCGCACCAAAGCTTCAGGCGGTCGCTTCTTTCTGCATGGATCTTTTAGAAGAGAGCGGCGTTCTTTGGTCCGAGGATGATCTCCTCAGCTCACTGGCGCAACGCTCTTATATGGGTGCACCGGGACTTCGCATTGCGGGGGGTACCGATGAGATCATGACGAACATTATCGCTGAGCGGGTTCTGGGATTACCGCAAGACCCCCGCCTCGATAAGGGCATTCCCTTCAATGAGGTTCCAACGGGGAACTGAGGCATGGCGTGCCGGAGTAGACGCAGTACCCGTCGGGGCGTCAATGACTTGAAACCAGCGTGAGCCCGCCTACGGCTGTGCACAATGACCCTCGCAAGATCATTCATATCGACGCCGACTGTTTCTATGCGGCTATCGAAATGCGCGACAACCCTGCGCTACGTGACGTGCCCTTTGCCGTTGGCGGTAGCTCAACCGGCAGAGGGGTTTTAACCACCTGTAACTACCCGGCTCGGGCCTATGGCATCCGCTCAGCCATGCCTACCAGTCACGCGCTTCGCCTGTGTCCCGACCTTCAGGTTGGACCCGTGAACATGGAGAAGTATCGAGCCGTATCCAAAGAGATGCACAAGATTTTCAGCCGATATACATCACTCATCGAGCCACTCTCTCTGGATGAAGCCTATCTAGACGTCACCGATAACCATCAGTTTGACGGCAGTGCAACACGCATTGCGGAGGCGATTCGCGCGGACATCGCGCGTGAACTTGACATCACCGTATCCGCCGGGGTGTCCATCAACAAATTTATTGCCAAAGTGGCGTCAGACTGGGATAAGCCAGATGGACTCACCGTTGTGGCGCCTGAAGCAGTTGATGAATTTAGTGCGGCGCTTGCGGTGAAGCATATCCCCGGTGTGGGTCGTGTAACAGCCAGCAAGCTCCAAGCGATGGGTCTAAATACCTGTGCTGACTTGCGCCAGCTGGAACAAATCAAGTTGGCTCAGCTACTGGGCAAATTCGGACTAACGCTTTACGAGCGAGCCCACGGCAGGGACGACCGGCCGGTAAATCCCGAACGGGAGCGAAAATCGGTGAGCGTTGAAACTACATTCACCACCGACGTGGCCAACGGCGACGATTGCTTAGCACCCATCCCCAAGCTCTTAGATGAACTTGAAGCGCGCATCCTCCGAGCTGGGGTTGCCGAGCGTGTTCAAAAGGCCTTTGTGAAAATCAAATTTAATGACTTTTCGACAACGACGGTGGAAAAAATGGGCACGCGGCTCCTAGAGGAAGACTACCAACTACTTGTTTTGGAGGGCCTCGACAGAAAGGCCCTGCCCGTGCGACTAATGGGACTAGGCGTTCGACTCGCGCCTGAAAAAAAAGACCAGCTCAATCTCGACATCGGACCAACGCTTCACTCATGACCTCTTGACCTCTGGACCAAACACCTGCCATGGTCACAACAAAATAAACGGCGTCAATGCCGGCGCCCACGTATGTAAACAGCACCGGGAGAAAGATATGAAAAGCAAAGCTGCTGTAGCTTTCCAAGCAGGGAAGCCCCTTGAGATTGCCGAGGTCGATTTGCAGGGGCCCCAGGCGGGCGAGGTCATGGTCGAGATCAAGGCGACCGGTGTATGTCATACCGATGCTTTCACGCTCTCCGGGGATGACCCGGAGGGCGCCTTCCCCGCTATTCTCGGCCACGAAGGCGCCGGCGTTGTGGTTGAAGTCGGCGCTGGCGTGACCAGCGTAAAACCCGGAGATCACGTGATCCCGCTCTACACCCCGGAATGCCGGGAGTGTGATTTCTGTTTACACCCAAAAACCAATCTCTGTCAGGCGATACGAGAAACCCAGGGCAAGGGGGTGATGCCCGATAATACCAGTCGGTTCTCCCTCGACGGCGAGCCCCTGCTTCATTACATGGGGTGCTCTACCTTCTCTAATTTTACGGTTCTGCCAGAGATAGCCGTCGCCAAAGTGCGCGAAGATGCGCCCTTCGACAAAATTTGCTACATCGGCTGCGGCGTCACGACAGGGATTGGCGCGGTGGCGTTCACTATGAAGGTTGAGGCAGGCTCGACCGTTGCGGTCTTCGGGCTGGGAGGTATTGGCTTGAATGTCATTCAAGGCGCGCGCTTAGTGGGGGCGACTCGCATCATCGGCATCGATCTCAACCCCGAGAAAGCCAAGCTGGGTAAACACTTCGGCATGACCGACTTTGTTAATCCCAGTGAGGTTGACAACGTCGTTGACCATCTCATCCAGATGACGGGTGGCGGGGTCGACTACAGCTTCGAATGTATCGGTAACGTCAACGTGATGCGCCAAGCCCTCGAGTGCTGTCACAAAGGTTGGGGCCAAAGCTGCATTATTGGAGTGGCGGGTGCTGGCCAGGAAATCTCCACCCGGCCTTTCCAACTGGTCACCGGTAGATCTTGGCGCGGTACTGCGTTTGGCGGCGCGCGAGGCCGCACTGACGTGCCGAAAATTGTCGATTGGTACATGGAGGGCAACATAAACATCGACGACATGATTACTCACACCATGCCTTTGCAGGACATTAATAAGGCGTTCGATTTGATGCACAGCGGCGAAAGTATCCGCTCCGTGGTGGTGTTCTAATCATGCTGGAGTTACTCGCTAATCAGCGCTGTTTCGGCGGCGAGCAGCGCCGCTACAAGCACTCTTCCGACACACTGCAGTGCGATATGGTGTTCTCAGCATTCTTGCCACCGCAGGCACAGAGAGGCCCCGTCCCTGTGGTCTACTATCTTTCTGGCCTCACGTGTACCGACGAAAATATGGTTGCCAAAGGAGGGGCGCAGCGAAAAGCAGCGGAGCTGGGTTTGGCGCTGGTTGCGCCCGACACAAGCCCGCGAGGCGAAGGCGTTCCCGATGACCCAGATGGAGGCTGGGACTTTGGCTTGGGGGCTGGTTTCTACCTGAACGCCACACAGCCGCCCTGGAATCAGCACTACCGCATGTACGACTATGTCCTAACAGAGCTTCCAAGTCTGGTGAACCAGGAGCTGCCAATCGCGGCGGAGCAGACCAGCATTATGGGCCACTCCATGGGCGGGCACGGCGCGCTGACCATTGCCCTCAAAAACCCGGGCCGCTTTCACTCGGTATCGGCCTTCTCGCCCATCGTTGCCCCCAGTGAGTGTCCCTGGGGAGAAAAAGCCTTCAGTCACTATTTGGGATCAGATCGCGCGCTCTGGCTCGAGCACGACACCTGTCACCTCATGCGCCAAAGCACGCATCAACTCCCCATGCTGGTCGATCAAGGTGACGCCGACAACTTTTTGACGGAACAGCTCACACCTGAAAAGCTTGCGGCCGCGGCCGAGGCGACCGGTTTTCCGCTGGAACTCCGCATCCAACCCGGCTATGACCATAGCTACTTCTTTATCGCCAGCTTTATGGACGATCACCTCGACTTTCATGCGCGACACTTGCAGGATTAATTTGCATGTGAGGGTATCGCCTTGT
>Ga0255783_10002838_pt1 | contig 16913 bp, 12 predicted proteins | sample 011ome_22_FD_179981 | JGI IMG/M metagenome (GOLD analysis project Ga0255783, IMG submission 179981) | Coastal salt marsh microbial communities from the Groves Creek Marsh, Skidaway Island, Georgia - 011507BT metaG (version 2) | ecosystem: Environmental > Aquatic > Marine > Intertidal zone >... | reverse complement strand
GCGTATGGAAAATTTTTCATATGGGGGTGCCCAACTCCCCACGCAATGGCGACAGCGGACTGGATATAGCCGAGTGCTGGACGGAGTTTCACAATACCAAGTCTCCTGAAACTTACACCCCCGGCCTTTACCGCCAAATGAACCGCGGGATTGCCACCCGGAAAATGGAAGGCAGGCAGGGCATTGGCACAAAGGAAAGATACTGGGCGGCCGTGGAAGCAGATGTTTCGGACGGCTCGGATCAGGCGGACTACCTGGTTGCTGAAAAAGCGGTCCAATTGATCCGCGAAAGAAAAGAAGCAGGAAAGCCCTTCTTCCTCGGTGTGGGCTTTTTCCGCCCTCACTATCCCATGGTGGCACCCAAAAAGTTTTTCGATATGTATCCATTGGAAAAGATGCAGGTCCCTCCCCTAATTGAAGGCGACCTCGCTGATATCCCGAGTGCCGCTTATGGCATCCAAAATGGTGAACTGCTCAACAAGACAGAGGAAGGACGCAGAGGAATGTGGCAGGCCTACTATGCCTCGGTCACCTTCATGGACGAACAACTCGGAAAAGTGCTCGATGAACTGGACAGACAGGGACTGACTGACTCGACCGCCATCGTCTTCACCACAGATCATGGCTACCATTTGGGCGAGCATGGGTTCTGGCAAAAAGGAAACCTCCATGAAGAAGTCACCCGAGTTCCCTTCATGATCCGGACACCCGGATTGAAACCAGGCCGCACCTCTGCCCTTGCCGAACTGGTTGATTTCTACCCCACTTGCCTCGACCTTTTGGGCCTACCCGTACCTAATGAAATTGTCGGCAAAAGCTTGGTACCCATTCTGGATAAGCCAAAGAATAAAGTCAGAGACACCGCCCTTTCTCTGCACAACGAAAAACATGTTAAAAATAAGGGATATGCAATCCGCTCCTCAACTTGGACCTACATGAATTATGGAGCCAAGGGAGAGGTTTTTTACGACATGGTGAAAGACCCAGAGCAGTACACTAATGTGATCGATAATCCCGACTATGCAGAGACCATAAACAAAGCCCGGGAGCAATTGAAACAACGCTTGCTTCAAGTCCAGTAAAGACTCGGTTCACTTAAAAAACATCAAGGATTGGCAAAGAACTCTCTTTGCAACCGTACGCCTCTTCGATAAGAAGATCGAAATGCGAGTTTTATTATTAGTCTTTACTCTTTTATTTCTAATTTCTGAATTTCCCCACTTGGTGGCCAAAAAATCTGCATGGAACTGGCCACCAAAATCTAAAGCTCAGGCAGTGGATTTGAGTAAGTTCTCTCTCGATCCCAATCTCGAGGTGACGCTTTGGGCAAAAAGCCCAATGTTTTACAATCCCACCAATATGGCAATCGATCCGCAGGGAAGAATCTGGATTGCCGAGGGAGTAAACTATCGGGAAAAGCTGGGCATCCGCAGGGAAGCAGGCGACCGGATCGTAGTATTAATAGATTCGGATAGTGATGGTTCCGCGGATCAGTCTAAAGTATTTTGGCAGGACCCTTATCTGGAATCCCCCCTCGGCATTGCGGTATTTGATAACCAGATCGTAGTTTCCCAACCGCCCGACATTGTGGTACTGACCGATGTGGACCGAAACCTCGAGTTTGACCCATCTATAGATAAAAAAGAAGTCTTACTTACCGGTTTCAACGGAAGACAACATGACCACTCCCTCCACTCGGTAACATCCGGACCGGATGGCAAGTGGTACTTTAACAGTGGAAACTGCGGAGCCATTTTCACGGATAATTCCGGCAAAACCTTCCGGATGAATACAAACTACCGGGGAGGAGCCAGCGAAGAATACTTTTACACACCCACCCATGAACTCAAAGGAGCAAAAAGTGATGACGGCTTTGTCTGGAGTGCTGGATTTAGTGTCCGGATGAACCCGAACGGAACCGATGCGGAAATTATCGGCCATGGCTACCGAAACAGCTATGAACAAGTGGTCAGCTCGATGGGAGATCTTTTCCAAAGTGATAACGATGATTACAGTAGTTGCCGAAATTCCTATGTGCTTGAATATGGATCGGCAGGATATTATTCCCTCGATGGGCAGCACAAGTGGCAGGCAGCGAAGCGTTCAGGACAGGCGATTCAGCGAGCCCACTGGAGGCAGGACAACCCGGGCACCTTTGATACCGGAGATGTGTACGGAGCTGGAGGACCGACCGGGGTTGCCTTCTACGAAAATGGTGCCCTCGGGAAAAAATGGGAAGGTACTTTTCTTTCCTGTGAGGCATCCCGTAATGTGATTTTTGGATATCACCCCAAACCAATTGGGGCAACCTACTCCTTGGACCGGTTTAATTTCATCAGCACATCTGCATCGGCAAAAGAATTGAGCGAGGAAACTGAGGAGGAAGCTGAGAAAAGAATTCACTTTCGCCCAGCCGACCTCGATATCGGTCCTGACGGTGCTATCTACATAGCAGATTGGTACGACCCAGGTACGGGTGGGCATGCCACCCGTGACGAATCCGCCTCCGGTGCGATCTACCGGATTGCCCCCAAAGGCTTTAAATCAAAAGCCCCCTCCCTGAATTTGACATCTGTGGACGGTTCGCTGAATGCCTTAAAGAGCCCTAATCCAGCAGTTCGCTATCTCGGATTTCAGTCACTGAAGAATTTTGGCGATTCTGCCCTCCTAAAAGTGGAAGAGTTGCTGCAGGACGAGAACCCCTACCTCGCTACCCGGGCAATCTGGTTGCTCCCTAATTTGGGAGAGAAAGGAAAAAAGAAAACTACGGAACTGCTTGATTCCAAGGACAGAAACCATCGCTTGGTCGCGTATCGCAGCCTCCGCCGCACTGGCGAGAGCATGGCTACCCATGCAAAAAAGCTCGCATCGGATGAAGACGCAGGCATTCGTCGGGATGTGGCCTTGTCCTTGCGTTTTGTATCTTTCGAGCAATCCAAGGATGCTTTCCTTGAAATCGCCAAACAATTTGATGGCAAAGACAAAAACTATGTTGAAGCCATCGGTTTGGGAGCTCACGGAAAAGAAAGTCAAGTTTGGGCATACTTAAAAAATAAGTTGGGTTTTCAGAATTCACTTGAGTGGACAGATGCTTTTGCCCGTATCACCTGGAGACTGGGATCGCCCAAGGCCATTCCTTCCCTTAACAAAAGGGCTCAAAATTCAGAGCTTTCCATTGAAGAGCGAATGTTTGCCATTGAATCAATCGCCTTCATCAACCATTCGGACGCACCTGACGCCTTGCTAGAGTTGGGAAATACCATTGAGGAAAAGGAACTTAACGACTCTATCGTAGAATGGATGATCCGTCAGGGATTGACCGACTGGGGCAAATACGATGTCAAAACAAAGCTCAAGGAGGCTGGGATCTTTGATGCCGAAGCCGTTGCACTCGTGCCCATCAGCACGCCCGAACCAACCGGAAAACCGACCCTCAAGGTGGGAGATGTGATGAAACTAAAGGGTAATCCCCATCAAGGCAGCACTACGATCATGAGATGTGCGATGTGCCACGAGGTCAATGGTGTAGGAGTAAACTTTGGACCGAGGTTGGAAGGCTGGGCGGCGAAGCAATCGAAGAGTGCCGTGATCCATGCGATTGTAAATCCATCCCAGGGAATTGCCCATGGGTTTGGGGGAACGCAATATGAGCTTACGGATGGGAATATTATCCACGGGATCACCGAAGCTTACGGAGACCCAGCGATTGTCCTATCCCAGGGAGGACTCAGTCAATTGATACCCCGGGCCAAGGTGAAGAAGTCCAGCTCGATGAAGCGATCGCTTATGCTCTCTGCAGAACAGCTCGGTTTGACCGCTCAGGATGTTGCCGATGTGGTCGCCTTTATGAAGGAGTACAACTAGACCCTTTCACTCTAGTTTGGGATCGTAAAGATTAGCTGGGTAAATCCGACTCCCGCCAGTTAACTAACTCCACCGATTCGGCCATGCCCGTATCTTGGTTCACTTCGAGCAAGCAGCCCTGCATGCCAACATCCCCCTCGGCCACAGGGCATTTCCGGGGCATCCCATCCAGAAAGCGCCCCACACAGGCATCGATATCCCGACCGAGCACGGATTCACGGGGACCGGTCATCCCGAGATCGGTTTGGTAGGCAGAACCGCCCCGCAAAATACGCAGGTCGGCGGTGGGCACATGGGTGTGGGTGCCGAAAATCATCGCTACCCTACCATCGAGGTGCCAGCCCATCGCTTCCTTTTCCGATGTGGTTTCGGCATGAATTTCTGTAAGGATAAAGTCGCAGGATTCCCGAAGCTTTTCGACCAATCGATCAGCCGTAGCAAATGGGCAATCCACTTTCGGCCCCATAAAAGTACGGCCCAGTACGGTGAACAACCCTACCTTAGCTCCAGCAAAATCAATTACCAGATGATCCTTTCCAGGGTTAGAGCCTGGTAGGTTGGCAGGGCGGCAAACAAACTCCAACCCATCGATCTCGTTGGCAAAGTTCATTTGATCCCAGACATGATCGCCCAAGGTGATCGCCTGAACCCCCGCTTTGCGGATCTCTTCAGCGGTTTTGGCAGTAATTCCGGCACCACCGGCAGCATTTTCCCCGTTGGCAATGACAGCATCGACCCCATGTTGCTCCACAAAAGTGGAGAGGTGTGCCTTTAAAAAGTTTCTTCCTGGGCGGCCAACAATATCGCCAAGAAGTAAGAGTTTCAGCATGTTACTCAATCAGCTCGAGAGGAGTTACCTCGTGTAAAGGAAGGAAGGCTGGGAACAATTGCCAAATTTGCGATCGTGAAGAGGAATGGGCTTCGCTTCCTCAAACTCGGTATCAATCACCTTGATCTCAGTGGCCCCTCCCGTGGATCGACTGGTGAAGAAAATATGCCGGCCATCGTTTGCCCAGCAGGGTTGCATCGCGTGATCGTTCCCCCGGGTAATCATACGGCTCGCACGATTGGTAAAACTGTACTCAAAAATTTGAAACCCTCCCCCCACCGCAGCAGTGAATGCGACTCGGGAGGGATCCACCGGATTCCAGGCTGCTTCCACGCAATGCGAACTGACATTGGTCGGAATGCGGGATAAAACCCCAGTGGAAAGAGAAACTTCATAGAGTTGGGGCTTCCCCCGGGTATCCGATGTAACAATCATGCGACGACCATCTGGCGACCAACAAGGTCCAGACTCATTGCTCCTATTATTGGTAATGCGTCGGGGACGCTCATAAGGCGTATTGGCCATCCATAATTCTGGGTTACCTGAGGTGGAAAGAATCAATGCCGTCTGAGCGGTTCTGGGGTTTTGCACTGCACGCAGATTGCTGCCCTTGTAATTGGCCACAGTGGCGACCCGACGGCTGGCCAGGTCCAAATGGTAGATGTTGTTAAAGACCTTTCGGTTACTGGTAAAAAAGAGTCCTGTTCCATCATTATTCCAACTCGGATTAAAGGTCATTTTACCAAAATCGGTCTGGGGCTTGGAATAGGTCATCATTGAATCTGAAACAAAAATCTCCTTGGCACCAGAAAGGTCGGACAGAAATGCGAGGCGACCGGAAAAGAAACCGGGAATGCCAAGGATTTCTGAAACCAAACGGTCACAGGCGAGCGATACCGCACCTTCTATGGTTGATGCTTTGCTAACAAAAGTCGCGAAGGGCTCTTTTGGATTTCCACGTGTAATTGCAACCTGAATATCATTTCCACCCGCTGAGCTAAAAGTGGCGGAAAAACGACTTTCTTTGTCCGAAGATAAGCGTAAGCCACCATGAACAAAAATGGGCTTACTGATTAAGGGTACCAAGACCTTGGGCGTCCTGCCCAGATCGATCGGAATCTGTTTCTTGGCTAACTCTCCTTCGATCGGACCAAGAACGATCGCATTATCTGCTCCTTTAACCAGGGGAAGAACCCCACAAACTATTCCTAAAAAAAAAGCTATCCAAAGATAGCGAACCTTAAATAATTCCATATCCACACTCATGAAATATAAACTTTATTACCCGTCTCTTATCATCAAGCGAAAAACAAAGATAACTCATAAAAAAGAACCTAGGTGATGAACCTATTCAAATTCTGGGGAAAGTGAAACTTATGAGTGGCTTTTCTCCTTGCCGAGATTAGGACGAACTTGCTTGATGATTCCTTTAATTTATGAGCGAAGACCTTATTTTAAACCTACTCAAAAATGTCAAATATCCTGGCTTCAGCCGGGATTTGGTTTCTTTCGGCTTGGTTCAACAAGCAGAAATGGATGGTAAAACTGCAAAAGTGGTACTGGAGCTATCCACTACAGATCCTACCCTTCCACAAACGATCAAAAAAGATGTGGAAACTGCCCTGCTCGCAGATGATGCCATTGAATCTGCCGAAGTGATGATTCGGGTAAAGAAAAAGAAGGAAACTGCGGCTCCTACAGATGGGCCCGGGGATGAAAATTTAAGCGGAGTGAAAAGAATCATCGCCATAGCCAGCGGTAAGGGAGGTGTGGGTAAATCCACATTAGCGGTAAACCTAGCCTGTGCTCTAGCGAGAATGAAATCGACTGAGGGTGAATTCCTGAAGGTTGGATTGATGGACTGCGATCTCTACGGGCCATCTGTACCTCTATTGATTGGTGCCTCTGGAAGGCCCGAACTGGTGGGTGATAATATTTTAGCTCCAGTCGAAAGTTACGGAGTGAAAAGTATTTCGATGGGATTACTAATTGATGAAGAAAGTCCTGTTGTATGGCGTGGACCCATGATTATGAAAACCATCCAACAATTTGCCCACAATGTGGTGTGGGGCGATTTGGATTATTTGCTGATCGATCTTCCTCCTGGGACTGGAGATGCCCAACTATCGCTGGCACAAATCCTTCCACTGGATGGGGCAGTCCTGATCACCACTCCACAAAAAGCAGCTGTAGATGTGGCCCGACGTGGAGCAAGAATGTTTGAAAAGGTAAATGTTCCTATTCTTGGGGTGGTGGAAAACATGAGCTTTCTATTGGATGATGAAAGCGGCAAGAAAACCTATCTATTCGGACAAGGAGGAGGTGCCACCACCGCACAGGTACTGAAGTGTCCATTTCTTGGCGAAATCCCCATTCATGAAGAAGTGAGGTTGGGTGGTGACCATGGCACTCCAGTAGTAGTTGCCAACGAAGAAAATCCATCAAGTAAGGAAATATACCTGATTGCTGGGAAAATTACCGAGATTCTACCCTGATGAAAAAGATTTTAAGTCACCTCCATTGTAGAGATGACACAAGGGGAAGGCTAGCCCTTCTTGATTTCGCGGTGAACAGTCCGGCGACGAAGAAATGGATTATACTTCTTCTTTTCAACCACTTCGGTCTGCAACTTTTTGTTGCGACTACTTAGGTAGCGTGAAGGAGGTTTCCCTTCTTTGCGTGCTTCTGTGCACTCTAAAATCACTGTTTCTCTTGGCATAAGACTTTCGAAAATGAAGAAAATTATATTTTTCTGCAATCAAAAAGGTCCGTGGATTGGATTGCACTCGGAACAAAGTTTCAATTTGCCAAGGGTTTAAGGGAAAGACTAGATTCGTATATTATGGAATCTAATTCAACTGAAGGATTATCTCCCGCATACGAACAAAAGTTTAGAGAACTTAGCCAAGAAAAAGCCAATCAGCAGGCTGCTGAGGTCCCAAAGACAGGGAACGAATCCTCAGTAAAAGTGACCAAGTCTGATGAGGATCTCGATTTGGGAGGTTCCCTGAAAGATCACAATGCGGCTCCCATCCCAAAGGAGCATTGTGAAAAACCTGGAGAACCCATCCCGAGCGTGGATACAGTCGATGATACCGGGATTGACTGCACCCGGGAGCCAGACTGGCAGGTGGTAAAGCCAGATAATTTACCGGAAAAACCGGAACCTACTCAGGTGCATAATGACAAATACTGGGATGAGAGAAGCCTCGACCGGGAGCTTGAAGATAAAGATTTACAGGAAGAATTAATTCGGGAGGAAATGGAAAATTTTGACCGAGCTGCCCGAGAGGGTGATGACCCCGGCCGTTCCTATCAAAATGAGGTCCTTGATCCCTACTATGGTGGTGGAAATCCACCCTCCGAAAACCCCGGTTCCACGAACAGCTTGGACTCCTTCATTTAAGTATCAATTAACCATTGGTAGACTCTGCTGATTGAAGGCCCCAGAAAAAGTTGAAATTATAGGAGATTTTCTGGCCATACGCTGGAGTGAAGGGAAGGAATCCTTCTTGGATTCCCCCACCCTACGGGCCCATTCACCCAGTGCAGAACAGTCCGGTGAAGTGGATATCTTTGGAAAAATCTCAGGAGGGACGGAGCAAACCGAGTATCAGGGGGTCTTAATCAAAAAGTTCGAGTATGTTGGGAATTATGCAATCCGTATACTCTTTAGTGATGGCCATGGTTCTGGGATTTATTCCTGGGATTTATTGGAATCTCTTGGAAGTTAAGCTTCGGTAAATGTAAAAGAGGGAGATCAAGCGATACCTCGGCCACTGGTCCGGGCAAATGCCAATATCTCACTTAGGCTCGGTTCCTGTGAAACTGGATAATGGTCTTCTAGGTGTTGAAGAGCCTGCGTACGGTTCAAATCTTTGCGGTAGAGGACTTTAAATGCATTCCGAATGAGCTCAATTTCTGCAGCTTCAAACCCAGCCCGCTCTAAGCCTACTTTATTGATGGAACGCACTTCTGCAGGAGAACCATCCGCCAGCATAAAAGGTGGAACATCCTGAACCAATTTAGAGCATGCAGATACCATACAATGGCGCCCCAATCGGCAAAATTGATGAACTCCCGCACCCCATCCAATATTCACATGGTTTCCAACCTCTACATGCCCGCCTAAAGCAGAGTGACTAGACATCACCAAATGATCTCCTATCTGGCAATCGTGAGCCACATGACTGTAAGCAAGAAATACATTGTTTGAACCAATCGTGGTGAAATCTTCTGATTTTGTGGCCACATGGGCAGTCACATATTCACGAAAAACATTTCCATCCCCAATTTTTAAGCCAGGTTGCCCCCCTTCATACTTGAGGTCGTGAGTGAGCCCGCCAATTAAAGCATAAGGGAAAATGGTGTTGTTTTTTCCCAATGATACTTTTCCCTCCACCGTGGCATGGTGAAGAACCCGAGTACCGTCCCCGATCTGGGCATGTGGACCAATGAAACAAAATGGACCAATCTCAACATCTGCCCCGAGTTGTGCATTCGGATCAACGATGGCTTGAGGATGAATTTGAACGGACATTACAAAAAAAGATCAGGCACCATCTCCACCATCCACGATCGAGAACATCAAGCTGGCAGAGGAGACTACTTTTTCCCCGACCTTGCATTCCACTTTAGCAGTAGCCAGTTTGTTGCCACGCACCTTATCGAGCACCGCTTCGATAATAAGCTGATCCCCAGGCACGACAGGTTTACGAAACTTTACCTTATCAGCACTCATAAAAAAGGCTACTTTTCCCTCTGCTGATCCTTTCTTGAGCAGCAAAATCCCAGCTGCCTGAGCCATCGCTTCCAGTTGCAAGACTCCTGGCATTACTGGGTGACCAGGGAAGTGCCCAGGAAAGAAAGGTTCATTTACAGAAACATTCTTTAGTGCGGTTAGACTGGTCTCTCCATCCATGGAAAGAACCCGATCAATCAGGACAAAGGGGAAACGGTGGGGCAACACATCTAAAACCCTTCGGATATCGAGCTCAGTTTCATCAGGTAAAACATAGGATTTCCTGGGAGATGTGCCAACCGATGCCTTGCCTTTTTTACCAGCAGACGTCTCGATGATTTTGGAAACTAATTGAGAGTTTAAGGAGTGCCCGGGGCGAACAGCAATGATGTGTGCCTTCAACGATTTGCCCAAGAGGGAAAAATCTCCCACAATGTCGAGAATTTTATGGCGGACGAACTCATCCTCAAAGCGCAGCGGTTCCTTGGAGAGAATTTTGTCTCCTTTAATGACTATGGCACTATCGAGACTGCCACCTTGGATTTTTCCTATTTTCAGAAGTTCTTCAATTTCTTCGTAGATCGTAAAAGTACGGGAGGGAGCAATTTGAGCAACATAGGTTTCAGGATCGATATCAATGGACAGGTGTTGCACATGAATTCCACGGTCATCGGCAGATGTGCAAGTGATTCGAAGCCCGTCATGCGGCAAGGCAATGATCGAACGGTTTCCCGAGGTTACCGATACGGGCTCAGTAATTTCCCAAAACTGCCTATCCTCCTCCTGTTCAATAGGTTCCGCCTCCATGATCAAATTCACAAAAGGTCGAGAAGAGCCATCCATGATCGGAGGTTCACTGGCATCAAGCTCAATTTCGGCATTATCTATGCCGCAACCAACCAAGGCACTTAATACATGCTCTATGGTATGAACTTTGGCATTTCCGTTGGTAATGGTTGTGCTGCGGACAAGATCAGAAATATTCTCAGCGGCAGGTTTGATTTCTGGCTTTCCGTAGAGGTCCATTCGGCGGAATAAATAGCCGGAGTTAGGAGGGGCAGGCTTAATCGTTAATGTTACTTCTTCACCGGTATGAAGTGATTTTCCCTGAACCGCTCGTTCTTTGCGAATGGTGCGTTGCTTGGTTGCCATCTTCCCTTTTTTTAAGTCACTTTCGATACCCTGTAAAGGATGGAAGAAGAGCAATTAGTATGTACTTGAAAAACCAATTTGATTTTGTAGGTTTGTAAGCTTCTTGCCCAATTATTTTTAGTTTTGCCCGTAGAATCTTCAACATTCAAAAAGCGTCTAAAACGCGAATACAGAAAAACTGTGGACCGCTTGGTTAGATCGCACGCATTTCACAAATTAGCCGTGAAATTGATCTACCTAGTAGGTTTTATTATTTCAGTCATTTTGGGTGCCCTGCTCTACTTTGACAAGTAAAGGCAAACGGCCAACCCGCTACTTACCAGGAAATGGGATCGAAGATAGGCTCTTTCCGAATTTCAAAGCGTCTTCCCAAGCCAAGCAGGCAGCATCTAGATCGCCCGGCTTAATCTTTGGATCTAAAAATAACTCGATCAATCTGGGATAGCCATTGAGCCTGAGGTAATCTCCCAAGGATGCATTGGATGAAGAATGACCGATAAGGGAACGTACGAGACTGTGGGGACGGATTCGAAAATCGGTTTGGCTACGGACATTTAAGTACACACCACGGGATTCTGCTTCCCGAAAAAGATCCTGGAAGTTCGATTCATCAGAGGGGATTTGATTGTAACTAAGGGTAAGCCTACGAAGTCCTTGGATTTGAATAACTGGTGAGGGATCCCGAATTAAATTGCGGGAAAGTCCGAGCGTTTGCAGGTTTCTCAGGTTTGATAATTCAGTGAGGTCAGTTAACAGGTTGCTGTTCAAATCCAATTGAGTGAGCTTTTTTAGGTCTCTCAGGATGCGTAGGTCGCAAATTTGATTTTCCGAAAGATTGAGCCTCTCCAATTTGGCAAGCTCCCCCAAACCGTCCAATGTGTGAATGCGGTTATTCCCAAGGGCTAAAATCTTCAGGGATTCCAACTTGGACAATGGCAAGACGGATTCGATCAAATTGCCTGACAATAAAAGGGTGTGAAGCTCAGGTAACTCTGTTAATAAATTTAGCTGAGAAATTCGGTTATCATATAAATGAAGAGCTGCTAGTTTGGGCAAGTTTGCGATTTCCCCTAAAGGGTCCGTTTCTCTCTTACCATTCCCGCTTTCATCGGTGAAGGGTTCTCCGGGATCAAATTCTTTATTGCGGTTGCGGTCCACAAAGCCCTCGACCCGACCAAGCTGGTTCCCCTGCGCATAGAGATTAACCAAACCCTTGAGGTTGCGGACTCCTTCCAAATCAATTAATGCATTATTGGAAACATCCAATTGAGCGAGAGCAGGAAACCGATCAATTCCACTCAGTCCAAGTAACCGATTTCGGGATAAATTCAGGATACGGAGGGCAGATGACTCTAACAATGAAAACGAACTTAGACTGGTCAATCGGTTCCCAGAAAGATCGATGTTTTTTATTTTTTTAAGACCATGAATGGGGGAAAGGTCGGAGATCAAATTGTCTCGCAAGACCAAAGACTCCAGATTCTTTGCATGCTCCAAACCGCGGAGATCCCGGATACCCAAATCGTTTGCCTGGAGCCGAATGAGCTTATTCTCAACCAGCGACTTGGATAATTTTTGTTCACTTACTCCAAGCGAGCGGGCAATCGCACTTTGAAGAGCAGGTTCTGGGATAATAAGATCCTGAGCATGAGAAATACAAGCAAAGACAACTCCACACAGACAAAGCAAAACTTTGGAGAAGGAATGGGTCGAGAGCCTAGTCACGGTTTTATCAAAGAGTTAAGAGCGTAGTTTGGCAATTAAGTCTTTAGATTCAACTGATTCCCCAACTTGAACGAGGATATCTTCGACCACACCATCTGCAGATGCATAGAGGGTGGTTTGCATTTTCATTGCTTCAAGCACAGCAATTTTATCACCCTTCTTGATCGGCTTTCCAACACTCGTGGCAATGCTGCTAATCATCGCAGGGATCGGGGCACCGATGTGAAGAGGATTGGATGGATCCGCTTTTTCCCGAGCTTTGGCATCACCTTTGACAGATTTATCTTCAACCAAAGTGGTACGAGCCTTTCCGTTCAGCTCAAAAGTTAAAGAACGAATTCCTTTTTCGTCCGGCTCTCCAACATTGAGAAGTTTAACAAACAACGTTTTTCCCTCTTCAATTTCAATGGAGATTTCCTCACCGACGGCAAGTCCATGAAAATAGGCCGTGGTAGGCAAGACAGAGACATCTCCATTCTTGGTACGAAAGGCTAAATAATCCTGAAAAACCTGAGGGTACATTAGATGAGCAAAAAGATCATCCTCGGTAGCTTTGCGCCCGATCTTTTTTTGCAAAGCCGTAAACTCTTTTTTCAGATCAATCTTGGGAGCCGATGCACCCGGGCGGCCTCGCATCGGTTTACGGTTACCTAAGACCACCTTTTGTACTTGTTTGGGCCACCCTCCCATCGGTTGGCCAAGATTACCGGATAAAAGATCGATCACTGATTCGGGAAAACCAGTCTCTGGAGGCAAGTTACACATATCCTCAGGCTTCACTCCCTTGGTAATTAAGAAAATAGCAAGGTCTCCCACACACTTACTACTTGGGGTAACCTTAACAATATCTCCGAGAAGTTTATTCACTTCCTGGTAGGTCTTAACCACATCTGGCCAGCGTTTACCCAATCCAAGTGAAGTGGCCTGTTCGCGCAGGTTTGTATACTGTCCCCCAGGCATTTGGTGATGAAACACTTCTGCACTTCCAAAAGGAGGGGATGTATCAAAGGGAGAGTAGTACTGTCGAACCGCTTCCCAATAAATCGACAAATCGTTCAAGGCAACCACATCCAGACCAGTAGACCTAGGGGCATTGCGAAGGGCATGAGCAATGGAGTTGAGGTTGGGCTGACTAGTACAACCCGACATGGAAGAAACGGCCAAGTCGACAACATCCACACCGGCTTCTGCGGCCTTTAAAACTGAGGCCGAGGCAATACCACTAGAATCATGGGTATGGAAATGAATGGGCAAAGATACTTCATCGCGCAGGGCCTTCACCAAACGATGCACCGCAGTCGGATGGCACAAGCCCGCCATATCCTTGATCGCAATAATATGAGCACCCATTTTTTCTAACTCCTTCGCCAGGTCGACATAGTACTTCAGTACATATTTTTCTTCCTTGGGATCAGTAAAGTCACCCGTGTAGCAAAGTGCCGCCTCACAAAGTGACTTGGTGCGCTCACTGACAGTCTCCATAGCAACCTTGAGGTTGGGCAAATAGTTGAGGGAGTCAAAGATACGGAAAACATCCATGCCCGCCTCGGATGCATGAATCACAAATTCTCGGACCACATTATCTGGATAGTTGGCATAGCCTACCCCATTGGATCCACGCAGGAGCATCTGAAAAAGAATGTTGGGAATTCGCTCCCTCAATTTTCGCAGCCTCTCGTAGGGCGACTCTCCCAAAAAGCGCATGCAAGTATCAAAAGTGGCACCACCCCACATCTCCAAACTAAATAACCCTGAAAGACGGCGGGAAATAAAATCGGCAACCGCAAGCATGTCGTAGGTGCGCATCCGGGCAGCAAAAAGGGACTGGTGAGCATCACGTAGAGTCGTGTCTGTAACCATGAGAGGCTTTTGCTCACGCAACCATTGAGAAAACTTCACCGCCCCTTCTGCGAGAAGCAAATCGCGAGTACCGCGTGGAGGAGCTTCTTTCGGGTCGTGTTCGGGCACAATCAAAGGGAGTGGGTTTTTGATCCGCTCACGCCCCTTGACTTGTGGATTTCCATTCACCACAATTTCACCCAAATAGTTGAGTAAGCGGGATGCCCGGTCTCTTCTTGCCTTAAAGCGAAAGAGCTCAGGAGTGACATCGATCATTTTCGTGGATGCACGACCCTCTACAAATTCTTTGTGCGAAATTACATTTTCAAGAAATGGAATATTGGTTTTGACCCCACGGATACGCATTTCTCGAAGAGCCCGGTGCATCCGATCCAATGCCTGACTAAGATTGGGTCCAGATGTGGTGATTTTGACCAGCAAAGAGTCATAAAAAGGAGTAATAATCGAACCGGTATCGCCCATTGCTCCATCCAAACGAACCCCAAAACCAGCAGATGAACGGTAGCTTAAAATTTTGCCATAATCCGGAGTAAATCCTTTTTCAGGATCTTCGGTTGTCACCCGACACTGTACGGCACATCCATTTCTAGGAATATTTTCCTGCTTAGGAATACCGATTTTCTTACCGTGCAAAGACTGATCCATCGCAACAAGAATTTGTGAACGAACGATATCGATTCCGGTAATTTGTTCGGTCACGGTATGCTCGACCTGAATCCGTGGATTCATCTCGATGAAAAACCACTCATTGGTGTCCTGATCGAGAAGAAATTCAACAGTACCAGCGTTGTCGTAACCGATTTTTTCGGCCAATTGTACACCCGCATCACAAAGCTCTTTCACTACTTTATCTGGCAGTCCAATGGAAGGAGCCACTTCCACCACTTTCTGGTATCGGCGCTGAACAGAACAGTCTCGTTCGTGAAGATGAACCACATTGCCTTTACGATCACCCAGAATTTGTACTTCTAAGTGCTTAGCCCTTCCCACATAACGCTCCAAGAAGACAGCTGAGTTTCCAAATGCACGCTCGGCTTCGCCTTGGGCCTCCTCCAACATGGGCTTGAGGTCTTTTTCTTCCATCACAACACGCATTCCGCGGCCTCCTCCACCAAACGCTGCTTTAATGATTAAAGGAAAGCCGATTTTCCGGCCCCATTTCAGGGCTTCAGTTGGGTTCGACACTGGGTTTGGGGTTGCAGGCAGAGTCGGCACACCTGCTTCATCAGCAGCTTTTTTGGCAGCTACTTTATCCCCCATTCGCTCAATCAACTCTGGGCGGGGGCCGACAAAAGTAATTCCTGCCTCATCACAGGCACGGGCAAAGTTTGGATTTTCAGAAAGAAATCCATAACCAGGGTGAATCATATCAACCCCCTTTTCCTTCGCCAAAGTAATAATGGAATCGATATCAAGATAGGCAGCTACTGGGCCTTTTCCTTTGCCCACTAAATAGGCTTCATCTGCTTTGAAACGATGAACACCAAAACGATCTTCCTCGGCATAAATTGCGACTGTACGCAGGTTTAATTCAGTAGCAGAACGGAAGATTCGAACTGCAATTTCGCTACGATTGGCTACTAGCAATTTTTTCATAAATCTGGAAAGGGGTGAAGATTCACAGGGTAAGCCAATCAATGCCCCGAATTGCTCAAATCTTCAACGCCAAAATAGGGTAATGAACAGAAACGGCGGAAAACAAGTTCCGAAAAGGATCGAGCGGATGGATTAAAAGACCAGCTCGCCCGTCCAGGCGAACCACGGATCAATCCATCGCTTCAATCCAAAAAAATAAGCAAGTGCAGCCAATGCAAGATAAGGGCCAAAGGGAATCTCTACGCCTAAGCCTATTTGATTCTCATCCTTGGATGTGAAGATCTTATATTTCTGACAGACCAAAATTGGGATCAATAAAATACAGCCCAAAACAGCACCTCCAAAAATACAAAAGACCGCTCCTTTCCATCCGCAAAATGCCCCTATACATCCAAGCAGCTTCACATCGCCCTCTCCCAGTGCTTCCCGGCCAAAGGCCCGACCAGCCACAGCTCCTATCCAGTAAAGAAAGCCAGAACCGATTAAGATGCCGGTCAAGCTGCTCAATGCGGCACTCACATTATGGGTAATACCTTGAGCGTAAACCAATCCCTGAAGGTTGGGAAAATAAACGGAAAGAAATAAACCTGCAAAAGCTCCCCCGATGCTGAACCGGTCCGGAATCAGCATCGTTTCAAAATCAATAATGACAACCGCAAGCATGATCCAACCAAATAAACTAGAGGCGATCAGAACCCCAAGGTCTCCATGTACGGAAAAAGCATAGAATTGCCATCCAAACAAGCATCCCACCAAAAGCTCTACCACAGGATAGCGAAAAGAAATCCTACTTCCACAGCATCTTGCTTTTCCACGGAGGATAATCCAACCCAGCACGGGTAGATTCAAAAACCATGGAATAGGTTTCTTACAAGAGGGACAACTTGAACGCGGAAGGACAACCGATAGATCACGGGGTACCCGATAGGCCAAAACATTAAGAAAACTACCCATACAAGAACCTACAAAAAAACCAACCCACAACAGAGCAATCTCAGTGTCTAGTAGATACTCCACTGCCAAAATTATCGAGAGATCGCGGCTCGGGCAGCCTCACTCATCGCTTCAATCGAAACCTCCCGACCAGACCAAATCTCAAGCGAACGAGCGGCTTGACCTACCAACATCCCAAGTCCATTCGCAACT
>Ga0255783_10002829_pt1 | contig 16949 bp, 18 predicted proteins | sample 011ome_22_FD_179981 | JGI IMG/M metagenome (GOLD analysis project Ga0255783, IMG submission 179981) | Coastal salt marsh microbial communities from the Groves Creek Marsh, Skidaway Island, Georgia - 011507BT metaG (version 2) | ecosystem: Environmental > Aquatic > Marine > Intertidal zone >... | reverse complement strand
ACATCGACAAAGGTGACGGGGTTGAGAGCGGGATGAATATCTTTCTTCATCTTAAAAATTGGAATTAACCTTGGCGTGCTTTGAAGCGCGGGTTGGTTTTATTAATTACATAGAGACGACCTTTGCGGCGTACTACTTTGCAATCGGGGTGACGGTTTTTGAGAGTCTTAATGGATGATGCTACTTTCATGTCAAAGACTCAAAAAATCAAAGTCTGGGGAGTTCGTCAATGAAAACTAATCGCGACATAATGGATTTATCAAAATTTGGAATTGAACAATTTGTCTTATGCTTCATTATGGGATGCTTATGAGCGAAAATTCAGACGCCCCAACCAAGAGTAAAAACCCAGAGCACTATTCTTTTATGGATCGTGATGCCTTGGCCAAGTATACCACCGATACCGGTAAAATTTTGCCACGCAAGTACACGGGTCTTACTCCTATGCAACAACGCAAAGTGTCCCGCTTGATCAAAAAAGCCAGGCACATGCAGATCCTCAAGTAGAGGACAAAACTTCCTAAACGATTGCTCATCTCCGTAGATGATGCGGTCGCCCGGTTATCCAAGGGTGACATTGTTGCCCTACCCTCCGAAACGGTATACGGACTCGCAGGCTTAGCTCTGGAAACGAAGAGCGTTGAGGCAATCTATGCCTACAAAGACAGACCTTCCACCAACCCTTTGATCGTTCATATATGCAGTGTGAAAGCTGCAGAGAAACTCGCTCATTTCTCCCCGGATGCATACAAAGCTGCAGAAAGCTTCTGGCCCGGCCCACTTACTCTAATCCTACCCAAAAAAGATTGTGTGCCCGATCTGGTAACCGCAGGTAACCCCACGGTAGCTTTACGGATTCCAAAACACCCAGTATTTTTGAAAATTTTACAAGGGGTGGAGCAACCACTAGCTGCACCCAGTGCCAACCCGTCGAACCGTACGAGCCCTACCGAAGCAAAGCATTTAGAGGAGTTGTTTGGGAAACAGTGCCCACCCACGGTAGATGGGGGCAAATGCTCCGTTGGGATTGAATCGACTGTGCTCGATCTCACCCAAAAAACACCCACCATTTTAAGACCTGGTGCCATAACCCGAAAGCAGATCATCGAAAAGATGGGCATGGATGTACAAATCCAACAGGAGAAGGTTTGTAACCATATAGATAAAAAACCGCAAAAAAGGATGGCATCTCCCGGAATGCAATCGGTGCATTATGCTCCCCAAACCCCACTTTTTTTATACTCTTCAATCGAAAGTTTTCAGCAAAAGAAAACCTATGAACCCGGAGACCTGGTGGTGCTTTCCAATGCAAAAAAAAGTGCCCATTTGCCCAAAGACCTTCGCGAGCTTTATACCCTATCTGAGGATGGAAACCCGCAAACCATTGCTCAAAACCTGTATGGCACCCTGATCGAACTGGATGCCAAAAAAGCAAACTCTATCCATCTTATCTTTACCGAAAACCACACGGGGGTGAACCGTGCAACTTGGGACCGCTTATCCCGTGCCCAAACCAAATGATTGAATCATCAAGCTAGATGATTCGCCTCTACCACTCCTTTACACCAAGTATCGCTTGCAATCATCCAAGAATTACTATTCCAATGTAAAAATATTCTCACCCTTTAGATTATGTCGCGCAAGATAAACAATGGCCTTTTTCTTTTAATTTCTGCAACGCTCTTGGTTGGTACCCCATCGTTTGCACAGACGGATGCTCAACTGCGCGACCCGGAATTTTTGATCAAGCAGTACAACGACCTGGCAGCCAAACACAATGCATTGGTCGAAAAAACCCGCTCGGTTGTAATTGAAAAGCTCAATACACCGGCAGTGGTCACCCAGTCCCCAGAATCAGCCAAGCTTCAGGATGACTTAAATGAGGCTCTTGGACAGATCGCTGCATTGGAATCACAACTGCTCAAGCTAAAACAAGAAGGCTTACGCAGCGTAAATAGCAACCAATACCTCGACGAAACAAACGCCCGCTTGCGCCGACAGCTCCAACAGCTCAAGGCAGATGAAAAGGAGTTGGAAGTACGAAACCAAGAACTTGCCCTGGAAAATCGTAAGCTTGAGCAAGCGATGGACAACTTTAACTCTTCTGAGGAGAGTGCATATTCCAAGATACGCAACCTGGAACTCGCCAATTCCACTCTCGAAAGAAAAGCAAAAGACTTGCGCTCTGATATGAGCACAACCCGTGCGGAAAACAATAAACTCGAAGCACAATTGGACCGCCTGACCAAGGAAAACTCCAAGTTAAACCAAAGGATTGCTTCCCTTGGCATTGATCAGGAAACAACCGACTCCAGGCTGAGTGAAATGAAAGCACTGATGAGAGATGCTCAAAACGAAGCCAAAATGCTCGAAAATGAGGAGTTTGTTTTGCGCGATGAATTGTCCAACGCACGCAATGAGATTGCCCGTTTAAATGGGATTTTGGCACTGGAACAGGATCGTTCCTCCCTCGTTATTGGAGATAAAGATAGCCTGGCCCAAGAAGTGAGCGATTTACAGGTGGAAACGGATGCCTTGCGTGCTCAGGTAGCGAGCCTTCAGCAAATCAATACCGATTTAACCATGGAAGCTCAAAGGCAGGGCGAAAATGCCCGAATCATTGAAATGAGCAACAATGACCTGCGAGCAAACCTGGAACGTTTATCCACCCGAAATGATTCTTTGCTGGATACCGATATGGCACAGAAAGAAGAGCTCAGTGTCCTGCGGGCAGAGTTAAACAATTTGGCCATGCAGGAGTCCAGAATTTCCAATGAAATGGTGGGTTTAAGAGATTCCAACGAAATGCTCTTAGCAAAAACATCTGCCTTGGAAGCGGAAAATGCAGATATGTTACGTGCGGTTGATTTGATGAGGGAAGAGATTGAAAATATTGAATCCAATGAAAGAAACCTCATCACCAAGCTCAAGGATTTGGATCAGGAAAACCAACAACTTATGTCGCAAAGTGGTTCCCTTCACGATGAGCGTGGATTTTTTAAGGATAAATCAAGGGATTTGGAAATTCAATTAAACCGTGCGGTTGCTAATGAAAGATTGCTCAGCCAGGAAGCGGGTATATTGGAAGCCAACATCAGGGAGTTGGAGAAAAAGATCAAGGGTTTGGAAAATGCGGGAAGCACGGAGTATCAGGAATTGATGGCAGAAACAAGGGAGCTTGAGTCTGAGTATTCCGAAGTACTTGCACGCGAGCAGGTACTGATCAACCGGATGAATTTACTGGAGAAAGAAAACATCCGCCTGGAGCAGGATATGGTAAGGATGACCGATCGTGAGACGGACCTCAATAATGCGATCATTACCCTCAAGGAAAACATGACCTTTATGGAAAGAGAACTGGAGTCCTCCATGCGTATGCGCGAGCGGCTTAAAAACAGTATGATAGAGGTGATCGACCGAAATGAAAGACTGGGGCTTGCTGAACCCCCGGCACCCGATCTTACCAACCGGTACTAATCTTTTTTAACTAACCGGTAAACTTTCCCATCTTTCTGAACTTCTCATAACGATGTTCAGAAAAGCTACCAGGGGCCATTTTCTTAAGGTCTTTTAACTCGGCTACCAGAGAGGATTTGATCGTCTGAGCAGTGGTATCCCAATCGCGGTGGGCACCACCTGCAGGTTCGGGTAAGATTTTATCGACAATTCCAAGCTTCAATAATTCATTTGCGTCGAGCTTAAGTGCCTCCGCTGCATTCGATGCAAAAGCACGGTCTTTCCACAAAATGGCTGCGCAACCTTCGGGCGAAATGACAGAATAATACGCATTTTCCAAAATAAGCACGCGATCGGCAACCGCCACACCGAGAGCACCACCTGATCCACCCTCGCCTATCACAAGTGCAATAATGGGAACTTCAAAATCTGCCATTTCCCGAAGATTCACCGCAATGGCTTCGGCCACATGTCTTTCCTCGGCACCAATTCCTGGGTATGCACCAGGGGTATCGACAATCGAAATAATTGGGAGCTCAAAACGGGCAGCCATCTTCATTAAGCGAAGTGCTTTTCTATATCCTTCTGGATTGGGACAACCAAAATTTCTTTTTAAATTTTCCTGAGTGTTTCTCCCTTTCTGCTGGGCAATTACCATGACGGGTGTGCCATCCAAGGTAGCGGGCCCACCAATTAGTGCATTATCATCACGAAACAAGCGATCTCCATGAAGTTCCTGAAATTCCGTAAACACTCGTTTGATTAAATCGGGCGAATAGGGACGGTTGGGATGACGGGATAACTGGACCTTTTGCCAAGGGCTCAAATCGGAGTAAACCTGCCTTTTGGTAAGTTCGATTTTCTTTTCGATCGCCCGGATTTCATCTGAAAAATCCAAATCAGAGTTGGATGAGGATTGCGTAAGCTCATCCAATTGTTTCTCCAAATCAAGGAGAGGCTTTTCGAAATCTAGACTTTGTTTATTCGTGGAAGACATTTTGAATTGAAATAGTTATTACTCATTCTCCCCATCCTGAGCAAGTTCATCCTTCCATCCCAAAATACGGGCTTTCGCAGATGCTTCTTCTGCTCCTTCTTTATCTCCCTGGGCGACAAGAATTCTGGCAAGACTGACCACTGATGTTAAATCATCTTCATTTATGGATAATGCCTTTCGGCAAGCCTCTTCGGCTCCCGGGAAATCTTTTTTGGCCAGACGAACTTCTGAAAGAGCACGCCAGGCATCCAAATCTTGATCAAATTTAGCCAAATGTTCCAATAAGAGCTCCTCTGCTTTTTCTTCTTCACCCAAGGTGAAAAATAAAACGGCTTGGTCGACAATTTTCGTGGAGCTGGATTCTTGGGACATAAAATTTGTAAAGCCCTTACTTTGCACCCTTGACCGATGAAGTAAAGCACTTCACCTAATTTCTTGTATTTTCTTTGATACAGCGACATGTAATAGGGGTATCAGTCTAGTCAATCCTCCTACCCCCAATAATTCATATGCTTTTTCAAGACCCCGACTTCCAAAATTTACTCCTGTTACACAGCCGGGATAGACGCTGCCAAAAACTTATCGAAGAACTGAAAGAACTGCCCGAGGATCTTGCCCGGTTGGACCGGAACATTGATGTGGAGAAACAATCTGTCGAGCTTGCCCTTGCCGAGTGGAAATCTTTGGAGTCCCAAAACAACACATTGGAAAAAGAAATTCTTTCGATGAATGATCTGATCGCCAAGCAAAGAAACCGGCAATTAGAAGTCAAAAAAAATGAGGAATACCAAGCCTTAGAAAATGAAATCGCCACTTTGCAGCAAAAAATTGAGGAAAGCGAAAACGAGCAAATTGAAGTATTATTAAAGATTGATGGTGCCAGAGAAACTGCTGAGCTTGCCCAGGGAAAAATTACCCAACGGGTGGCAGATATGGAAGAACAGAGAAACAAAAGAGCATCCATCGGGGAGGAAAGAAAGGTGGAAGTGGAGGAACTGAAAAAGGAAATAGAAAATACCAGAACGGGCGTAGACCCTACTTTTCTTTCCACTTATGACCGGGTGAAAAAAATTGTGTCCCGCCCCCCCTACATGGCACCGATCACCGACCAAAAATGCTCAGGTTGTCACCTCCGTGTTTCAAACGATGTAGTTTCATCCGTTTTAGTAGAGAAAAAGATTACCCAATGTGACCAGTGTGGCAGGATTGTGTATGTGGAAAGATGATTCAAACCTGATGGACCCTTCTTTACCCTTCCCCTGTTCTTTTCTCTTTTTATTTCAGTACTTTTTACATTTCCGAGAAGCGGTCATTCGCTTGCTAACCCTTGGGTTGGTGAGAGGAAAGTCCGGACATCAAAGGGCAGGATTCCTTGTGAAAGCAGGGGGGGCTTGTTTCAAAACAAGTTCACGGCCAGTGCCACAGAAAACAAACCGCCTCACTTGTGGGGTAAGGGTGAAAAGGTGGGGTAAGAGCCCACCGCTGTTCAAGCAATTGAACGGGCATGGTAAACCCAATCCGATGCAAGACGAAATAGGAAACCGGGCTGCCCGTCTATGGTTTCGGGTACGTCGCACCCTGCTTCGGCAGGGATTCAACCTTTGCTGGTTGGATAGATAAATGAATGACGATCGTTAAAAATTTTTTAATGATTACAGAATCCGGCTTACAGCTTCTCGGGATCCTCTTTATGGAAATGTTTCAAGTTGACGAATAGTGAAAATTAGAATTTTTTAATTCGCTATGGCCAATTCCAAGTCAGCATTAAAGAACATTCGTAAAAACAGGACTAATTACCTGAGAAATCGCTCGGTTTCGAGCAGGCTCAAGACTTTAGACAAAGCTTTTCAAGAATCTGTTGAGTCTAAAGATAAAGAAGCCTCAGCTCTTGCCGCAAAATCCTTGATCTCTGCATTGGACAAAGCAAACAAAAGCAAATTGGTTCACGCCAACAAGGTTGCACGCAAAAAATCGCGCTGTGCTGCCCTGCTCGCTTCTTTGTAAACTTTGATCTTCCATCACCTGACCATCGGGTGATGTAAAACCTTGCGGCACTTAGATGTGCCTGGAGTCGTCCTCGTCCTTCTCTGAGTACCCGCTTTCCTGACGGTTGTGGTTTACCTTGTTTTTCTTGAGATAAGCCTCGTGGACATCTTCCGCCGTCATGCCCATAACCTGTGCTAAGGAAATAAGGAAATGAAAAAGGTCCACAATCTCGACCTTGGCATTTTGTTTATCAAAATCCTGATATTTTGCCCACCATTTCCATGGAACCGAATCTGTTAATTCTGCAAGTTCCTGCTGCATAGCCCGTACATAGTTGAGGATCCATTTCGCACGGTCCTCATCGTTCATTTCGTCCATCTTTACCCCAATCCGTCTGTTTAAGACATCTTGAAGTTCGAAAATATTTTCCAATTTATCCATTACCGACTTTTAAGAACTTTAGTGGACTTTGTTGCAAGTGGTTTCGCACCCCAATCGAAATTATTTTGCCTTGTCGATCAATCGGGTTGGATATAGTTGTTATTGCTTTGGATTGGCTTAGCCCTCGTCTCAGTGTGAGCAAAATTCAAGAGCCTTTCCTTTCCGAATTTTTTTTAAATCGGTTCTCAATATTAACAGTCTAATTAGTTCTATCATATGAAATCCAGAATTCGTTCCCGTTGGCACAGACCCAATGAAAAACCATTAGAAAATAGTGGTTCAACCGCCCCCGCAGCACCGATGGGAGAAATTGACACCCAAAACCTGTCCACTCTTACCGACGATCTAAGCAACGCTAAACCCAGCCCCAATACAAGAGAGCATTCCATGGGTAGAAATGATCAGGGTGGTCGCAGAGATGACCGGCCAAAATCACGAAATCCTCGATCCAGAGGGCGAAACGACCGCAACGATCGCAATGACCGAAATGACCGAAACAATCCCAGAAAGAACCGGGATGGTCACAAGGAAAAAGATGGGGATGCAAAAGGCTCTTCAAGCCAAGGAGACAGAAGGCATAAAAAGAGAAGGCATAACCAAGAAAAACAGCCGGATGCTCATTCCAAAAAGCCTCACCACAAGAACTCCTCTTCCCGTCCAAAACAAGAAAATAGCCCAAAAAAGCAGAGCGGATTGAAGGGCTTTTTAGGAAAAATATTTGGTTAAGCTCCTTTTTCCCAGCTAGACCTTTTTTCCTCATCCTTACTTTTTGGGCATGGAAATACTTAGGATAAAAGGAGGAAACAGACTTTCAGGCGAAGTCCAGGTAAGTGGTTCCAAAAATGCGGCATTGCCCCAATTTGCCGCTGCATTACTGAGCGATCAGGAAACCATATTGGAAAATGTTCCCGATCTTAGTGATATTCGGTTTATGGCCGAAATAATCAGCCATCTAGGTGCGGATATTTCTAAGATTGGACCAAGCAGCTGGAAAATTCACCCTCTGCGTATCCAGCCTGACCCACCTTACGAATTGGTAAGAAAAATGCGGGCTTCTATTTGCCTGCTCGGCCCCCTGGTGGCCAGAATCAAACAAGCTAAAGTTCCCATGCCCGGTGGATGTGTGATCGGGCACCGCCCCATAGATTTGCACTTACACGCACTTAAGGAGATGGGTGCTGAAATCTCTTTGAACCAAGGAATTGTTGAGGTTGATGGTTCTGCCATGAAAGCAGGAAATCTGTTCATTGGGGGAAGGCACGGAAGCACGGTCACCGGCACTGCCAATGCTATCATGGCATCGGTATTAACTCCGGGAACTACGACCCTCGATGGTGCTGCATGTGAACCAGAGATTGTAGATCTTTGTACGATGCTCAAAAAAATGGGGGCGAACATTTCGGGGGCCGGTTCCCACCTTCTTACGATTGAAGGAGTGGAACGCTTGAATGGGTGCGTGCACCAAGTCATACCCGACCGGATTGAGGCAGCCACCTACATTATGGGAGCAGCCATTACCCGGGGTGAAATTCTATTGCAGGGCATTAATACGAGCCACCTTGGTGCATTTTCCAAAGTCATGCGTGAATCTGGAGTGGTTTTGGAAAATTCATCCGAAGGGAAAATAAAGGTAGGGGTTCATTCAAATGGATTGTCTCCTTTTGAGATCATTACCCTGCCCTACCCTGGTTTCCCCACAGACTTACAAGCTCAGGCATGTGCATTGGCATGCACCATTCCTGGGCTCAGTATTTTGACCGAAAGAGTGTATCCGAGCCGTTTCATGCACATTCCTGAACTTCTCAGAATGGGTGCATCGGTATCCTTGGAAGGTGCCAATGCTATTATAAAAGGAGGGAAACAATTAAATGGTGCACCCGTCATGGCATCGGACCTTCGTGCAAGTGCTGCATTAATTCTTGCCGGATTAGCAGCAGAGGGAGAGACTTGGGTTCATCGAATATATCATTTGGACAGAGGGTATGAACTTATGGATGAAAAACTAAGAAACCTTGGGGCAGAGGTTGAGCGGCTACCAGAGTCTTCCCTTCCCGATGCCTTTCGCCGACCCACCGAATGATGTCTGATCAGATCAATGACGAGCCTCCCAAGGGGCGAAAATTTTTTGAGGATTCCATAGGCCCGGCAACTGAAGTGGAAGCTGCCTTGCGCCCGCCCGCTTTTGAAGATTTCACCGGACAACCGAAAACGATTGAGCGTTTAGGGGTGATGGTGGGTGCAGCAGCCAAGCGGGAAGAGGCATTAAAGCATGTATTGTTGTGCGGGCCTCCTGGTCTGGGAAAAACCACGCTTGCTCACATTATTGGTCACGAACTGCAAAGAGATGTGCGAATTACTTCTGGGCCGGTGATTGATAAACCAGGTGATTTGGCTGGGCTGCTCACTAATTTACAGGAAGGAGATATTCTTTTTATCGATGAAATTCATCGGATTCCCAAAACCGTTGAAGAGTACCTCTACTCTGCTATGGAGGATTTTAAGATCGATATCATGATCGATCAGGGACCCAATGCCCGCAGTGTCAGGCTGGAAATACCCAGGTTTACTTTAGTCGGGGCAACCACCCGGGTGGGCCTACTCTCCGCCCCGATGCGCAGTCGGTTCACTTTGCAAACCAGGTTGGATTATTATGACCGTGCAGACCTGACCAAGATTGTATTGCGCAGTTGCAAGCTCCTTGGCTGTACCATCGACCAGGCTGGTGCGGAAGAAATTGCTGCCCGTGCCCGTGGCACACCCAGGATAGCCAACAACCTAATCCATTTTACCCGCGACTACGCAGAACAACGCTCCGATGGTACAATTAATAAGAAAATTGCTGCCAACGCACTCGAGCTTTTGGAAATTGATGACCGTGGCCTTGATGAGATGGATAAGCGTGTCCTTTCCACAATTGCAGAAAATTATAAAGGGGGGCCAGTTGGCCTTGGTACGGTCGCAGTTGCCGTGAGTGAGGAAGAGCACACGCTTGAGGAAGTGCACGAGCCCTTTCTCATTCAGGAAGGCTACCTAAAGCGCACCCCTCAGGGCAGAGTCCTTACACCCAAAGGATGGGAAGCCAGTGGGGTGATCCAGGGATCGGGAAAAGACGGGAACCAAATGTCCCTTATGTAATTTCGAGGAATCTCTTTCTTGCCAAAGGGAAAAGTGCTCGAAAAGAACTGGCAAACTGGTGGGGTTTTTCCATAAGCCACTGATCCAATTGAGTTAGGGCCATTTCGCACACATCAGAAATCTCGGTTGGGTCTGGTTGGGGATCAATCGTACCCAGCACCTCATAAGATCGGACAAATTCATATCCGTTCTCTGGAGAGGGATCAGAATGTAAAAGAGTGCGAAATTGGTCATCCTCTATCGAGACCCCAAGCTCTTCGACCATCTCGCGCTTAGCGGCCTCCTCATAACTCTCCTCATGGTCTACATGTCCTGAACAACTGACAGTCCAAAGACCGGGCTCCACATCTTTTAAGAGGCTTCTTTTTTGTAAAATGATTCCTCCATTCGTTCCCTTGGCATAGAGATGAACAGCTCGGTGAAAAAGCTGTAAGCGATGAGCATCCTCTCTTGAGGCAACCCCAATAGGATGGTCGTGGCGGTCCACCCAATCAAAATATTCAGTCATTTTTTGGGAATTCGAATAGGATTTAAAATACTTTGTGATTGATTGAATCATCTTGAGGTTACTAAAACTTTAGAAGGTGGAAACGAAATTCAAAATTTTAGGATCAAGCAGTTCGGGAAATTCAGCTCTCCTTCGTACGACCGAATCCAACATTTTAATAGATGCGGGCTTATCTGGTAAAAAATTGAAGTTTTTGCTTTCTTTGGAAGGGATGGAAATCGAAGAGCTGGATGCAGTTTTTCTTACCCATGAACACAACGATCACAGTGCGGGAATTCGCGGACTTTCCCGCTACATGAACCTTCCTATTTTTGCCAACCGAGATACCATCGAGGCAATACAGCCCAAGCTTCCCAGAAGACCGAACTGGAAACAGTTCGATACTGGAGAACCTTTTAAATTCAAGGAATTCAAAATTCATCCCTTTAGCGTTCCTCACGATGCCTATGACCCTGTGGGATTTTATTTCGAGTGGGGAAAAGGAGATTTATTTGACCCTCCCTCCAGTTTGGCTTGGGTGACCGACCTTGGCTTTGTACCCACACTCGTAAAAGAACGAATCAGGCAGGCAAGTATTTTAGTGATCGAAGCCAACCACTGCACAGAAATGTTGGAAAAAGATGAAAAGAGACCTTGGAGCTTGAAACAAAGAATCCGTGGTCGGCATGGGCACTTATCCAACCAAACAACTTTTGAACTTTTGGAATCGATGGAAAATGCATGTTGGCGGGAAATTTTTCTGATGCACCTAAGCCAGGACTGCAATGATGTGAACCTCGTGCGCGAACATTTCAGTAAGTTATCTGGGCAAGGTAAAAGATTTTCCACTTATGTAATCGATCCAGCTACTGCACAAGCTGTAGGCGTATGAGGCTTCCTGAACGACAAACTAAAATTATAGCAACAATCGGTCCAGCCACTGAATCGGACGAAATGCTGGAGTCATTGATCTCCGAAGGCGTCGATGTCATGCGCTTAAATATGGCCCATGCCTCCCATGATTGGATACGGGATATTTCAAAAAGGATTAGGAAAATTGGTAAGAAGCTAAACCGTGATCCAGCAATTTTAATGGATGTAAAAGGCCCAGAAATACGCACAGGATACCTACAGTCCGCTATCAACCTGATCCGTGGAGATTTAATCGACCTTGTTTTTGCTGCCCAACCGGCCCCCCCAAAAAATGGGGATATTTGGCAGATTGAAGTTAATTACGACAAATTGCACGAACACCTGAGCCCAGGAAATAATGTTTTGCTTGATAACGGCCTTATTCCATTGCTCGTGGTTGAAATCTCGGCAGAAAAAGTGCGTTGCCGGGTGCTTCAAGATGCTGAGCTTAAAAGCAGGCGGCATGTCAACCTGCCTGGTATCGAAACAGACCTACCCTCCATTACAGAGAAGGACAGACTCGATACCTTGGTTGGCATCGAGTGTGAACACGATTTTTTTGCTCTCTCCTTTACACGAAATGCAGATGCGATCGATTTGTTTAAGAGCTTTCTAAAAGATCATAAAAGTGCAGCTCATGTGATCGCTAAAATTGAGGACCAGCAGGGAGTAAGTAATTTAGAAGAAATTGTGACTGCTGCGGATGGCTTAATGATCGCCCGGGGCGACCTGGGTATTGAATGTCCATTTGAAGAGCTTCCCATTATCCAACGAAAATCAGTGGGGATTTGCCTGGCAAAAGGGAAACCCGTGATTGTGGCCACCCATCTCTTGGAATCGATGATTGAATCGCCTGTGCCGACAAGAGCTGAAATCAGTGATGTGGCCAATGCAATCAATGAGGAAGCAGACTGTGTTATGCTAAGCGGGGAAACAACCACTGGATTATATCCAGTGGAATGTGTACGCATGCTCAAACGAATTTCTTCCCGAATCGAAAAAGAACTCCCACCGGTCCTGTCAGAAAGCCTGCGTCTTTTTCGCCCAAAAGCAAAAATGCTTCGATCTGCTGCCTTGCTTGCCTTGCGCATGGGAAATACTGCTGTGCTGGTCTTTACTCGCAGTGGCGACTTGGCCGCAAAACTGGGTGCTCTTCGTCCGAACGGTGCTCCCCTGTTTGCTTTTACTGATATTCCAGGATTGCATCGAAGGTTACGATTAATCTGGGGGATCGAACCCTTTTTAATGGATTTTTCCGAAGACCCCGAGCTAACCATTCAAGCGGCGATCAAACGATTGAAAGAAGAAGGAAGTGTCGAATCGGGGGATCAAATTGTCACCGTCACCAATGTGTTAGCCGATGGAAAAGTGGTGGAAAGTATTCAACTTCGGGAGGTGGACGCTTAAAGAGTTCACCCAGGTTGTTATTTCTTGCTCTTAATAAAGAGCAGGGTGCCTAAAATAATGAGCACATAAGGCAAGCTTGCCGAATGTAGGGGTGATAAAAGTTGCTGCTCTCCCAAGGTGTCCGAAAGTGTCCGGACCAAGTAAAAAAGCAAAGCACCCACCAAGGACACACCTGCAAGCTTTCCGGGAGAGGATGAACCACCAGCACTCCCCATTCCCAATCCTATAAGCAACGCGACGATACAGGCAGGACCATTCCACCAAAGCTGTGCTTTTCGCAACCGGTATGGAACCATCTCGTGGCTCTGTGGATTGGGAAAGCGAGCCAACAACCGGTCAATTTCATGCACGCTCATATCTTTGGCTCTTTTTTGTAACCACAAGTAGGGAGTGGGGTCATCGAATAGATCCAGACCTGAAAGTTCATCGAATGAACGACTCATTCCTGGACTTTTTGTGTCGTATAAAGGATGGTCCTTTTCATTGCTGTCTGTTTTTTCCCAAGAAACCGTAGTACCTCCTTGGTCAATCACAGGGAGACCACGAGATGAGTAAAACCCAAGAAAACGACCATCATAAAAAGACCACCCGGCACCTTTAGACCAAACCGCCTTGTTCGCCCGAATTCTCATCACATCCTCTCCCTGCTCCCCATAACAAAATAATTGTAGATCACTGCCCGTAAGAGTGGCTGGGTCAAATGACCGAAAATACCAAAGACGGTCCGAACCTACCTGCATCTTCAGGCTCCTCACTTTTGCATCGCTTAGCCCCATGTTTCTGGAAGCGTGAGAATCCATTAGCAAATCACTGCCCACACCAATAGCAAAGCCCAATACTGCAATCACCGCAAAAGACTGCCAGGGAGAGATCCCATTGGCTAGCATCGCCATCCACTCCCCTCTTTTTCTGGCGAAAGAGAGAGAAAACAAACTGGCACCCAGGCAACAAATTGGCAGCAACCATGGCAGGTAGCTAATAAGCCAATACCACAAGTCTTGGTACCAGTAACTGCTACCCCGCGGAAAGACTTGCCCAATATCTTCGACCAAAGAAAATAAAAAAATCGTACCAACCAAAAACAATAAACACCCCCCAAACCAGGTAAGCCACTCCCGAGCCATATAAATGATGATTGTTTTTGCCACGACTATACACTTGCTAGCTTAACCCTTGCCCTAGGGGAAGTGAATTCTCAATCTAATGCAGTAGAAAACCAAAAACCATTTCCTTATGAAGAAATTCAGTACCACTTCCTTGCTTTTATGTCTCCCCTGTTTTGCCTTCGGTTCGGAAACCGATCATGCTCCAGGCTGGGAAAAGACGATGGATTTATTTTTTGGCGAGTATATCGTCGCCCCACTTGCCGCCCTTTTGTTTTGGCCTATTCCTGGAATAGAAATGCCTTTGGTTGTCGCATGGTTGCTTGGTGGTGCCGTTTTTTTCACCATTAAGATGCGCTTTGTAAACATACGGCTATTCAAACATGCGATCGATTTGGTACGAGGGAAATACGACGATCCTAAGCAAGTTGGGGAGGTGAGCCACTTTCAGGCACTTACCACTGCCCTCTCTGCAACGGTTGGGTTGGGGAATATTGCTGGAGTAGCCATTGCCATTGGCACGGGTGGTCCTGGTGCGACCTTTTGGATGATTCTCGTGGGCTTCCTGGGAATGTCCTCTAAATTCACCGAATGTACCCTCGGGCAAAAATACCGTAAGGTCCGTAAAGATGGCAGAATTATGGGGGGAGCCATGCATTACCTTTCGGAAGGGCTTAAAGAAAAAAAACTTAAGCACCTAGGAGGCCTTCTTGCCGGACTTTTCTGTATTCTATGCATTGGTGGATCGCTTGGTGGGGGAAATTCCTTTCAGGTCGTTCAATCCCTGGATATGATTAAAACCGTGGTCCCTTTCCTCTCGGAATATTCCTGGGCGTACGGCTTACTGATGGCCATACTTGTGGGACTGGTGATAGTTGGAGGGATCCAAAGTATCGCCAAGGTTGCATCCTTAATTGTACCTACCATGTGTGGCATCTATTTGCTTGCCTGCCTTTTCATACTGGGCACTCATATCGGGGCAATTCCAGCAGCTATAACCTTGATTCTTGAACAGGCATTTTCTCCAGATGCCGCATTTGGTGGCTTTCTTGGAGTCTTAATCATCGGGGTCAAACGAGCCGTTTTCTCAAATGAAGCTGGTATTGGTTCTGCAGCGATTGCACACTCCGCTGCAAAAGTAAAAAATCCGGTTGAAGAAGGAGTGGTTGCTCTGCTCGAACCTTTTATTGATACGATTGTGGTATGTACCATGACCGCCCTGGTCATCATCATCACTGGAGCCTACCTCGATCCAGCAAACAGCGATTTGATTGCCAACAACCAAGGGGGGGCCCTTACTTCGGCTGCGATGGGAGGAGTAATTCCATGGTTTCCTTATATTTTGGCGGTGGCTGTTTTCCTTTTTGCTTTTTCTACGATGATTTCCTGGTCTTATTATGGCGAAAGGTGCTGGGTATACCTGTTTGGTGATGGATCCTCTCTTTTTTATAAAGTCCTCTTTCTCATCTTTACATTCTTGGGCTCGATCATAACTGCCACCAACATACTGGATTTCTCTGACCTGATGATTTTAGGAATGGCTTTTCCTAATATTCTTGGCTTACTACTCTTAAGTGGCTTGGTAAAAAAAGATTTAAATTATTACCTCAAAAGCTTGCCTAAAGCTTAAATTTTTAGCAAGAAAGACAAAGCTACCTAATTATTTTCTTTTTACTCCTCACTCTGATATATTAAGAATTACCATGTCTGACGACGAAGATGTACAAATATCCGACTCCGAGGAAGCTCGTGCTTGCATCAGTCGTTTGCTCAAAGCAATTGAAGGCTGGGCGGTAAAAGAAAGCAATAAGGGCGAGATCGAAGTTACAGCATTTGCCGCGGCTCTAGCCTCGGGAATTATCTCTTTTCATGATTTCACCAGCAAGGATTGTCGAAAAAGCCAACAACTGCTCGGGGCCATTTCCCGTGCGAAACAACACATCGATCGAGAATTTAAAAAGTTCGATGGTGAAATTGATAAAATGCACATCAAGTTCGCCCAGGAAATGGAAGAGCTTGACCTCAAGATTATCCGGGACAGAAAAGAATTTAAGCACTACCTCGTCTCCCTGATCTATGCGGAAGAATACAATAAACTTCGCAAAAAAGTCTCCAATATTTTCGAAACCTTAGATTCGAAGTCTAGGTACGAAGAGGCACCCTCTTCCTAGAGGTTTGCTACTGCTCAGAGGTTAATAACTTCATTCCTACCCACAACCATGTGGGAATAGTTACAAGACTAACCAACATGGTGGCCATGATGGAGCGTAATCCAGTTTCGGTGTCTTCTCCGTAATTCTTTACCACCACCAGTGCAAATACTCCGGCAGGCATAGCTGCCTGAACAACCAGCACCTCGCTCATCCAAGAGATGCCCTCGGGAATCCATCCATACATTGCATAAACAATAAAAAGTGTGGGCACAATGAGTGCCCTGGTAAGCAAAGCTCCTACTTCCACCCGATATTTTGGTGATGGACGATACCCTTTTAATAAGTCGTAAAAACTTGCCCCTATGATCATCAATGCCATTGGTATCGAGCAGTTGCCAATCATCGATAATACTTCCCATGCAAATTGAGGCACTAGCTCTTTTCCACCCAGATACTGCAAAACCAAAGCAAACAATACCGATAACGCAGGTGGGTTCATAATTTTTCGAATTTCCAGTTTCGAAGAGGTTAACATCAATATCCCAACCGTCCAGATAGCCACCTCTACCCCGAGGTTAAAAAGAATAATTTTTACAACCAAATCACTTCCAAAAAAGAGTGAGGCCACAGGGATCGCAAAAAAACCATAATTAAATATTCCTGAGCAAAAGCAAAATGCTGGCCTTGCCTTTGGCTCAATCTTACAAATTACACTGATTAAACGGGCGATAAGAAATCCAAGAACAATCGCAAAAAAACCAAAGAGGGCTGCTAGCCAAGCTTCATTCGAAGTAACTGGTGTATGAGCACCTAAAACATGGTATACAATGAAGCATGGATAGAGCACGCAGACAATAAAGCGGGATAAGGTA
>Ga0255783_10002824_pt1 | contig 16973 bp, 17 predicted proteins | sample 011ome_22_FD_179981 | JGI IMG/M metagenome (GOLD analysis project Ga0255783, IMG submission 179981) | Coastal salt marsh microbial communities from the Groves Creek Marsh, Skidaway Island, Georgia - 011507BT metaG (version 2) | ecosystem: Environmental > Aquatic > Marine > Intertidal zone >... | reverse complement strand
AGTTCGAGTCTTCTCAGCCGCACCATTCTAAAATTTAACATATTGTAATTATTACATTTTCTTATTTTCAATTAAAACTGTGAAACAAAGTGAGAAACATTTTGTGCCTTTTTACTTAACATAGATGGGTTTGATTGATACTTTAATTTATTATAAATATTTGCAGAATAGGAGTTTTTGTTGGATACAAAAGCAAATTTAATGACTTATAATACTTTTACTTTCAAGACAGAAGCGCAAATGCTTCTTTTTAGAAGAATTTGGGAAGATAATGGTACAGCATTGTTTGACAAACTTAAAAAAAAAGGATGTACAAGATTTTGTCTTAATCAAATATGGAATATGAAGGGAACATTTAAAATATCTATTTTGTTTGAGTATGAAAGTCCAAATTCATTTAAACAATGTCAAAATGAATTAGAAAATTTTACCAAAAACATAATGAAAGACCTTAAAGCCGCAGACCCTGTTATAGAGGCAAGTAGAAACATTGTTCTTCAGGACCTTAAAGTTTAACTCCTGACTTATACAGACTCATACACCCCACAATAACCACATCTCATATACCATTGACTCTAATTGAGTTAACTTTCTGTATGAGTATATATGTGTGATTAAAACAGTTAACACTTTACAAGGAGTGTTTGATTGGATTATGAAAAAAAATGTCAAATTGCCTATAGATAATATTTTTTAACTGTAAGTTAATGAATTTTGGACCTTTAAATAATTGTAATTATCTTAGTATAATTGGATTTTAGTGTATGTTAATACATACATGTTTAACTTAGGTATTAAAATGCAAAAATTTATATATGATACTTGGAATATGGTTATGAACCATAATAAAAATCCTCTTAGTAAGATACCAGATACTAACGTAAGACATATGATAATGCAGGTCTTAGCATGGATGTGGTGTGTCGTATTTTCCATGTATTTTACAAGTATGTGGATATTCGGGATAACAACAATAGCACATATGATGCTATTAGGTGCAATTACTGCTACTGTAATAACTTTTGAAACTGCAAAAAGAAAACCAAAGTTTTTTGGTAGCTACTATACTCCAAGTAGAAGTCGTGCAATTTATGTAGATGGTAAAAGAGTAGAGTTGGACCCGAATGATAAAGGTGGCGAGCACGAATAAATTTTTTGTTTCTTAACTCGTTCTGCTACAAATATTTTAGCTATATTTCTATGTCCGATAACTACGGAAGATCAGACGAGTAATACATATTTTTTTATATAGTTACGACTTTAAAACCATCGCCATACGCCAATAATTCCTGCACTAGCATAGAAAAACTGAAGAAGTAAAATTCCATAATGCTTACAAAGTAGAGCCCATAATCCAATTGCTATTGCAGAAATAAAAAGCAATGCAAATCCAAAAACTTCAAAACCAGTATTCGAAGCAACTAATAGGGAATATATTATTGCTGTAATTACGCCGAACCATTCTAGTGCTTTCTTGATAATATTGAATTTGTTCATAAATAGATAACTTTCATTGATGTATATAATCTTTATAATAATACCAAATATACGAAAGTTCACATAAGAATACGTAAATATTAAATGTAATATTTTAACTAATAAATAAACAGAGAATTATTTAGCTATATTTATTTGTGTAAAATTAAATTTTAATAATACTGAAGTTTCTTACTTAAAATTTTTTCGATTACATTAGGGTACAAATCGTGCTCTACAACTTGCAAGCGTTTTTGTAGTGATTTAATAGTATCATTTTTATAAATTGTGATTTTTTCTTGCTGAATAATCGAACCAGTATCTATTCCTTCATCAACATAATGTATAGTCACTCCAGTATATTTAGCACAGTTCTCTAGAGCTTGTTCAATAGCATTAAGACCTTTAAAATTTGGTAAAATAGCAGGATGAATATTGATTATAAATTTTGGTGGTAGAGAATTTACAAATTCCTTACTCAGTAATCTCATAAAACCTGCTAAAACTAGTAATTTTAGATCGTGTTTTATTATTAACTTTGATACTTCCTTTTCTAATCTAGATAAACTTTTCCATGTATAAGTAGGAATACTAGCTTTTTTAGCTATTGTTAAGCCTGCAGCATTAGGATTATTTGAGACAACAAAACTTACATTTATACCTTTATTAATAATTGCATTTAAGTTAGAGCCATTGCCGCTCAATAACACGGCTATTTTGTTACTCATTTAAATTCTCAATTTTCCAGTATTTAAAAATCTATTAAATAATATATTTTATGTGGTAATACAAAATTTATTATTGGTATTTCAATCTATCGCAAGTAAAATTTTGTAAAATAAATGAGATTGTAGTGCCAAGATAAATTTCAAGCATATATTTAAGGGTAGTTAATGTTAAAAATTTATACTTTAATGCTTATTTATCTATTTTCATGTTCACCTTTTGCTAATGAAAATATTTTAAAAAATGATCCTCTAAAATATCTAGTGAAGGCTTTAAATGAAATTAATCATCCTAAGGCTTTTGATGTTGCTTCAAATTTAGGTAAAATTAAAAAAAACAGAAATAACTATGATTTAATTATAAGAAAAGCTGAATTAGATGTTCATGACACAAAAAAAATTGCAGACGCTATTTATCAAATTGATAGATTAAAAGGACCTGATTTAATCACATTAAGCATGAGTTTTAACCAAAATATAAAGGATGAGGGACTTAATTTAATCTTAGACGCGATTCCAGATTCTACAGAGGTTCTTGCATTTGTCGAGTGTGGCTTAACAGATAAGGGTGCTTTAAAAATAATAGATTATGTTTATAAACATAAAAATATTAATCAAATTTATTTAGAAGGTAATTATTTTTCAAAAGAAATTCAGAATAAATTTTATAAACTAAAATTAGATAAACCAGATTTAATAATAATTAGCCAATGGCCTAGTCAGAGTTTTAAGGATATGGTAAAAAAAAATTATAATTAAAAGCTTTGATTTCTATAAAAAACTCTCATGAAAACAAACTTTCATTAAATAAAAGACTGCAAACATTAAAGTATAATTATAAATAAACTTACTCAATTTTTAGGTAAGATATTAAATTAAATGCTCTTACTTTCTTTTTTGATTTTTTCTTCAAGGTGACCAATCATAATTCTTCTCATATATAAAGCCCGTGAGCGGTCAGTAAAAGAATATTCACGAATATCATCGTTACTTATCCTAATAGAAAAACTGTAAAAAGCTCCACTTTTCTTAACACTAGAAGCGCTTCCCGCAGCTATCTTGCTAGTATTAACTAAAGTACCAAATTTAGTTTCGATTATATTTGTCATAATAAATCCCCCTATTAATGACACTAATAATTAATATGATTATAAAAGACTTATTAAGTCAAATTATTTTTTTCAGTCCTAAATCAACAAGATTTATACATAAAATGTGATCTTTCAGATGTATGTTCTCTTACTTGAGTTCCCCATCTACCTTTTTCAACAGCAACTGACCATTCGTTACTATTTACCACTTCAGGGTTATCCAATTCGTATATGGCTACAAACTTTTGATTAGGTGCATCCATTGACTTAGACATTCCACCTATAGAAAAAGAAAAGGGAAGTCCTTTTCCTCTAGATACCTTTTGTACACCAGGGACTTCTAACAAATAAGGGATATGCTCAGTATCATAAACTTCATTAAATAAATCCTCATACTCAGTTTTAACATTCATTGAAACTATAAAAAAATATTTAGATTTAGACATAATAACTCCTTAAATTTTTGATTGTTTATTAATAAGTATTTCTTTTTTCTTTCTATTTAGTTTCTTAATTTCTATTTCACGTTTAGTTGCCATGCTTCTATTTATAAAAAATTCTGTATAAACTACATCAATAGGTTTTCGTCCTCTAAAATATTTTGCGCCTTTACCAGAAATATGCGTTCTAAATCTTTTATTTAAGTCATTTGTTATACCAGTATAGATAGAGTTGTCGTTACATAAAAGCATATAAACGCACCATTTCATTTGGATTAGTTCTAATGATTACTTGTCAAATTTATAAAAACATCTTCTAAGCTTACTTCCTTTGTAGATAGATCTATAATGTCTAGGTCAGTTTTATATAAAATTTCAATAATATTTTTCATACTAATTTCATTTAATTTGTAATTAATTTCAATTTCACTTTCTAGTAATTTTACACTTCCTATTTTTTGGAGTGACAACATATCTTTTTTTGATATTTTTGTTTCATTTATTTTAATTTTAATTATTTTTTGATTAAATTTAGTAAGTAAGGTTTCTTTTTTTTCATTTGCTATAATTTTACCTTTGTTAATTATAGCGATATGATCACATAAATATTCAGCTTCCTCCAAATAATGGGTTGTGAGTATTATTGTAACTCCCTGTTTATTTAATTTTATAAAGTTTTCCCAAAGTTTCTGTCGTAACTCCACGTCTACGCCTGCTGTAGGTTCATCTAATATAATTATTGGTGGAGAGTGTACCATTGCTTTAGCAACTAATAACCTTCTCCTCATACCCCCAGATAATTTTCTACTGTAAGTGCTAGCTTTGTCAGTTAAATCCATTAATTCTAATAAGTCATGACTTATCCATGAAGATTTAGGAACATTAAACATTCCAGAGTGTAAATTTAACATTTCTTTAGGTGTAAAAAAGGCATCAATATTAAGCTCTTGAGGAACCACCCCTATAGCCAGTTTAGATTGTTTTCTTTCTTTATCAATATCATATCCCCATATAGAGACATTGCCGGATGTTTTTATAACAACGCCAGAAATTATGTTAATCAACGTTGATTTTCCAGCACCATTAGGACCTAATAAACCAAAAATGCTTCCAGTAGGAATTTCTAAAGAAACATTTTCAATAGCAAAATTCTTATTTTCGTCATTATAAATTTTATTTAGGTTTTTTATTTCAACAGCTAATCTGTTTTCTGGAAAATCCCAATATTTAGTTTTCATTCTTTTTCCTGTAAATAGTGGTTCTAAGCATTATGATTTTTAAACTAAGAATTTAATTATGAATTAATGACAATGATATCAAATTAACTATAATTAACCAAAATTAATGTGGTAGTTTTTAACAATTAAATTGTTCATTCATTTAACAAACCTTTCTTTTGAAAATTATTTATTATGACAAATGATAAAGAGATAAGCTTAAGGCCAGAATTAAAATCATATGATCCTAATAATCTAATATTGATTGATGGTTCAGGGTATATTTTTAGAGCTTTTTATGGATTACCACCGATGACTAATCAAGATGGTGTTCCAGTTAACGCTGTGTTTGGTTTCACTAAAATGCTCCTAAAACTTATTGACGATCTTAAACCAATATATGCGGCTGTTATTTTTGATGTTGCTAGAAAAACTTTTAGAAACGAAATCTATGAAGATTATAAAGGAAATAGATCAGATCCACCAGAGGATTTGATACCTCAATTTTCTATTATTCGAAATGCAACAGAAGCAATTGGTTTGCCTGTGGTTGAAATGGAAGGTTTTGAGGCTGATGATTTAATTGCTACATACGCGTCTCTAGCCCAAGATATGAAAAAAAAAGTAATAATAATCTCTAGTGACAAAGATTTGATGCAACTAGTGGATGATAATATTATTTTATTTGATCCAATGAAACAATTTTGGATCAATGAGGATAAGGTATTTGAAAAGTTTGGTGTATACCCCAATAAAGTTATAGATGTTCAATCACTTGCAGGTGATAGTAGTGATAATATTCCTGGTGTTCCAGGGATAGGTGTTAAAACTGCTGCTGAACTAATAAATCAATTTGATAATTTAGATCAATTATTATCTAGAGCTGCAGAAATTAAACAAAATAAAAGAAGAGAAAACCTTATACAGTTTGCTGATCAAGCTCGACTATCTAGGTCTTTAGTTACATTAAAAAAAGATGTTTCAGTCATATCAAAAATTGAAGATTTTAAAATAAGTACCTTATTAGATACAAAGAAATTGATCCCTTTTTTAAAAACACATGGGTTTAAGAGTTTGTTAAATAAATACGAGAATTACGAGGAGTTTGAAACTAAAGAACAAATTGACACTCCTCATTTTAATATAGTGAAAGAGCACAAAGAATATAAAAAAATACAAGATTATCAATTGATAGATACAACTGAGAATTTAAAAAAATTTGTAACAGAGTGCTCTGAACAATCTGTTATAGCTATAGATTGTGAAACAAATTCTTTAAATGCTAAATCAGCAGACTTAATTGGGATTTCTATCTCTTTTAAAGAAGGTGTTGCTTCTTATGTTCCGCTTAGACATGGAAATGATTTGAATATAAATGAACCTAACTTTATTTCTAGTAACAGTGGTTCGTTTGAACAAATACAATTTAATGATGCAATTAGCTTAATGAAACCTCTGTTAGAGGACTCCTCTATCTTAAAAGTAGGTCATAATATAAAATTTGACGCTTTGGTTATGAGACAGCCAAAAAATGGTAGTATCATTTTAAATCCCATTGCAGATACAATGTGTATTTCCTATGTGTTAGATGCAGGAAGAGTTGATAATCATAAATTAGATTCATTGGCTTTGCGAGAATTACAACACGAAACTATAAAATTTGAAGAAATATGCGGTAAAGGTAAAAATAAAATTTTATTTAACGAACTTTCGCCTCAAGAAGCTCTAGATTATGCTGCAGAAGACGCTGACATTACGTTATCAGTTTATAATAGGGTTTTGCCAAGAATAATAAATGATAAAAAATTCACGGTATATAAAAGACTAGAAAATCCTTTAATTAATGTACTAATTCAAATGGAAGATACGGGAGTTATTGTTAACCCCATAAAGCTTAGAGAGATTTCTGATAATTTATCTAAAGAAATCAAAATTGTAGAAGAGAAAATTTTTAATCTAAGTAAAAAAGTTTTTAATGTTGGATCACCTAAACAGTTAGGCGAAATTCTATTTGATGAAATGAAAATTAAAGGTGGTAAAAAATCAAAAAATGGTTCTTGGCAAACAAGCGTTGAAGTCTTAGAAAATATTTCTGATGAAGGGCACCCAATAGCAAAACTTATTTTAGATTGGAGACACTTTTCTAAGCTTCGAAGTACCTATGCTGACGCATTGATTGAACAAATAAATCCTAAAACTAAAAGAGTCCATACTAGTTATTCAATGGTTGGCGCAAGTACTGGTAGGTTGTCCTCATCAAATCCTAACTTACAAAACATTCCAATAAGAACTTCAGAAGGAAGGCTTATAAGAACAGCATTTGAGCCAAAGGATGGTTTTAAATTAGTTTCTATGGATTATTCTCAGATAGAATTAAGATTGATTGCTCATATTGCTGATGAAACAAAAATGCTTGAAGCTTTTAATAATGACATTGATATTCATACAGATACGGCCTCTAAGGTTTTTGGAATTCGTATAGATCAAGTTAATTCAGATCATAGAAGAAAAGCAAAAACAATTAATTTTGGGATCATTTATGGTATTTCACCTTATGGGCTTGCGAAACAACTAAAATGTACTTCAAGCGAAGCTAAAGATTTTATTAATGCATATTTTTCTAGATTCCCTAGGATTAGAGATTATATGGAAAATATTAAACAGCAGTTAGATCTTAACGGTTATGTGGAAACATTATTTAAAAGAAGAATCTACATAAATGGGAATGATTCAAAAAATCAAAGATTAAGAGGCTTTGCAGAAAGACAAGCAATTAACGCTCCTATCCAAGGGACCGCCGCTGATATAATTAAAATAGCAATGGTTCAATTACATAGAAATTTATCTGATCATAAAGATCAAATATCAATGTTAATGCAAGTACATGATGAACTAGTATTCGAAATAAATGAAAATAAAATTGAAAAGTTTACTAATATTATTTTGCCTATAATGGAAACGGCAAATTTGCCTATAGTTCCCTTAAATGTAAAATTAAAAGTAGATACTGGGTATGGAAAAAATTGGGCTGAAGCTCATTAATATTAAAAATAATAAAAATAACTTAATTTAGCCTTGAATAAACCTAAATTTTCTTAAAATATTTTAATATCAATTAAATCAATAATTTGTGGACAAAAAAATGAGTGAAAAAATAATTCTTGTCGATGATGATAGTAATATTTTAGCGTCTGTGTCAGTAGCTTTAAGAGCCGAAGGGTGGGTGGTTGAAACATATAGTGATAGCCAACAAGGTCTTTTTGCTCTGCAAAAAAACTCACCGGATTTAGCTGTTCTAGATATAAAAATGCCTAAAATGGATGGAATGGAATTACTTAAAGAATTAAGAACATCCAATAATGTTCCAGTAATATTTTTGACTAGTAAAGATGATGAAATTGATGAAGCTTTTGGTCTTCGGATGGGAGCCGATGACTATATAACTAAGCCATTTTCTCAGAAATTATTAATTGAAAGAATACGAGCTGTATTGAGAAGAAGCTCTTCGGATACAACACACTCTTCTAAAATGATACAAAGAAATCATTTATCTCTTGATCCTGACAAGCATTTATGTACATGGAAGGGTGAAGAGGTAAGGTTAACTGTAACTGAATTTTTAATACTACATTCATTAGCTTTAAGGCCTGGATTAGTAAAAAACAGAGACCAATTAATAGATACGGCATACGGTGAGACTATATATGTTGATGATAGAACTATCGACAGTCATATAAAAAGAATGAGAAGAAAATTTAGAGTTTTTGATAAGGGGTTTGACTCTATTGAGACCCTATATGGTGTCGGATATAGGTATAGAGACGTATAAAATTGAAGATATTAAGAACATATCTAAACAAGTTATATTTTCCTTTGAATCTAAGGATATTATTTATTATTTTATTACCAGTCTTATTATATCCAATTATAATAATTTACTTTAACAAATATCAAGACATACTTATTAAATCTGAGTTTGCTGCAATAGAAAGACAAGGTATTACACTTACAAAAGCATTAGCTCTAGCAGAAAGTCAATATGGGTTAATCCAAAATAATCAAATTTCGAGTCCTGCTTTACAAAGCCTTATCCCCAAAGTTAATTATGGGTCTAATATAAGAGCTCGAGTTTTCAACATTTACGGAAATTTGATAGCAGACACAAAAACGAGTATGAAGTATAGCCCATTTGTAAAAGTTAGCCCTCTGCCCTCAGTTAAAAAAAACTCTTTATTTAAAGAGTACTTTGATAGTTTTGTGTCTCTATTCTCAAATTTTATATCACGCCCATTAAATGTACCTATATATAATGATGATAGTGTTTTTTCTTTTGATAACAATCCAGAGGTCATAATGGCCCTAAAAGGAAAAAGTTTCAAAATGTTAAGACAAGATAAACAAGGTAAACTTTTTTTATCAGTAGCTATTCCAATTAAAAATATACGTATGGTAAGGGGGGCGGTTCTATTATCTGTTTCAGGAGAAAAAATAGAACAAGAATTAATAGATTTAGAAACTGAGTTATTTAAGGCATTTGGACTTATTTTGCTAGCTACAATTACCTTGGCTATATATTTTGGTCGTTCAATAACTTCTCCTATAGTCAAACTAGCAAATGAAGCAGATAAAATTTCTGAAGATCAAAAACTAAAAAGATTTAATTTAGATGCTTTTAGGACAAGAAGAGATGAGATAGGAGACCTTGGTAGATCATTTTTTAAAATGACTAACGAGTTACAAAATAGAATTGATCATATAGCTGATTTTGCAGCTGATATTGCACATGAATTAAAAAATCCAATGACATCTATTAGATCTGCGTCAGAAACAATTGGTAAAATTAAAAATATTAAAGATCAAAAAAAATTAATTAAAGTTATTCAAAATGATGTTGAAAGAGTTGATAGGTTAATAAACGATATTTCTGCAGCTTCAAGATTAGATGCTGAGCTATCCAGGATAGAGATGAAAGAAATTAATATTGTAGCTCTTTTAGAAACATTAATCGACATTAGGTCTTCTACTATAAATTGCAAATTACAAATTTCTAAAATAAATGAGAGTTTGCGTATTATGGGAGATGAAAATAAAATTGCTCAAGTTTTTGATAACCTTATACAAAACGCAGCTTCCTTTTCAAAAATTAATCAAATAATAAATATTATTATTGAACAAAAAAATCAAAATTTAATTATTTTAGTGGAGGATAATGGTTCAGGCTTCCACGAGTCCGCATTAAATAAAGTTTTTAATAGATTCTATAGCGAAAGACCTCAAAATGAAAACTTTGGAAGTCATTCTGGATTAGGTTTATCTATATCTAAAGAAATAATAAGTGCGCATGGCGGAGAGATTGATGTATATAATAGATATAATAAAAATGGTAAATGTTTAGGAGCTACTGTTAAGGTGGTTTTTAAAAGTGTTTAACAATGTTAAATCATAAATTTTTATCAAACCAAAAATTGCAATTTAACTTTACAATGTTATACATAAACTTTTTAAGGTTTTTTTTATGAGTGATTATATAGTAGCAGATTTGAATTTAGCTGATTGGGGCAGAAAAGAAATATCTATTGCTGAGACTGAAATGCCTGGTTTAATTGCGTGTCGTGATTTGTTTGGAAGCAGTCAGCCATTAAAGGGAGCAAGAATTTCAGGCTGTCTGCACATGACTATACAAACAGCCGTTCTTATTGAAACGTTGACCTCACTTGGAGCAAGTGTACGTTGGGCAAGTTGTAATATCTTTTCTACTCAAGATCATGCTGCTGCTGCTATTGCAAAGCAAAATATTCCTGTGTTTGCTAAAAAAGGTGAGACCCTAAAAGAATATTGGGAGTATGTAGATAAAATTTTCACCTGGCCAGATGATAATGTTGCGAACATGATCCTTGATGATGGTGGTGATGCAACTTTATATATTATTCTAGGAGCCAAAGCTGAAAAAGGAGAGAGTGTTCTTCCATCACCAGCCAATGAAGAAGAAGAGGCATTAAAGGCTCAGATACTCACAAGACTTAAAAGTTCTCCAGGATGGTTTACTAAAGTACAAAATAGTATCAAAGGTGTAACAGAAGAGACTACTACTGGTGTTCTTAGGTTATATCAAATGGCAGAAAAAGGTGATTTACCATTCCCAGCCATTAACGTTAATGATTCAGTTACAAAATCAAAGTTTGATAATTTGTACGGCTGTAGAGAATCCTTAGTTGATGGTATAAGAAGGGCAACAGATGTAATGTTGTCTGGTAAAATAGCAGTAGTTGCTGGGTTTGGAGATGTTGGCAAGGGATCTGCTGCATCCCTTCGTCAAGGCGGAGCAAGAGTAATTGTAACAGAAATTGATCCTATATGTGCTTTACAAGCAGCAATGGAGGGATATGAAGTCTGTTCTATGGAAGAGGCGTGTTCAAGAGGAGATATTTTTGTAACGGCTACTGGCAATAAAGATGTTATAACTGTTGATCATATGCGTGATATGAAAGATAGAGCTATTGTTTGTAATATAGGTCATTTTGACTCTGAAATCCAAGTTGAATCCCTACAAAATATGAAATGGACAGAAATTAAACCTCAAGTTGATGAGGTGGAATTTGGAGATGGCAAAAGGTTAATTGTTTTAGCTAAAGGAAGATTAGTCAACTTAGGTTGTGCAACTGGGCATCCTAGTTTTGTTATGAGTGCTTCGTTCACAAATCAAGTTCTTGCTCAGATAGAAGTTTGGGAAAAATATCAGGATTATAAAAATCAAGTTTATACTTTACCTAGGCATTTGGACGAAAAAGTTGCTAAACTACATTTAGATAAAGTAGGTGCAACATTATCAAAATTATCAAATGAACAGGCAGATTATATAGGCGTTCCAGTAGAGGGCCCGTTTAAATCTGATTCTTATCGCTATTAGCATAATGAAGACTTTTTTAGAAATAATGATTAATTCTAAAACTGAAATGAGAAGGTTTGGCGTTTTTTTGGCTAAGACCTTAAATGCTGGTGATGTTGTAACATTAAATGGAAGTGTAGGTGTTGGTAAAACATTTTTGTGTAAGGCAATAATTAATAAAATTACAAAAATAAAGGAAATACCAAGCCCAACTTTTAATCTTGTATTAACCTATCCATATCAATTTGATTATGAATTATTTCATTGTGATTTTTATAGAATTAATAGTTTTGATGAAGTTGAAGAAATGGGTGTTTTTGAAGACTTAAAAAAAAAATAATTTTATTAGAATGGCCTAAATTTAGTTCTGAAATAAGCTATTTTGATCCGTTAAATATTTATTTTGAAACAATTAAAAACAATCAAAATGGATTATCCAATAGTAGAAAAATTTCTATAGTAGGTTCTCAAAGGTGGATTGAAAAATTAAAACAATATCCAGTTGTAAATAAAAGGATTAAATGATGAAATTTGTTTTTTATGATCTTGAAACTACTGGAAGAAATTCAACATGGGATCAAATAATTCAAGTTGGAGCTATCTTAGTTGATGAAGAATTTAATGAAATAGAAAGATTTGAAGAAAGATGTAAATTAAGGCCTGGAATAGTTCCTGAACCAGGTGCACTCATAGTAAATAATACCTCTATAGATATGTTAAATAACGTTAACCTATCACACTATGATTTAATAAAAAAAATCCAATATTTATTTAAAAAGTGGTCTCCAGCAATTTTCATTGGTTATAATACAATTAATTTTGATGAAGAGTTTTTAAGAAAAACATTTTTTAAATTACTATTTGAACCGTATATAACCCAATTTAATGGTAATAAAAGAGCTGATGTGCTTGGTATTACAAGAACGTCAAAATTTTATTATCCAGATTCTTTGCAGGTTGGTTTAAACGAAAAAGGTAATCAAGTTTTTAAATTAGATAATTTAACTCGCTTAAATAATATTGTTCACAATGCTCATGATGCTATGGGTGATGTTGAGGCCACAATTGAACTCACTAAGAATATACAAAAAAAAGCTAATAGTGTTTGGAAAGCTGGTTTGAATGGCAGTAGTAAAATTGATGTTGATAATTTTATTCTCAAAAACAATATCTTTTGTATAGATGAATATTTTTTTGGTAAGTACAGTTCACACGTCGTAACTTATGTATGTAAAAATTATTTTAATTACCCTCAATGTTTTGACTTGATGCATGACCCAATTGATTATTTTGATTTGTCTATTAAAGAACTAAAAATTAAAATGAAGCATAGACCCAAAATAATTAGGGAGATAAAAAATAATAAAAATCCAATCTTGATGGATAAATATCACTTTGAAAAAATACCTTCATATAAGGAAATAGGATTAGAGACACTTAATCTAAGAGCAGAGCTAATCCGAAATAATCCCGATTTTTGTAACAAAATTAATACTATTTTTCTTGAAGAGTATGAAGAAAAACAAATTACCAAATCTCAATTAGATATGTTACCTGAAGATAGTTTATATTTTGGAGGATTCCCTGATAACTATGATAAAAACAAAATGTTGGACTTTCATAACTCAAATTGGGAAGATAAATACCATATTTCAAATCAATTTCGTGATCAAAGATTCAAATATTTTGCGCATAGAGTTATTTATGAAGAAGCACCTTATATATTACCAAAGGATGACTACGAAAATATTCATAAAATTATTGCAAAACAGGTGTTAAGTTACGATAATGAAAAGTGGAACACTTTGCCAAAATCATATCATCAATTAGACACGTTAAGAAACGAATATGAAGAAAAAGGTGATGGTAAAAAATTAACTTTTTTAGATGATTTAGATGGTTTTCTTCAAAAGTTGGAAAAAAAATTTAATGTCAATAGATAGGAGATAAATGGATGGCAACGAATAAAACAAATGATCAAAATTTTAAAGCAGATGTTTTAGATTCAAAAGAACCTGTGTTAGTTGATTTTTGGGCTGAATGGTGTGGTCCTTGTAAAGCCATTGCTCCTTCACTTGAAGAGTTGTCAGATGAAATGGCTAGTAAATTAAAAATAGTCAAAATTAATGTTGATGAAAATCCATCAACTTCTCAAAATTATAGTATAAGAAGTATTCCAGCACTAATGATTTTTAAAGATGGACAAAAAATATCTGAAAAAATGGGTGCACTACCTAAATCTGCACTTGAGACATGGATAAAAGAGACAATTTAAACTATTTGAGTATTATTAAATTTCAAAACATGTCCAGCTAGATATAAAGACCCGGTGATTAGAAGGGGCATTTTCTTATCTGAGTATCTCAATGCTTCTTCTAAATTTTTCATAGGATGTGTTTCTATACCTAGCGCATTTAATTTTAATGATATGTCGTTCGGTTTATGAGAATTATCAATGTTCGGTATGGCTATAGCATAAGCTTTGTTTAAGTGCTGCTTAAATATATTTACAAAAGCCTCTATATCTCTGTTATTTAACATACCAATAATTAAATTCCATTTTAATAAGGGTGTTTGATTCAAGTATTGATTTAGAACGTAAGCACCGTCTTGATTATGTGAACCATCCAAAATTGTTAGATTTTTCCTATCCTTAACAATTTTACCTCGTTCTACTTTTTCTATTCTACCATGCCATGATACTTTTTTAAAAGCCTCTTGAGTTTTTAAGGAGCTTATAGATGGTAATAATTCTTTTGCAGCAGTATAAGCAGATGTAGCGTTCTCATATTGATGATTTCCATTTAATCCAATTTTTGTACTTGCAGAAATATTTTCAATATTAATCACCTTAGCATTAATTTTCGAAGCTGAATCGAGTATTGTTTCCAGGGCATTTTTATATTTTTGTTTTGCTATAATTACAGGTACGTTTTCTCTAAGAATACCAGATTTTTCGAATGCTATTTGTTTAATTTTTTTACCAAGAAACTCTGTATGATCGAAACCAATCTTAGTAATAATGCAAAGCCTTTTTTTATCAATTATATTGGTAGCATCTAATCTGCCACCTAAACCAGTTTCAATTATATTGAAATCACTCTTATATTTTTGAAAGGCAATTAATGCAGCAGCAGTTGTTATTTCAAAAAAAGTTATGGGTTTATTCTTATTTTCAAGTTCAATATTTTCTAAAATATTAATTAATAATTCATCAGAAATTAATTTATTTCTTATTCGTATTCTTTCATTAAAATTTATCAAGTGTGGAGAAGTGTAGACGTTGACTGTTAGTTCGTGAGCTTCTAAAATTTCTTTAAGAAAAGATGCTGTCGATCCTTTACCATTAGTGCCAGCAATATGTATAACGTTTTTTAATTGATTTTCAGGGTTACCAAATTTATTCATTAAAAATTTTAATCTAGAAAGATCAAAATCAATTAACTTAGGATGTAAAGAAAACATTCTTTCTAAAGTCTTTGATAATTTTTTTTTTAAAACCATAACTTTATGAAAAAAAATATTAAAAATTAATTAATAGAGTGAGTTAAAGACCTTAATAAATTTGATATTTTTAATTTCTGTTCAGATCTTGGAATAACAATATCTACCATCCCGTGTGATTTTAAATATTCAGCTGTTTGGAAATCATCCGGAAGTTTCTCTTTGACAGTTTCTTCAATTACTCGTCTACCAGCAAAGCCAATAATTGCTCCTGGTTCAGCAATATGAACATCTCCAAGCATTGCAAAGCTAGCTGTAACCCCTCCTGTGGTTGGGTTGGCAAGTAATACAATGTAAGGTAGCTTAGCTTTTTTAACATTGTTTATGGCAATGGTGCTTCTAGGCATTTGCATTAAAGAAAAAATACCCTCTTGCATTCTAGCACCACCTGAAGAAGGTACTACTATTAATGAACATTTTCTTTTAATGGCTTCTTTAGAAGCTAAAATTAAACCATCTCCAACATATCTTCCCATTGACCCTGCCATAAAGGAAAAATCAAAACATGCTAAAATTGCTGGTTGTCCATTTATTAATCCATAACTAACAACTAAAGCATCATCTAAACTAGTTTTATTTTGCGCTTCTTTTAGTCTGTCTGAATATTTCTTTTTATCTTTAAAATCTAGTGGGTCTGATTTGACTTTAGGTAATATTACTTCTTCAACAGAATTTTTATCAAAAATAAAGTTTATTCTTTCTTTCGCTGATAAGTGGTCATGAAAATCACAAGCTTTACAAACATTGAAGCTTTCATAAAACTCTTTATGAAAAATCATTTGAGAGCAGGATTTACATTTTATCCATAAAACTTTTTCTGGCTCTTTTGTCTTTACAAATGCTTTGAATTTAGGGAGTACAGTTTCTTTGATCCAATTCAATCTAAAATTCCTTCTTTTACATAAATAATTAAAGAATAAGGCCTAATTATGTTTCATTTCTTTTGATACTTCATGAATAAAATCTAAACAAGAATTGGCAGTAATTTCAGTGCTGTTTCCGTTTTCGTCTAAGGATTCTTTGATTAAATCAACGACCGCAGAACCAATGACAACACCATCAGATATTTGTGCCATAGATAAAGCTTGATTTGGAGATCTTATTCCAAAACCGACTACAATTGGAAGATCACTAAATGATTTAACATTTTTAATGTTACTAGATACATGGCCTGTCTCAGGAGATTGGGTTCCTGTAATACCAGTAATAGAAACATAATAAATGAAGCCTGTAGCGTTTGATAAAATTTTGGCTAATCTTGTATTGTGCGTTGTGGGTGTCACTAATCTAATACAACTAAGCTTTTTGTTTTCAGCTTCTATATATAGCTCTTCATCTTCTTCTGGAGGTAAATCTACAATTATTAAACCATCAACTCCACTTTTCTTACATTGATCGATAAATTTAGTCTTACCAAAAATATAAATAGGATTAAAGTAACCCATAAGAATAATAGGTATATCTGAATTTTTTTTTCTAAAATTTTCTACAAGCATAAAACATTTTTTTATATTCATACCTGATTTTAGAGCTCTTTGACTAGATAGTTGTATAGATGGACCATCTGCCATGGGATCAGAAAAAGGCATACCAATTTCTATAAAATCTACCCCTTTGTCAGGCAATTTTTCAAT
>Ga0255783_10002820_pt1 | contig 16989 bp, 16 predicted proteins | sample 011ome_22_FD_179981 | JGI IMG/M metagenome (GOLD analysis project Ga0255783, IMG submission 179981) | Coastal salt marsh microbial communities from the Groves Creek Marsh, Skidaway Island, Georgia - 011507BT metaG (version 2) | ecosystem: Environmental > Aquatic > Marine > Intertidal zone >... | reverse complement strand
ACTTATCAACCGGAAAGTTTTTCATCTACGGTGGAGCAGGCGAGGCACTTAGATTGTTGGATGGCTTTGAAAACCATCTGACCATAGAGCCAGAAAATGCAACCAAGCTTGTTGAGGCTATTAAGCAATCCATGGATAAAGTGTTATGGGGACATCTTTCTTCCTCGAATCGATTAAAGATTGAGAATAATTATATTCGGGAGCATCATGTGGAAAGATGGTTGGAGGCAATAGCCTAAGTATGTCATGATGATTAATAATCAATGAATTGGAATTTCAGTAAAGGGCCAAAGCTAGTTGTAAATGCTTTGATTGCCTTGGTTGTGGCATACATTATACCCGAATATTTTTCACCACCCACTGAAATGCTCTCCTTGATTTCAAGGGAAAAGCACATTCTCTATGCTTTTTGCTTCTCGGTTTCTTTTTTAGTTTTGGGAGAAATGATCGGTATTTCAGACAGGAGGCTATTTAAGCTGTCAATAAGACATATCGTTCTTTACTTCATATCCGCACTCTTGGCCAGTATGGTTCTTGTTCTTATTGTTTGGATATTTGAGTATAGCTTTGTGGGTAGGTGGGCTATTTTGAAAATCACCCTTTGTACCTCTCTTTTTACATTTGGCTTCACCGCACTTCTATCTCTTTTGGTAAAAAAATATAGAAACAAAGTAGTTCTTATGGTTTCCGATTCTAAGCGGGCACAAATAAGGAAAGCATTATCACAAAAAGAGGAGGCATTTGACTGGGTTCAACTGCCTGAGGGTTTTAAAAATAAAGTGGAAGATGTATGTCTTGATCAGCAAATAGATATACTTGTGCTTGATGAATCCTTATCTTCCAGTGAATTGGATATTCTGACCCTTTTGCAAAACGGTACGCGAGTCTTTGGAGTGGTTGATTTTTGGGAGCGTTATTTAGACAAGATTCCACCGCGTGATGTCGATCGGGCCTGGCTTGCCCGAGTGGATTTGCATGTAAAAAACTCTTTTATCCGGGGTATAAAGCGACTTCTGGATCTCATGATTGCGGTTTCTGCTTTGATCATTTTATTTCCCATTCTAGGGATAGCTCTTGTATTAATTGGGTTAGAGTCTGGATTTCCCCTCTTTTATATCCAGACAAGAACAGGCTACTTGGGGAAGCCTTATTCGATGATAAAACTTCGAACCATGAAAGATGGAGCTGAAGGCGACGGTGCTCAATGGGCTAAGAAAAAGGATTCAAGAGTGACCAAGGTCGGGAAGTTTTTAAGAAATTGGAGGGTCGACGAAATTCCTCAATTTTGGAATATTATAAAGGGTGAAATGTCCGTGGTTGGGCCTCGCCCGGAGAGACCTGAATTTCAGGCAGAGTTGAAGGAGGAAATTCCTTTTTGGTACGCCAGGAACCTGGTTAAGCCTGGTTTGACTGGATGGGCTCAAATACGTTTTAGTTACGCTTCCGACTTGAGTGAGTCTGAAGAGAAGCTTTCTTACGATTTATATTATCTGAAGCATGCTTCATTAGCTTTGGATATGGAAATTATCTTATCAACTCTTCGATCTATATCCAAAGGAAGTCGATGAATAAAATACTCGTCACCGGAGGTGCTGGTTATATTGGTAGTCATACAGTTTTGGCTCTTTTAGACGCAGGCCTCCAAGTGGTTGTGCTTGATAACTTCTCTAATTCGTCGCCTGAGTCTTTGAGGCGAGTGGCTAAACTAGCAAGCAGAGAACCAGTAGTAATTCAAGGGGATTTGACTGATCGCCATATTTTGCACCAAGTTTTTTCTGAAAATGATGATATTTCTGCGGTCATTCATTTTGCGGCCTTGAAGGCGGTGGGTGCATCCACAGAACAGCCGCTTAAATATTATAAAAATAATGTTTCAGGATCGGTTCTGTTGCTTGAGGCAATGGAAGAATTTGGGGTACAAAACATGGTGTTTAGTTCTTCCTGTACCGTTTATGGCGAACCTGAGAAGGTTCCAATTTCTGAAAGTTTCCCAGTGGGCGGTGTTTCCAGCCCTTACGGGAGAACAAAGTATATCATGGAGGAAATTATTTCTGATTATTCTCAATCCAACCCAGGTTTTAAATGTGGAGTGCTTCGGTATTTCAATCCGGTCGGTGCCCATGAAAGTGGTGATATTGGAGAAGACCCCAATGGGATTCCTGATAATTTGGTGCCTTTTGTTTGCCAAGTTGCAACTGGAAAGTTGCCAAAACTCCGAGTTTTTGGAAATGATTATCCTACCCAGGATGGTACCGCGGTCCGGGACTATTTACATGTCGTTGATTTAGCCGACGCCCACCTTAAGGCTCTGATTAAGCTAGAGAATTCAGATGAAGGTTTTATTTGCAACTTGGGCACGGGTACGGGGTCTTCTGTCCTGGATGTGATTGGTGCCTTTGAGGAAGCAAATGGAATTAAGATTCCTTATGAATTTGCAGATAGGCGATCTGGGGATGTAACCGAAGCATGGGCCGACCCAAGCTATGCCCAAACCTTACTGGGTTGGAAGTCCAAGCATGATTTGATCGATATGCTTAGGGATGCCTGGCATTGGCAGAGCAAAAACCCTAACGGTTATAGACAGCATTGATCAAGGCAGAGTGTAGTCTATAGGATTTAAATCCCGGTTCTTTATAATTTCAGAAATCAACCCAAGATCAATCCGGTCTCCTATTTTGATACCAAGTTTTTTGTATGCTCCCAGATTGAGCTCTAAGACAAATTGAATATCACGAGATTTAGAGGGTACCCCAGAAAGATCATATGGTTTGGCCTTGTGAATTTCGACCAATGAACCTTTGGTTGAAAAGTAACCAATATCCAAGGGGATTCTTGTGTTTTTCATCCAAAATCGTTGTTTTGATCCTTCTTTAAAAATAAAAAGCATTCCTTCATAATCTCCAATGGAATCTCTGAACATAAGCCCTCTCTCGCGTTCTTTGGGCAAGACCGCAACTTCGACTTTCAGCGGAACCTCCCCAACTAATAGATCAAAAAATATTTTCTTTGAACTATCTTCTGAAGTTAATTTTTCATTACTTGTATCTTGCTTGCAGCCTGGGGTTAAAAATATAACGGAACAGGTAAAGATAATTTTTTTGAGTAAACCTATTTTAATCACAGCAAATACATGAAAGAACTTTTCGAGCAAATCAAGAGCCTAAATGTTTTGGTCATCGGGGATGTAATGCTCGACCGCTATGTGATCGGGGAAGTTAGTAGAATTTCCCCAGAAGCCCCTGTTCCAGTTTTAGCTGTTCAAGAAGAAAGGTCAGTGGCTGGGGGGGCTGCCAATGTAGCTCTCAATCTTCGGTCACTTGGAGCTGCTGTTGAAACGATCGGGTGGTTTGGAGCAGATGAACAGGGGGAAGAATTAATCAGTATCCTAGAGGCTTGTGCTATACAGGTTGACTCAAAGTTTCGATTTTCTTCGGCACCAACTATTAGTAAATCTCGGGTCACCGCCTCTAACCAGCAAATTTGCCGGGTGGATCGTGAAGCAAAAATAAGGGACTATGAGCCAGGATTAGAAAAGCTTGGCAGTGCAATATCTGAAAAAGTGAAAGCGGCTGATGCGGTTATTATATCTGATTACGGTAAAGGTTTTATAACCCTACCCTTGCTTAAATTGGTGAGTGAGTATGCAAAATTTACATCCATCGACCCTAAACCCAGCCGGTTATTGCAATATACCAAACCAAACCTTCTTACCCCCAACCGATTGGAAGCTTTGGAATTGGCTGGGCTGTCCCGAGAAACAAGGGAGCCTTTTCCGCAAAATGAGGTGGTTACCCGGATCTTTGAACGGTTTTCTCCCCAGTTGCTTGCTATTACCCTAGGAGCAGACGGAATGCTTCTTGCCCAGGATGGGGTCGTGCAATGTACCATACCGACTGCTGCCCGCGAAGTGTTTGATGTGTCGGGGGCAGGGGATACAGTCATTGCATCCCTCACTCTAGCTCTGAGGGCAGGTGAAACATTTGCACGTTCCGCTGAGTTCGCCAACTTAGCAGCCGGCGTGGTTGTGGGGAAAGTGGGAACTGCCACCGCATCTCCGCAAGAAATTCTTACACTTTTGTGAGTAAAATAAACGATCAAAAAGCTCTTTTTCTAGATCGTGATGGTACTTTAATTCGAGATGCCCATTACTTGAAGGACCCGGATAAGCTGGAAATCATTCATTCTGTGGGTGAAGCTTTGATGAAAGTAAAGGAAGCTGGGTATCACCTCTTTATGCATACCAACCAATCGGGGATAGCCCGCGGATATTACGAGTTGTCGGATGTGAATGCCTGCAACCTTCGTATGCATGAAGAATTTAACTGGTCCGATAGCTTTTTTACTGAGGTGTGTATCGCCCCGGAATCACCCGATGAGACTATCGTCTATCGCAAGCCATCTCCTCGCTTTGAAACTGAAATGATTCAAAAATATAATCTCATTGCTTCGGAATGCTGGGTCGTAGGGGATAAATGGATTGATCCACAAACTGGACTGGATGCCGGTATGCGGGGAGCCCTTGTGCGTACGGGAAAGCCAATCGATGAAGAGCTTGAGTTCAAAGCTAGCCAACAAAAAGTTCCTATTTGCAAGGACCTGGCTGAGTTTGTGTCCTTACAATTAAAACTATGACTGAAAAGAAGTTGCCTAGTTCCTGGGATCTGCAAAGAGAAAAATTACATGCGAATTGCCGGATATTTGAAGTTCGCGAAAGACGGTTCAAGAGAAGGTCGGATGGGGTGGAGGGCGATTTTTATGTTTTGGATACCAATGATTGGGTCAATGTTTTGGCGACGACTTCCAACGAAGAAGTTGTTATGGTTCGGCAATTTCGATATGGAACAGAGGAGTTTTCATTGGAACCACCAGGTGGAGTGATTGAGCGTGGAGAGGACCCAGCTCTTGCGGGTCTGCGTGAATTGGAAGAAGAAACAGGTTATGTTGGAACTAGTGCGAAAATAATCGGAACTGCCAGACCCAATGCTGCGATCCTTTCCAATCAGTGCCATTTTGTTCTCGTAGAGAATGTAAAAAAAACAGCTGAGCTTGCATTTGATGAACATGAAGAACTCGTCACCGAACTTCATAAAATTCAAAATCTTAAGAAAATGGTTGAAGAGGGAGAGATTACCCACTCGATCGGACTAAATGCCATTTTTAGGCTCCTTTTGCATCTTGGACTCTAGGCTTTGATTCTTTACCTAAATAGCAATAGCACTTATAGTGCATCCTTTTAATTATGAGTAATTTACTCGACATTCTACAAGAAACTGCCGATCCAAATCCTATAAAGCTAGCCAAAATTCTTAATATTTCGGTTGCTGAGGTTGAGTCCCAACTTCAAGCACTTCGCTCAGATGGCTCTCTTATTGGCTGGGTTCCTTTAATCCATCCAGCGAAAAAAGACAGGGACTCGGTGCGTGCCGTGATTGAAGTAAAGATAAGTCCGGAAAGGGAAGGGGGCTTTGACCGCCTGGCTCATCGGATTTCAAAGTTTGATGAAGTGGAAGCCTGCCACCTCATGTCCGGTGGTTATGATTTGATGGTTATCGTGCAGGGAAAGAATTTACATGCTGTGGCTTCTTTCGTGTCCGAGCGTCTTTCTACAATTGATGGCGTTTTATCGACTGCGACCCACTTTTTGCTTCGTTCTTATAAAGAGCATGGATATTTGCTTTCTCAGGAAGGTGAAAACTCTGAAAAGCCTCCAATCAGTGCCTAACCTAATGAATCCAACAGATTATGTTGCGGATCATGTGAAAAGTCTTCCCCGCTCGGGGATAAGAGATTTTTTTGCCATTGTTTCGGAAATGCCCCAGGCAATTTCTCTCGGGATTGGAGAGCCTGATTTTATCACCCCGTGGAAAATTCGGGAGGCCTCTATTTTTGCCCTGGAACAAGGCAAGACATCCTACACTGATAATCGTGGCTTACTTAGCTTACGAAAAGAAATCACCTCATATGTCGCTGACTTTTTTGGACCTGAATATGACCCTCAGTCTGAAGTTCTTGTCACCGTTGGGGTGTCGGAGGCCATCGATATTGCCTTGCGGGCGATTTTGAATCCGGGCGATAAAGTCCTATACCATGAGCCCTGTTATGTCTCGTACGCTCCCAGCGTAACTCTTGCTCACGGAGAAGCAATCCCAGTGGGAACCGAGTCCAGGAAATCTTTTTCATTGGATCCTGCCGCTTTTGAGCAGGCATGGGAACCTGGGTGCAAGGTTTTACTGCTTAATTTCCCCACAAACCCAACCGGTGGGACCGCAGATCGTGCCAAGCTTGAGCAGTTGGCTAAATTTGCGGTTGAGAAGGACTTGATCGTGATAAGCGACGAAATCTACGCCGAACTTACCTACGAAGGGGAACATGACAGTATAGCCGAGCTTCCTGGTATGAAAGAAAGAACTATTCTTTTACACGGTTTTTCCAAGGGCTTTGCCATGACCGGTTTCCGAGTGGGATTTGCTTGTGGTCCAGATTGGTTGATCGAGGCTATGATGAAGATCCATCAGTATTGTATGATGTGTGCTCCTATTTTAAGTCAGGAAGCTGCTTTAGAAGCTCTCCGTCACGGAACAGATGATGTTTTACGGATGCGAGATCAATACCAAAAACGGAGAGACTTTATTGTCCGTCGGTTTAATGAAATGGGCATGGGTTGTCACCTGCCTAGGGGCTCCTTCTATGCCTTTCCGTCTGTTGATGCACTTGGGCTTAATGAAGTTGATTTTTGCCACCGATTACTACGGGAGCAAGAAGTGGCGGTAGTGCCGGGGACTGCATTTGGTGTCCACGGCAAAGGCCATGTAAGGGCAAGTTTCTCGACTTCCTATGAAAAATTAGTCGAGGCTGCAGATCGCATGGAAAGCTTTGTGGAAAGCTTATCCAAAGAGCAATTGAGTGATGCTGCCGTGTAAGCCTGGTGCTTACATATCCTGAAAAAATAAGAATTATATGAGATGGAAATTATAAGTGTTGCCATAGTGGGGCGTCCCAATGTGGGTAAAAGCCGTCTCTTTAATCGTTTGGTGGGCCGACGCATCTCGATTGTACACGACCGTCCTGGCGTAACCCGTGATGTAGTGGTGGCTGATTCCCCGGAGGGGTATGTTTTGATGGATACGGGGGGTATCGGTATGCAGCCAGAAATGACATCAGTTGAAATTCAAAATGCCACGGAAGAGCAAGCTGATTTTGCCATCCGTGCTGCCACTCTTTTACTTTTTGTTGTCGATGGTAGGGAAGGTTTAATTCCTTTGGACGAAACCCTCGCCACCAAGTTTAGGAAAATGGGTAAAGAGCCGATTTTAGTGGTCAATAAAATGGATGAGCCGGAACGCGGATATTCGTCTTCCGAATTTGCTAAATTAGGCTTTAAGGCAATGGTTGGGGTTTCCGCAGAACACGGACATGGCGTGGGTCAACTTATTGAGTCAATCGCTGAAAGGTTACCTCCGGTTTCAGCCATTCCTAGTGGTGATCAATCCCATCGTACGAAGATTGCCTTTATTGGGCGTCCGAATGTGGGCAAGTCTTCCCTCTGTAATCGCCTGCTCAATATGGAGCGTTTGATTGTCAGCGATGTGCCCGGAACAACCCGAGAAACAGTGGAGCTCGATCTCGATTACCAAATAGATGGTCAGGAGAAGCCCTGGTGCTTTCGCTTATTTGATACAGCGGGTCTAAAACGCAAAAACCGAGTGGATTCTTCGCTGGACTACTTTTCTGCTGTTCGTACAAAACATGCGATTGAAGAAGTCGATGTGGTTTTTCTTGTCTTGGATGCCCGGGAAGGTGTTACCAAACAAGACAAAATCCTTGCCGGTCATGTGTTGGACCAAGGTAAATCTCTTTCCATCTTGGTTAACAAGTGGGATCTTGCCATGGAAAGTTTTCGGAAAGATCCACTGCCTGGCTATGAAGATGAAAAAGAGTTTCGTAAAAGTTATATTAAGTCGGTTCGAAAAGAACTGTTCTTTATTCCAGATTCCCCCATCTCCTTTGTTTCCGCTCAAACTGGTTATGCAGTCCAGGATTTTCTGCAAGTTGCCCGAGATTTAAATGCAAGGATGGATAAAACAATTTCCACCTCTGCTTTAAACAAACTAATCGGTGAAATGTGGGAGCACCGGCCTCCAGCTAAAGTAGGAGGGAAAAGGTTTAAAGTATTTTATGCCGTGCAGGTTGAAACCCGACCTTTTCGTATCAAGCTTTTTTGTAATCGAGAAGAAAAACTTAATGATCAATATCGTCGATATTTAGAAAAAGGTATTCAGCAAAGGTTTGGACTCGCTGGTTGTCCGTTAAAGTTTTCTTTAGCTGGCAAGGAAGCTAGGTACAAAGAAGAACAGTCCGTGTAATAAATTTTTTCTATAACCCTGTAAGAGCCGCAATGATGCGGCTTTTTTTGTTTAATTTCATTGTCCAAAGTAGAGAAATCCCCAAAACTTAGAATCTTCCACTATGAGCGTTGTACCGTACAAAATTGGCTTCCTCGGTTCGGATGAAATTGCGATTCCGTTTCTCTCTAAATTAATAGAAGAATCGGACCGGTTTCAACTGGTCGGAGTTTTGACCCAACCAGATAGACCCGCGGGTCGAGGTAGAAAGCTGAGGCCAAATCCGATAAAAGAATGGACCATGCAACATGGTTTTCCTTGCAGGGATCCCCTCAAGCCCAGTAGCGATGAGGTTGATTGGTTTAAAGATCTGAGTGTGGATATACTGCTGGTAATGGCTTACGGGCATATTCTTAAAAATGATATGCTCACGGTTGCTTCTGCCGGGTGTTTTAATTTACATGCCTCCATCTTACCTGCCTACCGAGGGGCCTCTCCAGTAGAGACAGCCTTGGCATGTGGTAATGATGAAACTGGTGTTACCCTTATGCGGGTTGTCCCCAAAATGGATGCGGGACCAGTGATTGATATCGAAAAAGTTAAGATTGATGATTCGACGACCGGACCCAGTCTACGGACATCTCTTGCAAAATGTTGTATCCATCTTGTGCAAAGAAATCTCGAGGCATTATGCGTAGGTGAATACGAGGAAGTGGAACAAGATGGAAGCTTGGTTTCATATTGTAGAAAGTTGAGGAAGGTTGATGGTTTTTTGGATTTTTCTCAACCGGCAAGTCTCCTTGCCTCTAGAATACGAGCTTTCCAGGCTTGGCCGGGAAGCTTTTTTGAGCACCGGGGAAACCGGATTAAAATCGGACTAGCTCAAGCTAGTTCCGAATCCGACTTACGACCTGGAGAAATAAAAAAAACAACAGAGGGTGGTTTGTTAATCGGAACGCAAACAGTCGCTCTGCAAATCAATAATCTTCAAAAACCAGGTGGGAAAATGATTTCATCCAGTGATTTTTTGCGGGGTTACACATTCGATGATGGAGAAATTTTAGATTTTCCATCATCCGAGCCCTTATTGGTCTAAAAGAGAATTCTTTAAATAATCCAAAAGATTTCTTGATTCGAAGCATAGAATTCCTAATGGTTGTTTAGTGGTAGGTTTGGGTATGTCATTGATATTATTTTGTATAAGGTCGAGAGTTTTTCTGCTTGGGCTTTCTCTTTTGGGAGTATTGCCTGTGTTGCAGGCAAATGTTCAAATAGCCAACCTAAAGCAGGACCTGGAGCTTATTGCAAGGGAGGTAGCCGGTCTGAGGACAGAAGTTGAACTTCTCAGGCGCGAAAATGCTCAACTTCGTGTGGTCCTTAATCAAGTTTCAGATGGTGCAAGCAGTCGCAGGGATGATTCCCAAGATGTCTTGGTTCAGGTCAATGCAAGAGTTCGAAAGCTAGAGGCTAGAATTTCTTGGAATGAAAGCAATACAGTGAAACTCCAAAATACATTCGACGAGAAAATTCGTGAGCTTATCATGCAAATGAATAAAAATTTTGAAAAAGTAGCCTCTGCACCCGCAAGTCCGGTTACTCCTAGTTTTTCAAGTGATTATCCACAAAATGGATTTGTTCACAAGGTCGAGAAAGGGGAAACCGTTAGTAGCATCGCCTCTAAATATAAATCCAAGGTAAAATGGATTATTGATGCGAATCAAATTGCTGACCCAACCAAGGTTTTCATCGGAAAAGAATTATTTGTTCCCCAAAAATAAACTTATGGCAAAAGTAACTTCAAGATTAGGCCGAGGTCTGGGAGGTCTCATTTCCGGAGGTGGATCTTCCGCTGATAGACCAAATACTAAGGAAGCTGTTCCTGCAGCAAATTCTAAACCGAAAAAAGCAAAGCTTAAAAGCAAAACCACGACTGCAGTTTCAACATCAGGCTTAAGTGAGATAGCGTTGGAACACATTGTCCCCAATCCTCATCAGCCAAGAAAAACGATTGACCCAGAAACTGTCAGTGAGCTAGCTGCCAGTATTAAGTCAGAGGGTTTATTGCAGCCAATAGTGGTGCGTAAGTCAGGAGACAATTTTGAGCTTGTTGCGGGGGAAAGACGATGGCATGCCCATCAAAAATTAGGTGAAAAAACAATCCTAGCTAGGGTTTTAGAGATGACCGATATCTCTTCAGCAAGTCTTTCCCTTATTGAAAATTTGCAACGTGAAGGATTGAATCCTGTCGAGGAAGCCCTTGGTTATCATTCCTTAGTTAACGATTTTAACCTAACACAAGCTAAAGTTGCCGATCGGGTTGGGAAAAGTAGAGTTTATGTTACAAACTTACTTCGCTTGCTTAAGCTTCATGAGAAATTAAGATCATCGTTGGCTGAAGGTAAGCTTTCCACTGGGCATGCAAAAGTTTTACTGGCAGTTGAGGATCAAGATGCACAACTGAAGCTAGGTGAGAAAGCTATGAAAGAGGGCTGGACTGTTAGGCATTGCGAAAGAGAAGTGTCATCCTTTTTGAACCCGAATGCACGCGTGAAACCCAAGTCATCCAAGTTTTCAAGCCCATTTTTAGGAATGGCAAAAAAAGCTGAGTCTTCCCTTGGTCGTAAGGTTAAAATAAGTGGCAATTCCGAAGGCGGAGGAGAAATTATGTTTTCTTTTGATGACCCTGTAGATCTTCAGAAATTGTTACAAAAACTGGAAGCGTAGACCTACTCTTCCATCAACCCAATATCAGGTTGCTTTTTTTAAGTAATCAAGCAGAATACTACCTTTTCATTACCACATTATGATCGTTTTTCTTACTACTGTTCTCGTCCTTTTATGTCTTTTAGTTATCTTGCTTATCATGATTCAAAGGACATCAGGAGGCATGGGTTCCGCCCTCGGCGGAGGCACCGCAGACCAAGTTCTTGGAGCTGGTTCAGCGGCTCAACTTTCAAAGTTTACTGTTTATGGCATACTTGGCTTTTTCGTGCTGTCTTTTGTGCTCTATGCTTTTTATCAAATGGAAGCAGATAGTTCGCAGGGCTTGCTTCGTACAGGGGCTACTCCTGCCTTAGAATCCAATCAAGTTGATTCCGCTGTCATGGATGTATCGGTTCCTCCTGTGGAGAATATAGAAGTTTCTCCACCACCGGCACCAGAACCTGTTGCCACCCCTGCTCAAGCAAAATTAATTACTCCTGCTTCGCAAGAAGCAAACGCATCTGAGTAAGACCTTTTGCTCCAAAGTCTTGAGGGTTTACACCATTTTTTGTGTACTCTTATTGGTATGTCTCGGCTTTTTTTCACTTCAGGCGAGTAAGCCATTTCCTGCGAGAGGTTTCGCCCGTATTCTTAGCCCCGAGCAAGCGACGGAGAGGTTGAATGAATATAGGTCATATTTCAGAAACCCTGTGCCGGATAAAAAATTCCATCAGGCATATTCCTTTAAATTCAGGTTGCGGCATATGCCTCGGCGTGGTGAGGAAAAGTTTTGTTTGGGAGAAATTGCCGGCCTCGGTTTACGGAATGGTTTTTTTCGCATTGCTGTGTTTAAGGATTCAGCCAAAAAGCAAACAGATTTGTATCTCCTCTCTAATCCCCTGAATCCCCAACTGTGGAAGGCCACTTCATCCAGGGACTCGATCCAGCTTTCGAGGGAGCAATTACTTTCTCCAATTGCCGGAGGCATGAACCAGACTTTTTTTGATTTGCTTATGCCTTTTGTTTTTTGGCCAGAGGAATACCTGAAATCAGGGAAGGTGGCTGGTCGACCTGCCCATCTTTATCAATTTAGCTGTCCAGTTGAAATAACCAGGGCTAGGCCTGATTGGAAAACGGTGAGGCTTTCTATTGATGATGCCTATCAGGCACCTTTAAGGGTGGAAATCTTATCGGATGGAAACCAGCCTGTTCGATCTTCGACCCTCCGAAGTTATAAGAAAATGGGAGATGATTGGATTGTGAAGTCTTTGGACTGCCTCGATCACAGGACCCGTTCTAACACAAGGCTTGAAATTCTTGCGGCCGCCACCAACTTAGATCTAGATCCTGTATCTTTTACTCCTCAAAAATTTATGCTTCCATTAGCGATTCCTGATTCTTCCTACGAATATTTCAAACAATAGATCGCGTGTAAATGAAATGGGCTTGAAGTGAATACCTTTTCTTTTAATTACTACTAACTCAATGAACTTGGAAAATATGCTATCGCCCTGGGCTAAAAATGTTTCACCTTCACCGACCCTTGCTGTCGATGCGAAGGCTAAAGAGCTAAAAGCTGCCGGAGAGGATGTCTGTGGATTTGGAGCTGGTGAACCAGATTTTGATACCCCCGCCTTTATTAAAGAAGCAGGAGCAAAGGCCTTAGCCGAAGGAATGACCAAATATGCCCCTGCTGGTGGAATTCCTGCCCTGCGAAATGCATTGGCCGAGCAATACCATAATTTCGGAGTTCTCAAAGAAGCCAACCCAGCCCAAGTGGTTGTCAGTCCGGGCGGAAAATACTCATGTTACTTGGCGATCCTGGCAACTTGTGGCCCAGGGAATGAGGTTTTGATCCCGGCACCGTATTGGGTAAGCTACCCTGAAATGGCAAAATTGGCTGGTGCTACCCCAAAGTTTGTCTTCGCCGGAGATGATCAAGGTTTTAAAGTAAGTGCAGAACAAATTGAGGAAGCCCTTAGCCCTCAGACAAAATTAGTTATCTTAAACAGCCCCTCTAATCCGACAGGTTGCCTTTATAATCAGAAGGAAATGGCAGAAATTGTAGAGTTAGCCTGTAAAAAAGACTTTCTCTTGATGTCTGATGAGATCTATGAGTATTTGCTTTACGATGGGGCAGAGCATTACAGACCTGCTTCTTTTGGGGAAGAGGCGAGAGACCGTGTCATTACTGTTTCTGGTTTCAGTAAAACATTTTCCATGACTGGATGGAGATTGGGCACTCTGGTTGCCAACCCCACTATCGCCAAAGCTGTGGCCTCTCTTCAAAGTCAGACCACTTCCAATGCCACAACTTTTGCTCAATATGGTGCCTTGGCTGCCGTGGAAAATTGGAGTCAAGCAATAGGAGCTGTTCAAGATATGCTGGTTCACTTTGACCGTCGCCGCCTTAAATTGCTGGAGGGATTGCAGGATATAGATGGGGTTTCTTGCCTCCGGGCCCAGGGTGCTTTTTATCTCTTCCCTAATATTTCAAGCTTTGGGCTGAGTTCGGAGGAATTTTCAGCCCGCTTATTAAACGAAGAAAAAGTGGCGGTGGTATCCGGGCATGCTTTTGGAGCCGATGGCTATATTCGCCTTAGTTATGCCACTTCTGATGAAATTATTGAAAAGGGATTACACCGAATGAAATCATTTTGCAAACGACTTTGATGAGGGACCTTGGAATCAAAGCTATTATAATTCAATCATAGGTCTAAGCCATCAAACAACATGTAATAGTTTTGTATTGTTTTGCCGCCAAGTGCGGAGCCCGAGAAAAATAGTAGGTGATGCTTTACATCTCTTGGCTAAAGTCCAAGTTTTTTAGCTTCCTCAGGGTTATCCTGTAGGGCTTGTTCGAACTCAGAAATATCAAAGTCTGCCACCACAAAATCCCCGTTTTTTAGCGTAGGGGTTTTGGGTTGTCCGCTCACTTGGATCAATTCCTGCATCATGCCTGCTTCTTTATTTACATCGATAACTTGGAGTTGCATGTTTTTGTTTTTGAAATAAGCAAGGGCATCTATGCACCATGGGCATCCTTGTTTTACATATAGAATTGGTAAACTCATATCTATTTCCTATAACATTGGTCTATCGAAGTAGAGAGAAAACGAAACCTTTCTTGGCATTTACGAAAGGCTTGTCATCATGGGTAAGAGATGCCTGCAAAAAATTCAAAGTCCTTCAAAGTTGACACCTCCATTCGGATCAAAGGGGCCAGGGAGAATAACTTAAAGGACATTGCCGTTTCTTTCCCCAGGGGCAAATTAATCGGGGTTACGGGAGTGAGTGGTTCCGGGAAATCATCCTTAGTGTTTGATGTTCTTGCGGCTGAGGGGCACCGGAAATATGTGGAGAGCTTATCTCCAAAAGCCCGCCAGGCCCTCGAAAAAGTAAGACGGCCAGATGTGGATTATGTGGAGGGGCTTTCCCCGGTGCTTTCGATTGAACAGATATCGGCAGGTTCTTCAGGACCCCGCAGCACGGTGGCGACCGCTACGGAGATTGCAGACTATGCCCGCCTGCTTTGGGCCACTGCAGGCCAGCCTTTTTGCCCCAAGGATGGAGGGAAGGTGGAAAAGAAAACATTGGATGATGCCATTGCGTTGTTGATGGCGCAGGGGTCTGGTAAAAGAATGATCTTGCTTGCTCCATATATTACCGCCAAAGCAACCGTGCTGCGTGAAGAACTACCGGGTTTGGAAAGGCGGGGTTTTCAGAGAATTCGGATCGATGGGCAAATAAAGAGATTAGACGATCGTAATGTCATTCCCGAAAAATCAAAAGGCCGTGAGATATCTGTGGATATTGTCGTCGACCGTTTACGACTGGAAGCCTCTTCTCGGAGCCGTCTTGCTGATTCTCTCGAACTCGCCTTCAAGGAAGGCTCTGAACGTGCCATTGCATTAATTGAGGAGGAGGAGGGTTTTAAAGGGATTAACCTCTCCCAGAGCTATTCTTGTGAAGTATGCGGCACAAATTATCCGGGCCTTACCCCCCGTTTTTTTTCATGGAATCATCCCGATGGAGCCTGTGAAAACTGTTCCGGTTTAGGGGAGGTTCTTCGCTTCCGTGAAGACTTAGTCATTCAGGACCCCTGCCTTACCCTTAATAAGGGAGCCATTAAGCCTTGGCGTTATGGATCGCGTAAAATGATAACCTTGCGAAAGAACATACTTAAGGCTCTATCCGAGCAGTATTCTTTTGATCTTAAAGTCGCTTGGGTTGATTTGCCTGATGAAGTTAAGAATTTCTTGCTACTTGGAGACGACCAGAGGGAATTTGAGCTGAAATTACAAGTGGGTCGTGGGAAGGCAAAAAAACAGGTTTTCCCGGGAGTTTTTCAGGACTTGCAGGAAACCATACGAAATACAAGCAGTGAGTCATTGCGGGCAAAGCTGTTGACATGCCAGTATGGTTCGAAATGTCCTGATTGTCAGGGTGGAAGACTTTCATCTTTCGCCCGGAATGTAAAACTTGCGGGGCAAACTATGGATAAGTTTCTCTCCTTACCCGTTGGCAAAGCCTGGAAGTTTATAAAAGGTAAAGCATCCCGTGATCATCGTTGCCTCCAGGTTGAGGATGCCCTGAATGGGCTTAAGCAAAGGCTTGGTTTTATTGAACAAGTTGGGTTGGGTTATCTGACCCTGGACCGTTCATACCGAAGTTTGAGCGGAGGAGAGGCCCAGCGGTCTCGCTTAGCTACTCAGTTGGGGATGGGTTTGGTAGGGGTGACTTATGCCTTGGACGAGCCGAGTGTTGGGCTTCATCCAGCGGATCATGGCAGACTGTTACAGGTGCTTGAAGGATTAAGGGATAAAGGAAACACAGTGATCGTCGTCGAGCATGACGCGGATACATTACATGCCTGTGACCATCTTATTGAGATTGGGCCTGGCCCTGGAGAGATTGGTGGAAGTCTTTGTTTTGAAGGGAGCGTTTTATCCTGCTTACAGGATAAAAAAAGTAAATCGGGTCCCTTTCTAGCTGGTATTGAAAAAGTAGAGAAAGAGGTGAAGGATAAAAAACCGGGTAAACTCAATCTTTTGGTCAAGGGAGCCCGAGCCAATAATTTACAAAATATCGATGTTTCTTTTCCTTTGGGTCTTCTTAGCGTGGTTTGCGGAGTTTCGGGCTCGGGTAAAAGCACCTTAGTGAATGAAGTCTTAGCCAAATCAGCTGCGTATGAACTGCATCGCTCCAAGCAATTGCCTGGGGCCCATGGCGGCATAGATGGTCTTCAGCACTTTGAGCAGGTCGTGCGTGTCGACCAGTCACCGATTGGCAAAAGCCCACGATCAAACCCTGCAACCTTTGTGAAATTATTTGATCTGCTTAGGAAACTCTTTTCCCAGTGTTCTTTAAGCCGGGTACGGGGTTACTCACCGGGGCGATTTAGTTTTAATCTTCCGGGTGGCCGCTGTGAAAGGTGCAAGGGCGATGGAATGGTTAAGTTGGATATGCAATTTTTGGCTGATGTCTTTGTGGAATGCGAAAGTTGTCAGGGTAAGCGATATAATCGTGAAACTTTAGAAGTTCGCTACCGGGGAAGAAATATTGCTGAAATTCTTGCTATGTCCGTTTCCGAAGCCAAGGAGGTGTTCTCTAAACACCCGGCAGTTCTGGCCAAGCTTGAGACTTTGGATGCTGTGGGTTTGGGTTACCTAAAACTTGGCCAGCCAGCCAACACATTATCAGGTGGAGAGTCGCAAAGACTTAAACTCTCTTTGGAACTAAGCCGTAGGCAAACAGGAAAAGTTTTGTACTTGTTAGACGAGCCGACGACAGGACTACATTGGCTGGATGTGCAGAAACTTATGGATCTTCTATTTAAGTTGCGGGAGTCGGGGCATACATTGATCGTGATCGAGCATAACCTTGATGTTATAAGGTTGGCTGATCATGTAATTGAAATTGGCCCATCGGGGGGAGAGCAGGG
>Ga0255783_10002802_pt1 | contig 17057 bp, 29 predicted proteins | sample 011ome_22_FD_179981 | JGI IMG/M metagenome (GOLD analysis project Ga0255783, IMG submission 179981) | Coastal salt marsh microbial communities from the Groves Creek Marsh, Skidaway Island, Georgia - 011507BT metaG (version 2) | ecosystem: Environmental > Aquatic > Marine > Intertidal zone >... | reverse complement strand
CATGTCACACGTGTAATATTAGATGGAAATCTTAATTGCGTATTTTGTATGCGTAAGATCTGTTGGCTGATCACCAACTGATAATATATAATTTAATCCGGTTTGTACTTTAACGTTACCTTTATTTTGTGCGGGTGTTATTATAAGAGAATGGTAAGGTATACCGTATTTTTTTAATTGCCATTTTGTGAACATTCCCGTAAATATTGTATTAGGTCTAGCTGTTATAATAATAATTTTATATCCTAATTTCATTGCATATTTTAATAAATTTATAATTGGTACATTAGCCTGACCGTTTGTAAAAATAAGAGTATCGTCTATATCGAACATAACCGCATCTTTTTCGCTTATAACTCTATCTTTAAGAATATCGACCATTTAATATACTTTAAGAATTAAAACTTTGATATATAAAATGGAAAAACAAATAATTGACATTGAATTTGGGGACGGTATAGTATGTATAGGACAGATTAGAAAAGATTTTGGACACGACCTTCAAGTTGCTGTACTTGAACACATTGGTGATGGTTTATGGGATTTTGATGAAGAATTAGAGTGTGTACCGAGAGAAAGTGTTTCTGGATTCTACGATACGACAGATTTAGAAAAAACGGGTTTATACGAAAGAACCAAAACGGGTTTGTATGAAATGGTAGACGAATCTGATAACGAGTACGTATTACCAAGTGATACGGATGATGATTCGGGATCCGAGGTAAGTCTCGAAGATGAATTTTAATATTACCTTATAATAAATGAAAGTTAACCGAAACGTTATAGTAGTATCTGCTATACTTATAGTACTGTATTATGTATATACTAAAGAAGAACCAAAAGAGGAAAAATATTGTGCAATGTGTGCCGGTAAGTAAAAATATCAGGGTATAATAGAAATGCCAACTAGAAATAGAAAACCTACTGAATTTGTTGCCACGGTTATAAAACCTCCTCGAAATACACCACCAAAGCGACAAAAGGCTAAGAAACTTATAAGACCTGTTAAATTAGAATCATCACCGTCGAAAACATCGTCGAAAACATGGGTAAATTTTATTAAATCTTTCGGATCGCCATCGCCTAAGACTAAGAAAAAAACTCCTAATAATTTTACTAATAATAATAAAGAAATTAACAAAAGACTTAATGAAGCGATAAAACGAGCAAATCAAAACACGTCACCCCCGACAAAAAAACCCAAATCCAGACGTGAAAATAAGCCATTAAAGAGATTGTTTTAATTAAATCGTTAAAAATAAATCAATAATATAATTACGAAATTGCCGTATTTATATTATTTATAGATAGTATATGTCTAATTCAGTGAAAAGAAAATTAATTTTTAAAAAGGCAACAGGAAATAACATGACAAATGACCAAATGTACGCTCAAATTAAAAATAAAGTATCGGGGTTAGAGAAAAAACTTCAAATAGGTATCGAAAAACGTAAAAAATATAAATTTATTCTTAATAGTATAAATACAGAAATTGAATATTTAGAGTCACAGATACAAGAAGGTAAAAGTACATTGAAAAATTTTAATAATATTAATGCTGACAAATCACGAAAGAAGTTCAGGAAGAATTGAAATTAAAATATATTTAATAATTAAGATGAGTTCATCAGACGTGTCGTCAACAAAAACACCACCACCAAGACGGAATTCTAAGAATGTAATGAAAAACGAAATGAAAACACCACCACCAAGACGGAATTCTAAGAATGTAATGAAAAACGTTATAAGAAAAGCTTTAATGAATAATAAAGAAAGTAATGTGCGAGAATATGCGGAAGTTAGAGAACGTATATTAAGTAAATTGAAAGCAAGTATGCTCGGACTTAAATTAGATTTAAATGGTATAAATAAGAAAAATGGAAATGCTATAAGAACATATAATTCTAGAAAAATAGCTTCTACTTTTTCACCTATCAAACTAAATAAAAACAATAGACTTGAACAGATAATATCAGAAAAACAGGATTTAGAAAAACGTCTTAGAATCCACCAACTTATTATAAAAACATTTAATAGTCAACTCAATACACCCAATAAAATAAGTTTACGGCGATTAAAAGAATTGAATAAATATACAAACATGGACAATTTTATACGTGATTTTAAAAAGGAATATAAAAAATATTCACCAAACAATTACACGATATTAAATAACGGTAATAATAAATAAAATCTTATTTTTCTTCACTTTCTGGATGTATACGTAACATTGATGGTATATTTTCTCGACACCTAAAATCGTCTGATGTACATTCATTTTTATTACTGATCAAAAACCCTAACCCGAATACTATAAATAATGTTTTTATGATCATATTTATAGTATTAGTATACTTTTTTAAAAGAAAAGTGTTAAAGAAAAGGCATGATAATATAAATAAATGCATTTTACGTACACGCGATTATCACCCGTCTCTTTTTCGACTAAACCCCGGTTCGAAAAAGTGGTTGCGAAGACCTCGAATAAATCTAACGAGGTTATTGTTTCGCCTTCTATCGCGAAATCGGATTTGTGGGATTTGAAAACTTCCGTAACAAAAGCGATTGACGGTGGTGCGAATTGGTTACACGTTTCGGTACAAGACGGTTCGCTTATTGCACCAAAAGTATCTCTCGGATCGCCAATCGTTTCGTGTTTGCGAAAAAATGTACCCAAAGATGTTAAAATAGACGTCAAATTGAACACTTTGGAACCGTTCGATCGAATCGATGAATTTGTGAATGCTGGTGCGGATGTTATTACGTTTGCACCGGAAAGTGCAAAACAACCAATGGCGGTTTTACAAAAGATCAAAGATTTGTCTACTATTCACGATAGAGAGATTCTTGCTGGTATAGTGCTTAACCCATCTACGAGTATATTCACGATCGAAGAACTCGTTCCATATTGTGATATTGTTGTCGTCATGCTCGTAAACGCCGGTTTAGGAACCACACCGTATGCGACACTCGACGAAAAAGTATCCCGCGTTCGAAAAATACGTTCGTACATTGGTCCTACAACGAGAGTACAAATCGACGGTGGTGTTAACGAGCGTTCGGTGAGGGACTTGATCGAAGCCGGTGCGGATACAATAGTCGCGGGAAGTGCGGTTTTCAAATCCGATGATCCTAAGAAAGTTATTCGCGCTCTCAAAGGTGGACGTAATTAAAAAAAATAACAGGCTAATATAAATACTATGGTCGAGAGTAATAGTAATAATCAGTTTTATACCCAATACCATACTCCTCGACCAACAAGAATTCAAACTCCTAGAAATAATATTATTGCGTATTCAATTGCAAATAAGCGGAGACGTGATAATCAAGCGAAGAGAAAGAAAGAATGGAATGATGTCGTGAGAAGGGTGAGAGCGAGTTTGAACCCTACACCAGTTCGTACTCAGCGTATAAAGAGTACGCCTCGACGTGTTAATACGACACAAACGCCCGTAAATTATAACAAAATAGTAAAAGAAGCTATTAACGAATCTAATGCTGTTAAAGCATTGTTAAATTTAAATCGAAAGCCGGATGCTAATAAGCAGAAAAAGGCGAACTCGATGACTGAAGCCAATAAGGATAAAATAAGAAAACAAAAGAGGGAATGGGCGAGAAAAAGGAGGGAGAAAATGACTGAAGCCAATAAGCAGAAAAAGAGGGAGTCAATGACTGAAGCCAATAAGCAGAAAAAGAGGGAGTCAATGACTGAAGCCAATCGGGAGAAAATAAGAAAACAAAGGAGGGAATGGGCGAGAAAAAGGACGGCTTCGATGACTGAAGCCGATAAGGAGGCAAAAAGACAACACAAGAGGGAATGGTATCGCAAAAGGGTGGAGTCAATGACTGAAGCCAATAAGCAGAAAAAGAGGGAGTCAATGACTGAAGCCGATAAGGAGAAAATGAGAAAACAAAGGAGGGAATGGGCGAGAAAAAGGACGGCTTCGATGACTGAAGCCGATAAGGAGGCAAAAAGACAACACAAGAGGGAATGGTATCGCAAAAGGAGGGAGAAGAATTTATGGAGTTATGGTATAATTTAAAAATATGACCAAACAGACCCAAGTCGACCAATAAAAAATAAAAAAGTAATGTATGAAAGATCCCTTTAAGACTCGTGTCACTAAGAACGATAAGAAAGTTAAAAAAGGACTCTACACACAAAAATATATCAGGCTTAAACAAGAGACGCTTAATAACAGTAAGACAAACCAAAAAGACCATGGCTCCGTACAACCCACCAAGTGCTCATTACAGTCAGTTTGACGTATCTTCTTATAACGAGGATGATATTTTCAAGTTTATCGGTAAGAACGGTAAAAAGTTTTATTGGTTAACGCGTTACCTCGAATTATCGTACATGTGGTACGATAAGGAACGCAAAGTTATTGAATTATGGGGCCCGTTTGAATCGCTCCAAAATTTTCAAGCTCACCACATTTTAGAGTGTGAATTAAACCTAAGTTGTAATAAAATAGAAGTATAAAGTAAGATAAAATGACTACTCAATTCTCTGACACATTTCAAAAAATAAAAACACCCGGTTGTTTTAGTTACGATAAATCTAATCGTGTAAATAAACCAATTCGGGAACAAATTTTACCCGGCTCTTTTGTTTATGATATTATTAATGGAAAAAAATGTAGTGAACGTGAGAAAAAACCTTTTTACGTTCAAAACAAAAAAGATTATTTGGAGAGTTTAGAAAAAAACTGTAAAAAACTCGGTGTTCCATTTAAAAAACCGAACGTTGAAGAAATACCTATACCCGAAAAAATCAATTTGCATGTTGAAGATCACATCAAATATTTAGATAAGGTTATTGTAAAACTAAATGTTTTGAAAAATGGTAAAGTTCGTGTTAAGATTTTTCCCGAAATGGTACATCTTAACGAAATGTATTATTCCAAGGCTAAACAACCGCCTATTAAAATATTATCATCGACGTTAAAAAAGGTTGGATACTCTAAAGAATTTATAGATTCGATGAACGATAAATATAAAAAAAGACATAAACTTGTTGAAGTAAGATGGAAAAAACTAGAAAAGTTTTTTGATGCACCTTCAGTAAGTTCGAGGAATAGAAAGAAAAAGAAAGAAAAGGAAAAGGAAAAGGAAAAGGAAAAGGAAAAGGAAGAAGAAATACAGGAGGATAATGATGAAGAAGATGAAGAAAACGATGAGGAAGACGAAGGTCTCGATATTGAACAAGACGAAGATGATATTGAGAATGTAGAAGAAGAATATGTTTCAGATGGTGGAGACTATTAAAACTTAAGTTAGACTTTTTATTAATAAAAATACAATTTTACAAAATGAATATTTTCTTTTTATCGATGAACCCCGAAGAGCTTGCTTATATGTATTGTGATCAACATGTAATCAAGATCCTACTCGAAATATGTCAAATGATGTATACTGCATGGTTTTATTCTAACCAGATGGAATACGTTGAAACAAATGCACCTTACACTGTAAACAGGAAACGTCGAGGGTATAAAGCTGCACACAAGAAACATCCTACAACGTTATGGATATCATCGAGTATAAATAACTATAATTTCGCAGGTGAAATAGGTATGTCACTTGCACTCGAGTATACTAAACGGTTTGGTAAAGTACACGCATGTTCGAAACATATACTTTGGTTATACAAAAACAAACCATCAAATTTCCAACTCCGAGAAAGTGAAACTGCATATTATCCAACAAATGACTTTAAAAATGGTCTAACGAGAATACCAGCATGTATGCCCGATAAATATAAAGTACCGAGTATCATAGAATCGTATAAATTATATTATAAGGGAGAAAAGGAGAATTTTGCGAGATATACGAGAGTTTAATTTAACTATGTAATACAAGATGAGCCGGAAATGGTTCCGTAAACGTTTTAAAAGAAAACGTAAAAAAATAAGACGTTTTATTTATAAACACGCTTTTAATTTGTTTTTAATATCTTATTTAATTATAATGGTGACTTTACCAATTGTAAATAGAATATTTAGTTCACCCCCTATTAAAATACAGAAAAAACCTGAATACGAACATCGAATATATAGTGATTTTATTAAAGGTGTTAAGCAAAATGAAATAACACAAGTTGAAATAAATCCTCACAGTGATACTGTATATTTCGTAGAAAAGAATGGTACACTTGGTAGTTCGTATTACATTCCAACGGAAGATTTTTGGAGAACTATGTCCGAAAGTCACGTTGATTTTGATTTGATTAAAGGATCGGTAGGGAGTGGTGGTATCAATGAATTCGTGTCTTTTATGTTTATTACTATGGGTTTTTTTGCTATATTTAGGTTACTTTCAGGCGGTGCACCTGGTCAAAATCCATTTTCCATGATGAAAAATGATATAGATGTGGAAAGTGATATAAAAACTCGTTTTGAAGATGTTCAGGGTATAGATAGTGCTAAGGATGAACTTGAAGAGATTGTTGATTTTCTTAAAGAACCAGAAAAATTCTTTGGTACGGGTGCTAAAATACCAAAAGGTGCACTCTTAACAGGTAAACCGGGTACAGGTAAGACTCTTTTAGCACGTGCTATTGCGGGTGAATCATCTGTTCCATTTATTCAGTGTTCGGGATCATCGTTTGTTGAAATGTTTGTTGGTGTTGGTGCAAAAAGGGTCCGCGATGTTTTTGAAATGGCACGTGAAAATCAACCATGTATCGTGTTTATTGATGAAATTGATGCGATTGGAAAGAAAAGAAGTATGAATGGGTTTGCAGCTAATGATGAGCGTGAACAGACGATTAATCAGTTGTTAACTGAAATGGACGGGTTTGAGAATGAGACGGAAATTGTTGTTATAGGTGCAACAAACCGTATCGATATACTTGATGATGCTTTATTACGTCCAGGTAGATTTGATCGTAAGATCCAGGTTTCTTTACCTGATGTTCACGGACGCGAAGAAATACTTAAGGTACACGCCAAAGATAAACTTTTAGGTGCGTGTGTAAGTCTTCGTGATATTGCAAAACAGACCATGGGGTTTTCAGGAGCTGATCTCGCAAACCTCATGAACGAATGTGCGATAAGAGCCGTTCGTGATGGTAAAGACGGTATAATAACATCGGAAATAACTGAAGATGTATACCAAAGAATAGTTGTCGGTGCAAAAGGAAGTCGTTCCGTTTCCGAGGCACGTAAAGCGAGAGTTGCGTACCACGAGGCTGGACACGCTATTATTGGTGTACTCATGCGTGAATACGACGAGGTTCGTAAAGTGAGTATATTACCAAGAGGTGATACAGGAGGTGTTACGTATTTCCAACCATCGACAGATGATGTGGGTATGTATACGAAAGATTATCTTTTATCACAAATTAAAGTCGCACTTGGTGGTCACGCAGCCGAAGAGATTATTTATGGAAAAGATCACGTGACTACAGGCGCATCTAGCGATTTTCAACAAACGTTTACTATTGCGCGTGAAATGGTAACAACGTACGGTATGAGTGAAACTATAGGTAAAATGAATATTAATACAGATCTTATATCCCCCGTAACTGCGAACCATATCGATATTGAAATACACGATATAGTTGAAAACTGTTACACGGAAGTGAAAAAATTACTTAATAAGTATCGTATAAAACTTGAACAATTAAAAGACATACTCGTCGAAGAGGAAATTGTTGACGGGAGTGTTGTGTATGGAATGGTAGCTTCTTGTGATTTGAAAAATAGTATAAAATCAAAGGATGATACAATACAAACATATATAGATGCGTATGATAGTTTTGATCAGTGGAGAGATAACGATGATATTATTTTACCGTGATATAATATAGATGGATACCGAAGGTGAAATATTTTTTTTAAGCGTTTCGTGGTATCTTATATGCAGACGGTTTTTGGAAAATTTTAAATAGTTATAGTAGTATAACGCAATGCAATGTGTTCGTCATATAACATTAGCATATGCGAAAAACTCAGACAAAAGTAAAAGTTACAGTAGTTTTGTCCGAGGAGTTAAGAAAAATAAAATAAAGGAGGTTCAACTTTATCCAAAGCATAAGCTTATTAGATATAAGGATGATAATGGAGAATCTTCATCAGCATCGTATGAATCATCGAATCAATTTTGGAAGGTTATGGAGAGTAGTAAAACTGAAGTAAATGTTATGCCATCGAGTTATAGTAAGAATGATGTACCTTTATTTATTACTATTGGTATGTTTGTATTATTTTTTCGTTTTTTAACGTCTGATTTGGTTAAAGGTTTATTTAATAAAAATGCGACGTTCATCATAGAAACTAATATTTCAACACGGTTTAGTGATGTTCAGGGTATAGATAACGCTAAAAGTGAGCTCGAAGAAATAGTTGATTTTCTTCGAGAACCTGATACTTTTTTGGGTACAGGGGCGCGTATTCCTAAAGGTGCTCTTTTAACTGGGGAACCTGGTACAGGTAAAACGTTACTCGCGCGTGCTATTGCGGGCGAATCTTCGGTACCGTTTATTCAGTGTTCGGGATCATCGTTCGTTGAATTGTACGTAGGTTTAGGTGCAAAACGCGTTAGGGAATTATTTGAATTAGCGCGTAAAAAACAACCGTGTATTGTATTCATTGACGAAATAGATGCGATAGGTAAAAAACGATCTATAAACAATGTTTCTATGAGTGATGAACGTGAACAAACGATTAATCAGCTTCTTATAGAAATGGACGGGTTTAATAACGAAACAGATATTGTTGTTATAGCGGCAACAAACCGTATAGATATACTCGATGAAGCGTTATTACGCCCGGGTAGATTTGATCGTAAGATCCAGGTTTCATTACCCGATGTTTCAGGTAGAGAAGCCATACTTAAAGTTCACTGTAAAAATAAAAAGTTGGATAACGATGTTAATATATATGATATAGCGAAACAAACAACTGGTTTTACTGGCGCTGATTTGGAAAATTTCATGAATGAGTGTGCTATTAGATCTGTTAGAGATACGTTACACGATACAATAACTAATCAAATTATAGAGAATGTGTACCAAAGACTTATTTTTGGATTAAAAGGAAGTCAATTTTCCGAAACTAAAAAAACAAGGATTGCGTATCACGAGGCTGGTCACGCGATTATAGGAGTTCTTATGAAAGACTACGATACGGTACGTAAAGTTAGTATTTTACCACGAGGTCAGACAGCCGGAGTAACATATTTCCAACCATTACCAGAAGATATTGGTGTGTATACGAAAGAGTATTTACTTTCACGTATTAAAGTCGCTTTAGGTGGACACGCGGCCGAAGAAATTGTATATGGAAAAGATAAAGTAACAACGGGTGCGTCTAATGATTTTGAACAGACGTACAGAATTGCGCGTGAAATGATAATTACGTACGGTATGAGCGATACTATAGGTAAAATAAATATTAATCCGGAACTCATGTCGAGTCACATGTCAAAATGTGTCGATAACGAGATTCGTAGTATTACAGATTCGTGTTATTATGAAGTTATGCATTTACTTAGAAAACATAGAACTGAGCTCGATGCATTAAAAAACATACTCGTTTATAAGGAAATTATCGACGGGAGTGTTGTGTATGATATTATCAAAAAATAGTTTTACTTTTCTTAACGTAAATTCTTATCAGCCGTATAATACGTTTTTCCCTTAACAACAAAACTGTGTACACGTGCGTATGCCCACGCTTGTGGACTCGCACCTGGTCGGTGTCCTGTTCGCCATGCGGCTAATCCACGATTATATACTGTTTGTAAGGTTTTTAAAGGTATACCTGTTACTTTAGATATATCTTTGAGTTTTGTTACACCTGGATACTTTTTACGGAATTTTGACGTATAACTCGATGTTCTTGTTTCAACCTTTTTATCAGTTTTGAAAGTTGTGTAATCTTTTTTTAGCATTTTTTTGTACCTTGTTTCGACGTTTTTAAGTGTACTTAATCCCCTGAAATATTTGAGTGGTGCGTATATTTTACCTTCACTCTTACGAAGTTGAGTAATTTTTTTACGAATATCTTTATCGGATACCATCTTATATTAAAATGAGAAAAAAGTGCCTATTCATTTTTATAAAAAAGGTTAGTTTATAGTAATACAAATCATAATGTCTTTACTTATTATTACATGTCTTTGTTTAGGTATAATATTGGCGTTTGGTATTAATTTTTACTGTAAACAATAGTTATATAAAGATAAAAAACAACACCTAAGTAAAAATGGAAACCATTGAAAATTTAAATAAAATAATACTCATTCAAGTTTCGATAAACACTATACGAAAGTTGATTATTGATTTACATCATCGTATTTAAAGAAAACAAACTAAGTTTTTTATAATGAATTATATTGCTTGGGATACAGAGACTATAGGTCTTCCAACTACACGTTACGGTGAAAAGGCAACCCCAGAAAACGTTCATAAATTTGATCAGTGTCGAATGTTAACATTGGCATTTGTTAAATACAGTTCTAGAGGTCGTGAACTTGGTTCGTATCATGGTACCGTATATCCAGACACGTTCGATGTTGCCGCGACGCACGTACACGGTATTACGCAGGAGTATGCGAGAGAAAATGGACAACCGTTCGGGTACCTTTACGCGTCCTTAAAGGAAGCTACGAGAGATACAAAATTACTCGTCGCACACAATTCTGCTTTCGACGAAAATGTATTTTTTTCGGAGTGTTACCGTCGAGGTTTTGATACGAAACCGTTTGAAGACGTTACGTTTGTGGATACACTGGAAATGGCACGATCGATTTACCCGACATTGAAAAACCATAAACTGATTACTTTATACGATCATATTTTCGGTGAAGAGTTTGATGGTGCTCACGACGCACTGAACGATGCGCGTGCTTGTGGTAAGGTTTATCCCGTCATGCGCGATAAGGAATGGAAATTTAACGATATAGGCGTTAAACGTATCGTACTCAAAGCGTCTGATATTGCAGCTATCGTTGGTAAGAATCGGTTTAAGAAACCTAACGAAATCATCGATAATCTTTGGAGTAAGTATAAACCAGAAACGTTTGAAGGTAAGACGAAGGATCAAAAGGCATACGATGCTATTCAGAAGTGCGATCTTGCAAAGAATCTTTTACAGGAAACTGAAACGTATAAATCTATAAATTCATATGATGTTGAACAAAAGTTCAAGGCGGTATCGAACCAAGTTGATTTGTATTCCAAATTACGGGGTGAAGATAAGACGAACGCAATTGATTATTTACGTAAAAAGTTGTATACGAACCACGGGACGCGTCACGAGGATACGACGGCCGATAATTACGACGATTTTGAGGTCGATGAAAAGTATTATACATACCCGGTGTGTTCACTCGAAGGTACCGATTACGAGATTGTCGGTCGTATCGATAGAATTCATACTGATTGTGATGGTATTAAAACTATCGTGGAAATAAAGAATAGGACGCGTGGTTTATTTAAGACGGTTCGTGATTACGAAGAGGTTCAGTGTCAAACGTACATGGAGATGTTGGATATCGATAATTGTCAATTGATCGAACAGTATAACGAATCGCGTTTGGGGTACAAAATCAATCGCGATAGACAGAAGTGGTTATCGGAAATTAATCCTAGATTGGTCAATTTTTGCCGACATTTCCATAGTTTACTTTCTAAATAATACTAAGAATGTTGTACATGCTACCATTTCTGTATGTTCCTAAACTTATAGATAAAAGAATAAACAAACCTATTAAACCAGTTGTTCAGGACACAAAAAAAAGGTGTTGTGGGTGTTGGTTATTTAATTAAAATGTAATGTAAATATAAAAGTAATAATGCCTCCTAAACTAAATAAGAAGGAAATAATGAAAATTATGAATAACGAAATGAAAAAAAAATCACCTACAAAATATACGAAAACAACTCCGGGTGGATCGTACGTAGTAAATCGAAAGAAAGGAGAAACTGCAAAAAAACCACCGCCACCTAACAAAAATAATAATAAAAAGTAATAATAGTAATGAAAACTTACATATTTCCAAAGGTATACTTGGCGTTTATTTCTACGATGACGTTAATATCGACACGGTCGTATTGTAAGTCAGTTAATTATGATTATGAAACTAGGTTAAAAACAAGGAATCTTTAAGAATAAAGAATGAAAGATCTATTCTTAAAAATTACTACAATGACAGTAGCATCTTTTTTAGGATCGTATATAGGAACCCAAAAATGGTTTTCAAAAAATAATGAAGAAAAATAAAAAATTTTATATATAAATGAACTATAGTATTATATATAGATCTTTATCTATAATTTCCATAACCTGTTTAACTGGTGCAGGTGTAGGAGTAGGTACAGGATTGTGGTTGGGTAAAGTATTGGAAAGTGAAATAAAAAATGAAAAGTAATAGTATGTTGAGACCCCCTCTCTCATCTACCATTTTTCCCAGACCAAATACGTCTAGACGTATACGTACGAACGTTATTTCTATGGAAAATGAGTCTACGCGACTCCACGATATAGAAGTACGCATAGAGCGAACACGTGGTCACTGTTCCATGGCATACGGTCGTCAGGAAAAGGCGTACATAAAAGTTATTAACGAGTTGGAAAAAGAACGTCTTGAAATTTTAAAGTGTACTAAAGAAAAAAGTTGTAATAATACAAATGATATTAACACAGTGTAATCCGAGAGTAGTAGTAGTTACGTGTAAAAAAAATAAAGGGGGTACCCAGAAAAGACCTAAATATACCACGTATACAGAACTTAAGAAATTAAAAAAATCTAAAAATAAATTAAGTACAAACCCTATTAAACAATTCTTAACGGGTATTTTTGGTGAAGAGATCGATTACGATAAGTTTAATAAAGAATCTAAATATGCTATACGAGTAGACGATGATATTAATAAATCAAAAAAATGGTAGTATTAATCAAAGGATAAATGAATAGGATTGAAAAAATAAATAACCATATAAACCCAAAATTTTATGAAAATGACGTTGCTAAACATTATAAGGACACGGATTGTTGGGTTATAATAAACAAAACCGTGTATGACGTAACCAATTTTTTAAAGGATCATCCCGGTGGTAAAAAGGCGATAATGCTTTTTGCAGGTAAAGATGCGACGGAGGAGTTTGATATGTTACACCCACCTTCTGTTCTTAAACCGGGTAAGTATATACCAGCTGAGTGTATAATGGGAACATTATATTATTGATTGTTTTTATTACGATGTTTGAATAACATGGTAATAAAAGTGTTTTATTTTCTGTTTGGGGACGACCTGTTTATTTCGTTTATTAAACGTGCAATTTCCTCGTGTAATCTTAACGCCGCTGATATTTGATTACGTGTTAAAAGCTGTGATAATCTGTGTCTATTTTCAGGCTTGTTGATATTTATTTTATGTGTGTACATTTGTTCCTTTGTTTTCATATAATTTTTAACTATTGGTCGTAAACTGGTAACGTTTACACGTCTATTCATTATATTCGGTGATAGATGAATTACGTGAGTTCTTTTATGTTTAACCAATAATAAATCTAACGCGTGTAAATTTTCTACTGATACATATGTGTTTATACCAAGTGCGATTCTTCGTAGACGGTTCACTGCTTCACTGATTTTTGTCTCCCTACTCCTATTTAATTTTTTTTTAGATTCCCATACCGTTTTAGGCTGTCTCGCCATTTATATAACATAACATTTTTTACTCGGTATAAATAAAATAAATGTTTACATACAGTAAATATGGACCCGCGTTTATTTATACCTGGTCTCGCTATAAGTTTATCTAACATACTTGTCACGAGAGAATGTGGTTCACTTGTACGATCAGCTATTGATGTTCCACTCAGACCACCTGGGTGGGTTTTTGGTCTCGTTTGGCCAATACTTTATGTAACGACGGGTCTTGCATGGTCATGGAGTAAAAGGGATATACTCTTTTCAATGATAATAGCCTTATGTTGTTCATGGCTTTATGTATATACGTGTATGAAAAATAAAAAAGCATCTGCGTTTCTTCTTTTATCAACAACGCTTTTAACGTGGTATCTTGTCACGCTTTTATCAGGCAAATCACGAAATACACTCGTTCCTTTAGCTGTTTGGACAAGCTTTGCGACGTATCTTAATATGTACGATGCGTTTGGTGAATAATTAAAATAGTGGGTATTAGTATAATACAATGTCTAGTAGTAAAAAATCCAATTCGAAAGAATCGATCATTAGTACGGCAAAAAAACCGAAATCGCCACCACCACCACCTAATTCTCCCATGAATTGGACCCCTGGTAAATCGTCGTCTCGACGAACAAGTGTTGGTTCTACTAAAACACCTTCACCACAGAGCGTGAAACCAAATAAAAGATTTAATAGTAAAGCATTTTTGAACTTTATCAAAAAACAAAAACAAAAACGCAAGTCTCCACCAAAATCGTCGCCACAAGAAAGTGTTGCGTCTGCTAACACTCCATTAAATCCTAAGGAAATTAATCAGGTTAATAACAGATTTAAAAACATTAATATTAGCAAAAATAATACCGAGATAAAACGTAATAGAGCAGTAACGAAATTTATTAATGATCCCAATGCACGAGAAAGACTTCGTGTGCATAATGAAGCTAAAAAGGCGAGAAAGGTGTATGCCATTGGACCTTCGAGGAGAGCAGCAGCAGAAGCTGGTGTACTTCAATCAAATTCTAAAGAAAGTGGTTTAACACGCGTTAAGAAGGTTTTATTTAATAATAAGAAATCAAGTAAAAATAATAAAAATAAAGGGAGTGCTACTAAAAAATGAAAGTTCCCTTAGAAATAGTATATGGATAGTGAGGTTGAAATATTTTTATATTGTTAAGCATGTAATAATATAAAAATATTAGATCATTATAAGAAGAATGGTTAATAATAATAAAACACCAAGAACAAGAAAGATAAATACTATAGAAAATAAAATAGAAAAAATTATTAGTGAGTTAGATGCTTTGAGGAGACGTGAAGGTGTGATTCGTATAGAAATGGAGAGAATAAATAAGGAATTAAAGAGAATAGAGAAAAAAAGAATTGAACTTGAAAAAGAAAAGGAATATTTACAAACGGTTGAAAAAAATATTATATACCCGGGACGCAGACGTCGTCGAGTTGGTGCACCTAAAAAATTGTTTAATTAAAATTATTTTTATATACAAAACTTACACTCGGACAGAAAAATAATAATGGTAATAAGTAAACATGAAAACGAATACAATTTTACTTACTTGTGCTACTATACTCACGTTATCGATATTATATAATATTACCAACGATGAAAAACCATCGAAGAAAGTAGGTGGTGGATGTGGATGTGGATGTGATAAATAATTCTAAAAATTATGATTTTATTTTAATTATTTTTATACATAAAACCTGTTTTAATTTACGTATAAAAATAAAATACTAGTATATATTAAAGGTTTACGATGTATTACATGCCTTTCTCACGTAGATCATCGGGTGGTGATAATAGTTCAATGGTATATTTGTTACTTTTTTGTTGTTGTTGTACTATTATGATTGGTTTAGGTGTAGGTGGATATTTTTATTTTTCTGATGGTACTAAATGTGATGAAATAACTGACAAAACGGACTGTAGTGATAATGAAAACTGTAAATGGGATTCTTCGGATTCGGTGTGTGTAAAAAAATGTAATTCTATCGATAATTCTTCGGATTGTAATGATAATTACCATTGTAATTGGAATTCATCAGATTCGGTATGCGAAATCTATACTCCACCAACCGATAACACACCAACCGATAACACACCAACCGATAACACATCAACCGATAACACGTCAACCGATAACACACCAACCGATGATAATTCAAATTCTGATCCCTCAGGTGAAAACCTCCCAAATACATCAACTGTTAGTTGTGGAGAGGGTTTAGAAATAGATCCGTCTAACCCTGGATCATGTCGCGTGATATCGTCTACCGATGGTACAAGTGGTACGAACACACCCCCAGCTCCAGCCCCGGCTCCAGCCCAAGATCCAGCCCCAGCTCCATCACAAGATGCGTCTTCTGGTACAGACTCCAAAACTTGCATACGTAATATGGGCGCTCCAGAATGGTTGGAGAGTGGTTCTTGTAAAAATAGAGATATCCCTGGGGAAACGACATACCTATCTTGGTGTGACCCTTTCAAAACTCAAGACGAATGTGAAAATGGAACGATTGATTTATACGGATCAGAATGGGATTCCGAGCTCTCATGTTTTTGGGATCCTACAGTTATCACAGTAAACGATTATTGTACAGAAAAGGTAAAAGACGTTCAAGGTAGTAAGAAGGAAGTATGCCAAACGCCAACTCTAACACATAATGGAGAAAATGTATGTAGATATGCATAGGTTAATGATTATAAAAATTATAAAAGCTTAAATAAATCAAAACTTTTATTTTAAAAATATTAAAATACACATTTTTAAAATAGATATCATTTAGACATACTTTCTATATAACCACAAAACCTAACGTAAACTATAACCTTCTACATAAATATCACCTTCTTTTGCTAGTAAGAGTATTAGGGCATATAAAATTACCAGTGCATAGACGATTGCTTCTATACTACAGGCGAAACGGTGTGATAATTTCATTTGTGAAATGAGTAGCAATATCAGTGACATAAACATTACTGGTAATATTGATAGTATAATTTTCATTAGTATTATTGATTTTATTACAAACTAAAATTAAGTATAATTAATCACCATTGTATAAATATTTTATAGTCTAATTCGGAAACGATAATTCATTGTGTAATTCTGCGTACCTATTTTCCAGGCGAAATACTTTTTCCCTGAGAAATGAAACTTCTTTGGCATATTCAGTCTTTTCTTCACAAGCTTCTTTCAATAATTTTTTCAATGCCTCTATTTTTTCTCTTTCCTCTACGGTTGCATTTATTTTTATTGTTCGTACAATATTTTTCCATTCCATTTCAAAGTTTTCCATTTTATTTATGAAAATATACTAATATTTTACAATACTTAGGCGTTTTTTTCGCCAAAATTATTTTCTTAGCTATA
>Ga0255783_10002800_pt1 | contig 17061 bp, 11 predicted proteins | sample 011ome_22_FD_179981 | JGI IMG/M metagenome (GOLD analysis project Ga0255783, IMG submission 179981) | Coastal salt marsh microbial communities from the Groves Creek Marsh, Skidaway Island, Georgia - 011507BT metaG (version 2) | ecosystem: Environmental > Aquatic > Marine > Intertidal zone >... | reverse complement strand
GAAGAAAGTCGGCGCTGGCCCACTTCTTTAAATTGACGACTGTGCTTTCAAGCAGAGAACCCGCGGCTCCGGCGGCTTCGATTTTTTCAATGATGCTCATAGTATTTCGATAATGATATGAATGATTATTATACTAAATAATGAATTACTCGATAATCAAACCTTCGACGATCGCAGGCTTATCCTCGAGCGCGGCCCATTGCGCGACAAAGTCAGCTTCATCCGCGGCAAACAAGTGGCAGATCTCAAACCAGGTGCTCGGCACGCCCGTCTCATCCGTTTCGATCTCTTCGCCCGCAGCCCTCAACCAACGGACGAACATACGCAGTTGGTCTCTCTTACAAGATTTAGGTGAGTCCACGCCTTCGGCATTCTTCACTGGACTAAAATTATCCTCACGAGCCGCTTCGATAATCACTGGATTCTTTGCTAGTGGCAGCGCGTCAAACACGAACATTTCAAACTTCACCCCATTCGCAGCCTCGGGAGTGACGATCACACCATCCGCACCAACATACGGAATCTTCTTATCGGCACGATGGAATGGCAGCTGCACATCCGATGTAGTGCTACCCGCCCGCGCGATAAATGCGCGGTCAAAAATGTGAATCGCGACACTGCCCCCATTGAAGCGGATCGAGCCATCAGGATTTGTCTCTTCCTGCATCGCATCTGGCATGTCGCTATATTCGACCACCAGAGCCGCGTCATTTTGTATACAAAAATGACCGACTTTTTCGAGCGCATAGGCTTTCGGCACCATCTTACTCGAAAGTTCCGACTGCCCAAGAACGTGAAAACCAATGAAAGCCGGATCGATACATTGAATAATTGGATTATCCACTTGAAAATAGCTCACACAATCGACCCCCAGCTCCTCCATCTTTGCCACCGCACCACTACGCACCAACGCACGCAGCGAACCACCGTGCCCATCTGGCGTCATCGCGATCTTCGATTTCTCCGCGAGCAGGATCTTGCCGTCATAATCAACCGCCGGCACCAGGCCTTGCATGATAAAATGGACCGAATCAGATGCGAGTCCGAAAAAATCTGACTCCTTAAAAGCGGCGACTGTGGCCTCATTATTGATCTCACTGGTGAGAATGAACCAAGGAATCGTCACGCCAAAACGCTCACCTGAACGCGCGATCTTTTCAGCAAACACTTGAAACAGTGTTTTTTGCGACACTGGGGTCACCGGATATGTGCCCTTCGGCCCATCGTAGCCAAGGCGCGTGCCTTGCCCACCTGCGACCGTAAAAGCCGCCACACGACCTGCGGCAATTGCAGCCGAACCTGCCGCAACCGCGGCGTCCCACTGCGCTTGGTCGCCTCCGTTTGCAGGTAGCGCCGTGTAAGGCGCAGGCGTTAAGCCGTCCAAATCAACGGAACTCGTATGCCCCCCCTGAAGGTGCTCAGTGACCAACACATCCACTTCCGAAAGGTCAATCGACGCCGCCTGGGCAAGCAATTGAGCCTGCACGTCAGCATCGAGTTCATCGAAGTAACGAAAGACCTGCCCTTGGCCAGCCTGTTGAAATGCTTGAATGAGAGATGTAGTCGCGTCGGAATGATTCATAATCGAAGCTGACATTGACTAGAGTGCTGCATCGAAAATGTAAACCCCGATCCATCCACTGCGTAAAATCCAAGTTAAAAGGACACAAAGCCTATCCTCAGTGCCAATCAGGGCTCATCAGAGAATCGAAACAGCAATTCATCGGGACGTGCGTACCCAAGCCGCTCACGCACCACACGCTCCAGAAATTCTGGGTCTTCCAGCAATCGCGCCAAATAAATCTCCTTTTGCTCAAACTCTTTTCGAGCTTGTGTGAGCTTCGCTTCAATTCTAAGTTCGCGTACTCTGAAATTCTTATACTCTCGATAGGTCTGCACCATAAGACTGCTAAAGAATACGATCAATGCTAACAGCACCCCCACCATCATGAGTAGGATTACGCGTTCTTTTCGCTGTGAAGGATTCGGCATTAGACTCCACACAGAAGGTCATTTTCTTGAAATTGGAAAGGGTAATCTCAGCTTAGCTTAGTAGATTTTATATCATATGTATCAGGATTATTTTGGATTTTCGGAAATGCCCTTTCACGTCACGCCTAATCCGCGTTTCCTATTCCTCAGCCCGACCCACGAAGAGGCGCTGCAGCATCTTCGCTACGGGATCGAAGATAAAAAGGGCTTCATCGTCCTAACTGGAGAGGTCGGCTGTGGTAAAACCACGCTGTGTCGCAAGCTCCTCGAAGAGCTTGAGGCCAATGAGATGTGCGATACGGCGCTGCTCTTGAACCCCAGAATCTCTGAAACACAGCTCCTCAAAGGCATCATGAAGGAGCTAGGCGAAGAATCTAAAGTCCGCTCCAAAAGCGATTTACTCGACAAGATGAATGACGTTCTACTCGAACGCATCGATCAAGGCCGCGAAATCGTCCTGATCATCGACGAGGCGCAAAACCTTTCCTTCGAAGTCATGGAAATGTTGCGGATGCTCTCCAACCTCGAAACCTACGATCAGAAATTGCTACAGATTATCCTCATGGGCCAGCCTGAGTTGACTCTCAAACTCAAGGAGGACCGCCTGCGTCAGTTGCGCCAGCGCGTGCTGGTCCACTACGACCTGCAACCGCTCAAAGCGGCCGAAGTGCATCTCTACATACTCCACCGCCTCAGCCTCGCAGGCAGCAACGGCCAGCCTCAATTCACCCCGCGCGCGGTCAAAAAAATTACCAAAGGTAGCCTAGGCATTCCACGTATGATTAACAACCTGTGCGACAAAGCCCTACTCGCCTCCTTCATTCGCAACGGCACCGATGTCAACTGGTGGGATGCACGCAAAGCCCTCAAAGACATCAATCGGCTACACAAGTAATTTAAACACACATGAGTTTAATCAACCAAGCCCTCCGCAAAGCGCAGCAGCAGCGCACACCTAGCCGTCCAGCCACCGCTGCCGATCATGCCAGCGCGTCGCACCCAAACTATACTGCCAACTTTAACAAGTCAGGGCTCCTCATCGGCCTTGTGGCAGGCATCGCCCTCCTCATCGGCCTCGTCGCAGGACTCACGATTGTTGTGCTCCGTAAAGACCCCGCACCAGTCGCCCAACAAGCCATAACACTTCCTGCTCCTGCAAAGCAGATAGCCCCAGCAACACCAGTCATTCAACCGCTCGCCGCACCGACTCCCGCACCGACTCAGCCACTCGAGCAAGACAGTCCCAGCGTACTCAATGACCTACGTCTCGCGCGCGTCGCTGCCGAAACCAAAGCCGCCGCCGATGCGACCTCCGTCAAACAAGTAGAAGCCGCGCAGCAACTCGCCGCCACCAAAGCAGCAGCCAAACCGAGCCAAGATATCATTCAATGGCTGGGTAAATCGAAAATCTCCGGCGTGCGGCTCTCGACCAGTGGCAACAAAGTGATCCTCAATAACAATGCCTACTTGGTCGGCGAAACCGTCAACGTCGGACTCGGCCTCAAAGTCTTAATCATTCAGGAAAAGCGTGTCCTTTTCATCGATCCCAACGGCAAGAAATACCTGAAGCAGTTATAAGGAGTGTGGGCGACTCGCCTACATTAGGCAACGACGAGGGCGAGTCGCCCTCGCTCCAATTCAAAATACATGCGAACAGCTAAGTGCGTTTTTCGCAGCAGCGCTTCACGCAGCCTGGTATTCCCGCTGGGAATCGACTACGCAGCCGCAGGCGAAGACCCCACCCAGATCACCATCTGAGTTCGACTAACTTACACGCAAGTGTGCCACCATGCGCAGCCTGGTATTCCCGCTGGGAATCGAACCCAGATCGACTATTTAGGAAACAGTTGTTCTATCCATTGAACTACGGGAACTATTGAAAGCCAGTGACTTACGTAATAAAACTAATTTAAATAACGAAATGTTCCCATCAAAGTTCCCATTCGTTTCAGTATATTTTGTAAGATTTCTAATTGTTTGATCACGTTTGCCCCATTGATCAACCCAAGATCACATAAAGCATAAAAAATGCAGACCTAACCGAAACTGCTGACAGTTTATTGCCCCCAAGTTCGAATCCTGTCGCCCCGACCAAAATTGAAGCCCTTCTCAGTAATGAGGAGGGCTTTTTTGTGCCATCTAGGCCGCTTCAGTAGCGGATCCAGCTGAATGTCTCTCGAAATCGCAGAAACTGAGGAAAGTTGTCATTAGATGACTTTTGGGACGGATAGGGTGACGATAAGCCTACCCCCCCCCCAGCAGCATCCCATCATCGGCACCGCCTTAGGTGCGATCCCGAATCAACGCCCACCTGGAGGAATAGAGGCAGAGGTGCCGGACATTTGGTCATTCGCTCAGGGAACGACCTTCGCACTTTTACCTCGAATGCGCCGAACGAGCCTCCTCTATGTCTCAATTCTAGCTAGGACACTTTGGCGCTAATAGCTCAGCTATGAGCCGAGCACGTTTTTTTGATATTTTGAGAATTTGTATGGGCACGCGGTCCAAATCTCGCTTACTTACTTTCATTTGATGCCGTTAGTGGCATTTTCAGCTTCACCCCGATTTTCAAGTAAAGTATGTCTGACACTCCCAATAACCTCGCCTCTTACATCTGGTCACTCGCCGATCTGCTCCGGGGGGACTTCAAGCAGTCGCAATATGGGCGCATAATCTTGCCCTTTACGCTGCTCCGCCGCCTAGAGTGTGTGCTGGACGCCACGAAGGCGGACGTGCTCGCGCAGGCCGACAAGGTCGCGACGATGGGCCTGCCCGAAGAGGCTGAGGAAAAGATGCTGCTCCGTGCGGCGAAGCTCTCATTCTTTAACACCTCGAAGATGGATCTCGGTAAGCTCGGCGAGTCGGGCATTGCGGCCAATCTTGAGTCTTACGTGCAGAGCTTCTCTAAGGACGCTCGCGAGATCTTCGAGCATTTCAAGTTCTCCGAGTTCATCGGTCTGTTGGGCGACGCTAACCTACTCTTCAAAGTCGTGCAGAAGGTGCGCACCGCCGACCTCAGCCCTGCCGCGATTTCCAATCATGAGATGGGCCTCGTCTTTGAGGAGTTGATCCGCCGATTCGCGGAAGGCTCCAACGAGACCGCAGGGGAGCACTTTACCCCGCGTGACATCGTGCGACTCACGACCTCGCTCACTTTCTTGGAAGATGACGATGCGCTGACCAAGCCGGGTATCATTCGCACCATTTATGATCCAACAGCGGGAACAGGGGGATTCCTCTCTTCGGGAATGGAATACGTGCATGAGCTGAACCCGCAGGCCGTCATGCGTGCGTTCGGTCAGGAGCTTAACCCCGAATCCTACGCTATTTGTAAGGCTGACATGTTAATCAAGGGCCAAGAGGTTTCCAACATCAAGCTAGGCAACACGCTCTCCAACGATCAGCTCTACGGCGACAAGTTTGACTACATGCTTTCTAATCCGCCCTTCGGCGTGGACTGGAAAAAGATCGAAGGCGACATTAAGAAGGAGAACATCGAAAAAGGCTTTGAGGGACGCTTCGGCCCCGGCTTACCCCGTGTGTCGGACGGCTCGTTGCTCTTCCTTCTGCACTTGCTCAGTAAGCTCCGCGACACTGCCGAGGGCGGTGGGCGCATCGGAATCATTCTCAACGGCTCGCCGCTCTTCACGGGGGGCGCAGGTTCAGGCGAGTCCGAGATCCGCCGCTATATTTTAGAGGCCGACTTGCTCGAAGCCATTGTCGCGCTACCGACCGACATGTTTTACAATACGGGCATCGCCACCTACATTTGGGTGCTGTCCAACAAAAAGGCCAGCGAGCGCAAGGGACGCGTGCAACTAATCAACGGCGTGCACCTCTGCGGCAAGATGCGCAAATCCCTCGGCTCGAAGCGCAACGAAATGAACGCGGACGACATCGCAACCGTCACCAAAGCCTTTGGCGAGTTTGAGGCCATCGCACCGCAAGCGCTCAACAAGCCCGCCGAGGCCAAGAGCAACCGTGGTCGCCAGTCCGCCAACAAAAAGGCCGAGCCGGAAAAGACCTTCGCCGCCAAGCTCTTCAAGACGCATGAGTTCGGCTACCGCCGCATCACCATCGAGCGCCCGCTGCGTGAGTCGTATCAATTCAGCGACGAACGACTCAACACGCTCCGCTTCGCGCCCAAGCCACTCAGCGCTGCCATGCAATGGATCTACGAGACCTACGGAGCCGACTGGACGGACACCGAAGATTGCGCGCACTACGGCCTACTCGCCGCGCACGAAGCCGAGATCCGCGCCGCGCTCAAGGCCGACTTCGCCGAACTCAAGGAAGCCAAGATCAAAGACCTACTTGATCCGGAGACGTGGCAGGCACAAAAGGCGATCCTGCTCACGGCTCGCACACTGCAAGCGTCCATCGGCAGCGAACAACACGACGATATGAACGGCTACGAAGCCGCCCTCAAAGCCACGGGCATCAAGCTTGAGGCCAAGGCCAAGAAGCAGATCACCGCCGCCGTCTCATGGAAGAACCCTGACGCCTCCAAGGTCATCAAGAAGCTCCACAAGAGCGGCAAGGCCGATCCGTTCTACGGACGCTTCGCCGTGGATGGGCAGCTCATCGAATACAAGCCCGACGGCGATCTGCGCGACAACGAGAACGTCGCCCTCGACCCTAGCCAATCCATCAACGCCCTCAACGAAGCCTACTTTAAAAAGGAAGTCCTGCCGCATGTGCCCGACGCATGGATCGACGCCAGCAAGAAGGACGCGCTCGACAACGAGATCGGCATCGTCGGTTACGAGATCCCGTTCAATCGCCACTTCTATCAATACCAGCCACCACGTGACCTCGCCGAGATCGACCAAGACTTGGATGCGGTGAGCGGCGACATCATGGATCTTTTGCGGGAGGTGCACTCCTAATGGCGGGCCGATATAAAGCGTATTCTGAGTATAAGGATTCAGGGGTTGAGTGGCTCGGCGATATTCCGCGCAAGTGGGATCTAACACGGATTAAGTTCTTAGCAGGTCTTAACGCTCCCAAGTCCGAGGTGACTAAGCTTCCGGCTAATACTGAGGTGAGCTTTTTGCCGATGGAAGCAGTTGGAGAGCAAGGGGCGCTAGACGTTTCAAAGACTAAAACTCTAGGCGAAGTCTCAAGTGGATACACTTATCTTGCCGAAGGAGATGTCTGTATTGCAAAGATCACCCCATGTTTTGAAAACGGGAAAGGTGCTATCGTTCGTGGGGTAAAGAATGGGATCGCGTTCGCAACGACCGAAGTCATCCCGCTTCGTTGCAATAAAGAATGTGAGTCTAAATTCCTTTATTACCTTCTGACTTCCGCTCCCTTTAATAAACAAGCCGAAGGCTCAATGTATGGTGCGGGAGGGCAAAAGCGTGTCGCAGATAGCTTTGTCGCAAATTACCATTTCTCATCGCCCTCCCTCCCCGAACAAAAGCAAATCGCGGCCTTCCTCGACCACGAGACGGGGAAGATCGACTTGTTGATTGAAAAGCAGCAGGCGTTGATTGCGCTGCTCAAAGAGAAACGGCAGGCCGTGATTAGTCATGCCGTGACCAAGGGCCTCAACCCCGATGCCCGAATGAAGGACTCCGGCGTCGAGTGGCTCGGTGACGTGCCGGAACATTGGGAGGTTACTAAAATTAAATACATAGCAGACCTGACTCCGAAAAAGTCCGAAGTGGAGAAAGACAAGAGCAAGACTTGTAGCTTCATTCCAATGGAAAAACTTAAAACAGATTCGCTTGTATTGGATGAAACACGACAGATTGTAGACGTATTTGACGGGTATACATACTTTAAAAACGAAGATGTGCTGATTGCTAAAGTTACTCCATGCTTTGAAAATAAAAATATGGTCGTAGCTCGTGGCCTTGAAAACGGTATCGGTTTTGGTTCCTCTGAAATATATGCACTGCGCGCAAAACTGAACTACTTGAACGACTTCCTATGTTATCGCTTACAAGAAGGCGTTTTTATTGAATTAGCAACAGCTGCTATGACTGGCGCAGGTGGCCTCAAGCGAGTCCCGTCAGACTTTTTAAGTAATTTCTCCATCGCCTTACCTCCCGGAAATGAACGAACAGAACTGGTAGACTATGTAGAGAAATTTACGGCAAAATTCGATGCATTGATGGATGAGGCGAAATCAGCCATTGAACTAATGCAAGAACGCCGCACCGCCCTGATCTCCGCCGCCGTGACGGGCAAGATCGACGTGCGTGATTGGGAGCCTGCGGAAAGTTTGAAGGGTGAAACAGTATGAGCCAAATGTCCTATGAGTAAGATTGAAAATAAAATCGAAGCCAATGACCGCAGCATCCTAGAGGTGCTGGATAAGAAGAAATACACGGTCGATTATTTTCAGCGCGAATACAGCTGGGAGCAGAAGCATATCGAGCAGTTGGTGACGGATCTAGCGTCGGCATTTCTTGCCAACTACGAGGCGGCTCACGAGCGCACAGAGGTCGAGAACTACAACACCTATTATCTCGGGCCCTTTGTGTTGAGTGAGAAGGATGGGCAGCGTAGCATCATTGACGGCCAACAGCGTCTTACATCGCTCACCTTGTTCATGATTTACCTACACAATTTGCAGGCTTCGCTTGGGCTGAGTGAAAACATTGAGTCGATGATCTTTTCGGAGAAGTTCGGCAAGAAGTCGTTCAATATTACAGTGGAAGAACGCGTGCCGTGCTTACAGAGCCTGTTTGATTCAGGCTTTTATAATCCGACCGATGGCGATGACGCATCGACGCGCAACATGGCGGCACGCTATGAGGACATCGGTAATGCCTTTCCAAAGGAGATCAATGCAGAGGCATTTCCTTATTTCATCGACTGGTTAAAGGAGCAGGTGGTGCTGGTCGAGATCATCGCCTATTCAGATGACAATGCCTACACGGTGTTTGAGACGATGAATGATCGTGGGTTAAACCTGACCTCGACGGAGATGCTCAAGGGCTACGTGTTGTCGCGCTTCAAAGGGGATAAAGAGCGGCACAGTGCCAATGATCTATGGAAACGATCCATGCAGGAGCTGCATCAGTTTGATAAAGACGAGGATCAGCGTTTCTTTCAGGCATGGTTGCGCGGACAGTATGCCGAGACGATCCGTGCCAGTAAGGCAGGCTCCACGAATGAAGACTTCGAGAAGATCGGCACTCGCTTCCATAGCTGGTTTCGCGAGAACCTGCACTTGATGCAGTTAAGCGCGGAATCGTCGTCGCAATTTGTCGATTTCATTAAGCGCGACTTTAAGCTTTTTCACTCTGTATATCTAAAGATCCGCGAAGCCGAACAGACGTTCAACTCTGAATTAGAACATCTCTACTACATCCCGCGCTGGGGCATCGCAGATTCGTTACGCTACCCCTTGCTGCTCGCGCCACTCATGGCCGATGACTCGGTTGAAGTCGTGGAACAAAAGCTGAATCTAGTGGGGAAGTATATCGAGATTTTTGCTGTGCGCCGCTCGGTGAATTTTCGGAACTTCGGTGCGAGTTCGATTCGCTATACCATGTATTCGCTGGTCAAAGAAATTCGTCGCAAGTCGGTCGAGGAGCTCAGGGCCATTCTCAGCAAACAGGTGGCGGCCATGAGTGAGACATGGAATGGCGTGAGCAGCTTCCGCCTTCACGGTCAAAACGGTCGCTTTGTGAAGTTTCTTCTCTCGCGGATCTCTGGGTATATTGACGGGCAATCTGGCCAGTCGACTGACTTCGTGGACTACTACGAGAACCCAAATGCAAAGCCTTTCGAGATTGAACATATTTGGGCGAATAAGTTTGCGCAGCATCGCGACGAGTTTGATCAGGAGCATGAGTTTCTTGAGTACCGTAATAGTATTGGCGATTTAGTCTTACTTCCCCGAGGCACGAACCAGTCGTATAATGATGCGCCCTATGCGACGAAGCTGCCGCATTACGTAAAAGAGAACTTATTGGTGAAGTCGCTGCATGAACTGACCTATAAGAACAACCCGAACTTCGTAAAGATGGCTGAGGAGTTGGGGTTGCCGTTCCAAGCGCACCCTGAGTTCAATAAAGCCGACATCAAAGCTCGGCAGGAGCTATATCGGGTAATCTGCGAGCGTATCTGGGCATTTGATGCTGACGAAGCAGTGTCTCTGTAACCATACGAAAATATCATGACCGACAAAGCCAACGAACTCACTTTTCAGAATGATATGATCGACCAGTTGGTCGCGAACGGCTGGCTGCTCGGCACGCCAGAGGGCTACAACCGCGAGCTGGCGCTTTATGAGGAGGACGCGCTGGGCTTCGTGCAAGACACGCAGCCGAAGGAGTGGGAGAAGTTTACTAAGCTTTATCCGAGCAATACCGACGCGAAGTTCTTGGAGCGGGTGGCGACGCAACTGAACAAGGTCGATCCGAATGCGGCGGATGGCACGCTGCGCACGTTCGGCACCTTGGGTGTGTTGCGTCATACGATCAAAGACCGTGGCGCACGGTTTAAGCTTTGCCAGTTCGAGCCGGAGCATGACTTGAACCCCGACACGCTGCGGATGTATCAAAAGAACCGCCTGCGGGTGGTGCCTGAGTTGGTGTATAGCCCATGGGCGACGGAAGCGCATTTGCAAGAGACGGGTGTGAAGGCGAAGAACTGGCGCATCGACTTGGTGCTATTCGTCAACGGTCTGCCTGTTGCGACGCTAGAGTTGAAGTCAGAGTTCAAGCAAGCAGTGCAGAACGCGATCAAGCAGTATAAGCTGACCCGTCCGCCAGTAGATCCCGTGGCGAAGAAGGCCGAGCCACTGCTTACGTTTAAGCGCGGTGCGTTGGTTCACTTCGCCGTCAGCCAATACGAGGTCTACATGACCACTAAGCTCGAAGGGCAGAACACGTTCTTCTTGCCATTCAACAAAGGCACACTGGACGGCGGCGCGGGCAATGATGTGCCGAAGGACGTGAACCAATACGCGACTGACTATCTCTGGAACGAGGTGCTGTTGCCGAAGAATCTATTAAAGATCCTCGCCCGCTACGTGCACTTGCAGATCGAGGAGAAGGAGAACTGGGAAGGCCGCAAATATAAGAAAGAGACGATGATCTTCCCGCGCTACCATCAGTGGGACGTGGTCAATCAATTGATCGACGCCGCTCGCGAGGAAGGCCCCGGCTCAAAGTATTTGGTGCAGCACAGCGCGGGATCGGGTAAGTCGAACTCCATCGCATGGACAGCCCACCAGCTCTCATCGCTCTACGACGATGCGGGCGATAAGCAGTTTCACTCGGTCATCGTGGTGACGGATCGCACTGTATTGGACAGCCAACTACAAGATACGATTTCACAGTTCGAGCATGTCGATGGTGCCGTGGGGAAGATCAATCGCGATGAAGGCGAAGGCGCGAAGTCGGAGAAGCTGGCCAAGGCGCTCGAAGAGTCCACGCCGATCATCATTGTTACGATCCAGACCTTTCCCTTTGTGCTCAAAGCGATTGAGGACAGCGTGAGCCTCAAGGGGCGCAATTACGCGATCATCGCCGATGAAGCGCACTCATCACAAACCGGAGCTACTGCCCGCCAGCTCAAAGAGGTGCTCATGGTGGAGGAGCGCGATGAGGATAAAGAACTCACGCCCGACGAGATCCTCGATGCCATGGTGTCGTCGCGCCGCGTGTCGAACAACCTGAGTTACTTTGCATTTACCGCGACGCCGAAGCCCAAGACGTTGGAGCTGTTTGGCCGTTTACCGAAACCCGATGAAGCGCCGTCGAAGCAGAACCTGCCCGAAGCCTTTCACGTTTACAGTATGCGTCAGGCCATCGAAGAGGGCTTTATTCTCGATGTGCTAAAGAACTACACCAATTACAAGGTGGCTTACAATCTAGCGCTCAAGGTGCAGGCCGCTGACTCCGAGGTGGAGAGCAAGAAGGCCAAGGTGAAGCTCAACCAATGGGTGCGCCTGCATGATTACAACATCGCGCAAAAAGTGCAGGTCATCGTCGAGCACTTCCGCGACAACGTGATGGGCCTACTCGGTGGACACGCTAAAGCGATGGTCGTCACCAGCTCCCGCAAAGAGGCGGTGCGCTATAAGCTCGGCTTTGACAAATACATTAAGGAGCAAGGCTACAATAAGCTCTACGGTATGGTGGCCTTTTCGGGCGAGGTGACGTTTAACGCCAAAGATCCGCAGTCCGAGGGCTTGGTGGGCGAGAAATTCACCGAGCACAATATGAACCCGAACTTGAAGAAGCGCGACATGCGCAAGGCTTTCGATTCGGAGGACTATCAGGTCATGATCGTGGCGAACAAGTTTCAGACAGGCTTCGACCAGCCCAAGCTCTGCGCGATGTATGTGGATAAGAAGCTCGGCGGCGTGGAGTGCGTGCAGACCCTTTCGCGCCTCAACCGCATGTTTCCCGGCAAGGCGGAAACGGGCACCTTCGTATTGGACTTCTTCAATGAGCCTGACGAGATCCTCGAATCGTTCCTTCCGTATTATAAGACTGCGACGCTCGCAGACGTATCCGACCCCGATCTGGTGTTTGATCTGTTCGAGAAGCTCCGCGCCGTGGGTATCTTTACATGGAAGGAAGTCGAGCAGTTTGCCGATGCGTTCTTCCAAAAGAGCAAGAGCGCCGCAGCCCTCGCGAACATTTGCAAACCAGCCGTCGAGCGCTGGCAGGTGCGTTATAGCGAAGCGGTGAAAGCCTATAAGCTGAACCGCGATGTCTTCGAGCGCACCAAGAAGACCGGTGATGCTGTGTTGATCGCCAATGCCGAGAAGAGCTTCAAGGAGGCCAAGCAGGTAAAGGACGGGCTCGACATTTTTAAGAAGGATCTCGGCACCTTCGTGCGCTTCTACGAGTTTATGTCGCAGATCGTGGACTACGACGACAAGGATCTAGAAAAACTCAGCCTCTACGCCCGCAACCTGCGCCCAATGCTCCGCGAAAGCTTCGAGGACGACGACCCCATTGACCTGAGCAACGTCGAGATGAGCCACTACCGCCTCTCCAAGCAGCACCAGCAGGATCTAGTGATGGAAGGTGAAGGCGACTACGGCATCAAGGGAGGCGAAGCCGCAGGCACCGCCAAAGCCAAGGATAAGAAGGAGGAGCGCCTGTCACTCATCATCGAGCGCCTCAATGAACTGTTCCTCACCGACGAGCTGACCGAGGCAGATTTACTCAACTACGCCCACACCATCCGCGACAAAATCAGGGAGAACGATAGCGTGATGAAGCAGATGGCCAACAACACCGACGAGCAAGCGATGTTAGGCGACTTCCCGAAAGCCATCGACGAAGCCATCATGGACAGCAGCGACGCACATCAAAACCAAATGTTCCAACTCCTAGGCGATCCCAAGAAAGCGAAGAGCTTCGCCCGCATCGTGTTTGAGCTTCTCAAGGTCGCTGGGTGAACTATTTAGGGATTCAGAAGAGGGCATGGCATTACCTTTGTGCTCCACATCGGAAAACCGAAGGTCCAAACGCCGCATACATTAAACGCATTTATCCAATCACTTTTTAAGAAAATGAAACCCACCCCCAAAACACTCCAAATCTTTCTCCCCGAAGGCACACCAGCAGGCATTCAAATCGCCGAATTGACGACTCGTATCGTTCAGGCGATCGTTGTCCCTCGAACTCACCTCAATCAGTTCTTTGCGCGAGCAGAAGCACAGCACGTGGGCACCTACTTTCTCTTCGGCGGTGATGACGACAGCAGCAAGCCGCTGGCCTACATCGGGCAGACGGAAGACCTAAAGCAGCGACTGCGAATGCACGACGCCAAGAAGGAGTTCTGGTCACGGGCGGTGATTCTGGTTTCACGCACGCATTCATTTACACAGGCTCACATCAAGTGGCTTGAGTGGCATGCGATCGCCAAGGCCAATGAAGCCAAACGCTTCAACTTAGAAAACGGCAACCTCGCAAGTGAGCCGCACGTAACCGAAGCCATCCTGGCCGATCTGCATGAAATATTCGAGACCGGTGCCCTGCTCCTACAATCCGTTGGCTATCCGATCTTCGAGCCGCTGATTAGGGCTACGTCCGGAGGTAAACCCGATGAAGGTAGCGACACCGAATGGCAGCTAAAAGGCCCACAGGCGAACGCCAGAGCGGTCTTAACAGCCGACGGTATTGTCGTTCGAGCTGGCAGCATCTGCCGCAAGCAGTTTGCAAAAAGCGCAGAGGGCAATCCCGTCGTCAAGAAGCGCGACGAGCTTGTGGACAACGGTATACTAATCCCCAAGGGGGAGAGCTTCGAATTCACCGAAGACTACGCCTTCAAGTCACCGAGCGGCGCGGCTTCTATCGTGCTCGCGCGCACCGCGAATGGCTGGATCTCATGGAAGAACAAGTCAGGCAAGACACTGCAAGCAGTGAAGCGGGATGGAGAGTAAGGCGAAGAAAAGCGGTCGAACGCACATCCGAGCGGAGCGACAACCTTCATATAAACATTCACGCTAACTGCCCTCAGTTCAGCGTGAAAAGTTGAAGAGTCGGGCAGCATGAAGCGAGCAATCAGAAGAGGGCATGGCATAAAAGCCAACTTGAAGTGTTACCGATGTCCTTAGAAGATCTGTTACCTAAGTCGTCTCGGATCACACCGCACTTTGCCAACTGGAACGGCTGAACTGCAAACCTAGACTACTCGTCAGTTATGACGATGCGCATAAACGCTTGCTTGGGCTTGGGCCCTTTGGCCTTGAAATAATGCGTTTCGGTGCCATCGGCGTTTTGCGTGGGGATGCCGTAGGGCTCAATATAAAAGAGGCCTTCATTCCAGGTGCCGAGCCCCTTCGAGTATTGCGGAATAATATTGAACCCACCGAGCGCCTCTGGGTTTAAGCGAATCCCAATCACGAATGTGCCTTTGCCTAGATTCTCAGTGAGTATCTCAATAATTCCAAAATTGTCAGGCACCAGCGGATCACGCCCGTAAAGAAATTCTAAGCGATTAGAGAGTCCGTCGCCGTCGGTATCTTCAGACCCAATCCCTGCATGGATGTCGTCGAAGAACTCCAGCTCCCACGCATTTGGCAGCCCGTCATTATCCGTATCCAGCGGCGTTGGGTCAGTCGTATCGATCGTAAACAAACCGCCAACGGCAGTCAGCAGCGTGAAGGGCCGTGTCAGCGAATCAGAATCACGCGTGTCTATTGTAAATGCCCCAGACGTGACATAGGTCGAACCGTCCGCAGTCGTATCAATCGTAAACAAGCCAGAGAGTTCGTATTGCGTCAATGAAGGTCGCGCCACCTCGTCGTCATCACGGGTGTCGATGGTGAACGTGCCCGTGAGCCCCAACCGATAGACCGACGGCCGCGCAACCGTATCGTCATCTCGCGTATCGATCACAAATTGTCCCGATTGAGCGATGCGCAAGGTGTGTGGACGCGCCACCGAATCCAGATCACGCGTATCAATCGTAAACGTGCCCGAGAGCCCCACCGAGCTCCCCTGATCCCCCGTGTAATAGATCGCCGCCCCCGCGATGAGGGCGAGTCCAAGAAGACCAAGGCTGACTTTACGTCGCTTATTCAAGGAGCAGCGCTCAAAGGGTTAGCGGCTGCGAACAGTGCGGAAGCCTATGAAGACGATAGCTTCGGTATCGTCTAGGTAGCTATAAGGGTAACCCCCGTTAATCATGGGCTTAGCAGCCGTTAAATAGCTGCTGGAATTGCTAAAATTCACACCGTAAACGGCTCTAGAACGCCCTAATCCCGAATTCGGACCTTTTGAATTATCGTCTTGCGACTCATCAAGGCTATACCAGTTGGTGAATTCTCGATCCCAACACCATTCAGTAACATTTCCAAATGTATCGTATATTCCATAGCCGTTGACCATATCGACCCCTGATGGAGTTTGATTCCCGTCGTAATAGCCCACGGGTGTGGTAGTCAGTTGGTTATAAGAATTGGTGTCCCAGGGGTCGCCACTGGATACATAATTTCCAAAGCTCCCATTAATATGGTCGCTAGAACTACCTCCACTGCTCGGCCAGGGGAAAAAGTTACTGCCCGCATTACCTCCCCAGTAGGCTTTTAGCCATTCTGCCCGCGTCGGTAAACGATAGCCATCGGCATCCCAGTCCACCCAATTGTTATCCAGTGCACTGAGCCCCGTCCGATAGACGGTCGTCTTACCTGACTCTGTATAATAGCACGGCGTGAGCCCCTCCTTCTCGCTACGTGCGTTGCACCACTTCACCGCGTCATGCCAATTGATGTTGACCACAGGGTGATTGGAAGCCGTCGCCACCCCTGCATTGTCAAAGACATAGCCATTGGTAATCGCCCAGCTATAAACCACATCCCACTCCGCCTTACTCACCTCGGTCTTATCCATGAAAAAGGCACTGGTGTAGATCTCCTTGCCGGGATTTGAAAACCCCGCTGGCACAAAAGCCATGGAAGCGATAGGGGGCGTGGTTGCGGCGTCGTCAGCCAGAATACGCACCTTACCCTGTGTGGTATAGTTGCGGTTCCAGTCGGCTCCTGCATTCCAGACGATATGATTACTGCTGCCCGGTGTGACGTTGAAATTCACATCGCCCGTTAACGTACGCGCGGGAATGTTCCACGAGCTTCCCGCATTCGATGAGAGTTGCACCGCCACGGTGAGCGAATCGTTTTCCGCATCGGTCACATCATAGTAGATGTCTACCAGCTTGGTGCCCGACCTTTGAACGGCGGTTATGTTCGAAACTTCGGGCGCAGCGGCGAATGAGAGAGATGCTGAGGCGAAAACAAGCAGAGGTAGATAGACTTTCATTTCGCTAACGTAGTTAAAGTATAAGTTCCTGTCTATTTAAAACAACGTCATTCTGGCATATTTTAGGCACAGGCTATTCCCAAAAAAGATCGGCTAGATCGACGCTCTTGAAAATAAAAGCGGTCGAACGCACATCCGAACGGAGCGACAACCCTCATATAAACATTCACGATAACTGCCCTCAGTTTAGCGTGAAAAGTTGAAGAGTCGGGCAGTATGATGCGAGCAATCAGCCGTAATAAGATACTCAGGTCAGCGATTTTTATTTTAGCCTGTCCCTAAAAATATCATGTCACTAAAAATCCCACGACACGCCTGA
>Ga0255783_10002792_pt1 | contig 17104 bp, 12 predicted proteins | sample 011ome_22_FD_179981 | JGI IMG/M metagenome (GOLD analysis project Ga0255783, IMG submission 179981) | Coastal salt marsh microbial communities from the Groves Creek Marsh, Skidaway Island, Georgia - 011507BT metaG (version 2) | ecosystem: Environmental > Aquatic > Marine > Intertidal zone >... | reverse complement strand
TTAAACTTTAACTAAATTTAATTGTCAAACAATTAAAACATCGTAAGTTGAAAGATGAATCTAAATTTATCGAAAGTCTCATAGATCCTGAAACAAGGGACTTAGCTTTTGAAAAATTAGTTCAAGACTTGAAAAAACCTATTTACTGGCACATCAGAAAAATAGTTCTTGATCATGATGATGCGCATGATGTTTTACAAAATACTTTTATCAAAGTTTTTAGAGGAATTGATAAGTTTAAGTTTAAGAGTAAACTATACACTTGGATTTACAGAATAGCTACAAACGAATCGCTAAATTTCATTAAATCTAAAGCGAAAAAATTTTTGATGACATCAGAGGAAATGATGACCTACCAAATAAATAACTTAAAAGAAGACCCTTATTTTGATGGGAACGAACTTCAGATTTTACTTCAAAAAGCAATAAGCTCTTTACCTACTAAACAAAAATTGGTTTTTCAAATGAAATATGAGCAGGACATGAAATTTAAAGAAATAGCTGAAATTCTTGAAGTAAGCGAAGGTGGATTGAAAGCTTCATATCATATCGCAGTAAAAAAAATAAAAAAAAAATTGATCGAAAATCAAACCTTTTAACTAAATGATTGTCAAAGTATTAGATGAGTAAAGAAAAGAAAATAAATATTGATAAAAATAGATTTAAAACACCTGAGGGATATTTTGAAAATATTTCTTCAAATAACCTATTGTTTTCAAATAAAAACAATTTTAAAACTCCATTAAACTATTTTGAAACTATAAAATTTGACTTTTCTAATCAAAAAACAAAATCAAAAAGATTTTTGATTAAAAATATAATTTACAGTGGAATTGCTGCAATATTTATCTTTGGAATTGTTTCAAATTTTTACTTTACAGATTCAGATAATTTTACAGAGGATGAAATAATCTCCTATTTAAATTACGATTTCATTGATCAGTCTATCTCAGAATATTCAGAATGGTTTAATGGAACAACAATCGAAATTAATCCTGAAATTCTAACAGAAAATGAATACGAATATTTCATTGAAACCAACTTCAACAATGATGATTATATAATATTTGAATAATATGAAAAAAATAGTTTTATCCTTATCGTTAATTATGGCATTTAATATGTCTAATGCTCAAAGTCAAAGAATTAACTCAGAAAAAATAGATGCCTATAAAAAAATTTATTTAACGGAAAAATTAAATCTTGATCAAAAAAATGAGTCAAAATTTTGGGAAGTTTATAATATTTATCAAGAAAACTTAAAGGATAATTATAGAAAAAGGAGATTAAAATATAGAACTATTAATTTAGATAGCAGTAATTTTTCAGAAGAAGAATACGAACAATTCATCAATGATTTTTTAGATTATGAAAAAAAGAAAATTGATTTAAGAGCCAAATTAATAGTTGATCTTAAAGAATTTATGTCGTTAAAGAAAACTAGTTATTTATTTAGACTTGAGGATGATTTTAGGCGAGAAATGATGGATAAACTAAGAGCAAACAGAAAAAATAATAAGATTAAAAAATAAATTTATGTTTTATTATTTCTTTTCTGAAATGATCTAGTTTTAAAACTATATTTGCGCAAAAGTTTTAAATGCGTCTTCATAGAAATTTAGTGGTAGCAGTGATCAAGGTTCTAGATGGAACTTTTAATCAAAATTTCTATGCTGACAAAACCATAGAAAAAATCTTAAAATCTGATAAAAGATGGGGAAGTCGCGACAGAGGTTTTATTGCCGAAACAAGCTACGAAATTATCAGATGGAAAAGATTATACTCTCAAATTTCTGAAACAAAAAGTCCATATAAATATGGAGAATTATGGAAAATGTTTTCCGTTTGGGCTGTCCTAAAAGGAATTCAACTTCCCAATTGGAAAGAATTTGAAAATACACCTACAAGAAGAATTAAAGGAAAATTTGATTCACTAGTGAAAATCAGAAAGTTTAGAGAGTCCATTCCTGATTGGCTTGACAGAACTGGTTGTGACGAACTTGGAGAAAATAGATGGACAAGCGAATTGTCAGCTTTAAACGAGAAAGCAAACGTTATTATTAGAGCAAATTCATTAAAAATAAATGTGAATGACTTAAGAAAAGAACTCCAAAAAGAAGATATTCAAGTGGAAAAAATTAATGGATTTCCAGAAGCATTAAAACTTAGAGAAAGAAAAAATCTATTTAAAACTAAGGCATTTCAAAATGGCTATTTTGAACTTCAAGATGCATCCTCACAATTAGTTGCTCCTTTTCTAAAAGCTGAAAAAGGAATGAAAATATGTGATGTTTGTGCTGGGGCTGGAGGAAAAACATTGCATTTATCAGCAATCACTGAAAACAAAGGACAAATAATTGCAATGGACATCTTCAAAAATAAATTATTTGAACTCAAAAGAAGAGCAAAAAGAAACAATGCATTTAACATTGAAACTAGATTAATTGAAAATAATAAAAGTATCAAAAGGTTACATGGAAAAATTGATAGACTTCTTATCGATGCTCCATGTAGTGGTTTAGGTGTTCTAAGAAGAAATCCTGACTCAAAATGGAAGCTTTCACAAAATTTTTTAGACAAAATCAAAGATACTCAACAAGAAATTTTAAAAAGATATAGTCCAATGCTAAAAGAAAATGGAAAGTTAGTTTACGCTACTTGTTCTATTTTGCCCTCAGAAAATGAACTTCAAATAAAGAGGTTTTTAAAAACCGAACAAGGAAAAAAATTTAAAGTTGAAGATGAAAAAAAAATAAGTCCAGCTCAATTAGGTTTTGATGGATTTTATATGGCAAGATTAAGCTTTAAATAATGCTGTTAATAAGTAGTTAAAAATCGTTATTTAAATTTCATATTTATTCAATTCATTTTCCTTTTTTTCTTATATTTTTGAACTTACTTTTAACAACTTCCACTAATGGTTCTTTTTTTTAAAGATGAATTTAACGTAGTTTTTGCAGTTGATTCAACCAAACTATTTTCCAAAGAGGATATTAAAAAATTAGAGTGGCTTTTCAAAGCCAAAAAATTAGAAACAAATACTATTGATTCAACTTTCATAGGTCCAAAAAAAACTATGGTTTCTCCATGGAGTACTAATGCAGTAGAAATAACTCAAAACATGGCTATTTCAGGAATTGTAAGGATTGAAAAATTTGTCTTAAAAAAATCATCAAATGGAAATTATGATCCAATGATTTTCGAAGAATATAAAGCCTTGGATCAAAATTTATTTAATATTTCCGTAAAGCCACAACCCATTTTAAAAATTGATAATATCTCAGAGTATAATGATAAAGAAGGGCTAGCTTTGAACCCTGAAGAAATTAATTATCTTGAAGATTTATCAATTAAATTAAATAGAAAATTGACAGACAGTGAAGTTTTTGGATTTTCTCAAGTTAATTCTGAACATTGTCGACACAAGATTTTTAATGGCAAGTTTATAATTGATGGAACTGAAAAAAAAGATTCACTTTTTAAACTCATAAAAAAAACTTCAAAACTTAATCCCAATGAAATTGTTTCGGCTTATAAAGACAATGTAGCATTTGTAAAAGGACCAAGTGTTGAACAATTTGCTCCCACTCATGGAGATTTACCATCATTTTTTGAAAAAACAACTTTTAAGTCTGTTGTTTCTTTGAAAGCAGAAACACATAACTTTCCTACAACTGTTGAGCCATTTAACGGAGCAGCAACAGGATCTGGTGGTGAGATTAGAGACAGATTAGCCGGTGGAAAAGGATCTCTTCCTCTTGCTGGAACAGCTGTCTACATGACCTCTTATCCAAGATTTGAAAACGACAGAAAATTAATAACAAAAGAAAGAAATTGGCTTTACCAAAGTCCAGTTGATATTTTAATCAAAGCATCTAATGGGGCTTCTGATTTTGGAAATAAATTTGGTCAACCGTTAATTTCAGGTTCTGTCTTAACATTTGAACATGAAGAAAACAACAAAACTTTAGGTTTTGATAAAGTTATTATGCTTGCCGGAGGAATTGGTTATGGAAAAGATAATCAAAGTCTAAAAAGTAAACCTAAAGAAGGAGATGTAATTGTAATTCTTGGTGGAGACAACTACAGAATTGGAATGGGAGGTGCAGCTGTATCTTCAACCGAAACAGGTAAATACAGCTCTGGTATTGAACTCAATGCAGTACAAAGATCAAATCCAGAAATGCAAAAAAGAGTAGCTAATGCTATTAGAGCCTTTGTTGAATCTGAAAATAACTCTATTGTATCAATACATGACCATGGAGCTGGAGGGCATCTTAACTGTCTTTCTGAACTAGTTGAAGAAACTGGTGGAATCATCAACTTAGACAAATTACCAGTTGGAGATAAAACACTGTCTTTCAAAGAAATTATTGGAAATGAATCTCAAGAAAGAATGGGATTAATTATTCCCAAAAATAAATATTTAAAACTCAAAACTATTGCTGAAAGAGAAAAAGCACCATGTTACAAGGTTGGTATAATAAAAGAAAATGGAAAATTTATAATTAAATCTGAAAACAACAATGCATCACCAATAGATCTATCACTGTCTGATTTTTTTGGAAGCTCTCCAACCACTGTAATGAGAGACAGTTCAGTTAAAACTAAATTTTCTGACAAGAAATATGAAATAAAAAATTTAGAAAATTATTTAAAAGATGTATTGTCTTTGGAGTCAGTTGCATGTAAAGACTGGTTAACTAATAAAGTTGACCGATGTGTTACTGGAAAAGTTGCTAAACAACAATGTGTTGGATCACTACAACTCCCTTTAAACAATTGTGGTGTAATGGCTTTAGATTACAGTAATTTAAATGGAGTAGCTACCTCAATTGGTCATTCACCTTTATGTTCATTAATAGATCCTGCTGCAGGTTCAAGAATTGCTATTGGTAAAGCACTCACTAATATAATATGGGCTCCATTAGAAAATAGCCTTGAATCTGTTACTCTTTCGGCAAACTGGATGTGGCCATGCAATAATAAGGGTGAGGATGCTAGGCTTTACAAGGCTGTTCAATCTTGTTCTGATTTTGCAATAGGACTGGGAATAAATATCCCAACGGGAAAAGATTCATTATCAATGAAACAAAAATACGTTGATAAGGAAGTTTTGTCTCCTGGAACAGTGATTATTTCATCTGCGGCTAATTGTAATGATATAACGAGCATTATTGAACCACAATTTAAATTCAATAATGATAATATTTACTATATCAACCTGTCTAAAAATAATTTTAATTTGGGTGGATCTGCATTTGGCCAAACTCTTGGTTTCATTGGTTCATCTACAATTGACTCAGCTGACCCAAGTTATTTCAAGAAAACTTTTAATGTTTTTCAAAAATTGATTAAATATAATTTAATAAGCTCAGGGCACGATATTAGTTCTGGAGGTCTAATAACCACATTACTTGAAATGTGCTTCTCAAATAATAACATTGGGGCTGACATTGATCTTGATTTATTTAAAGAAAAAGACTTGATAAAACTATTATTTAGTGAAAGTTTAGGTTTAGTTTTTCAAGGAAAAAAAGAAGTCGAAAATATTTTAGATAAAAATGAAATAAGTTTTATTAGAATTGGAAAGACAAAAGAATCTGGTTCTCTGACCTTGTCAAATAAGTACAAAGATTTAAATTTTAACATAGAGTATTATAGAGATTTATGGTATAAAAAATCTTTTCAGTTAGATTCGATTCAAAGTGGAAAAATTAAAGCCAAAGAACGTTTTGATAATTATAAAAAACAACCTCTCAAATATATTTTTCCAAAAAATTTTAACGGACTAAGTAAATCTAAATCAAAAAAAATAAAAGCCGCTGTAATTAGAGAAAAAGGAAGTAATTCTGAAAGAGAGATGGCATTTGCTATGGACTTAGCTGGTTTTCAAGTTAAAGACGTTCACATGACAGATTTAATTTCTGGAAGAGAAACTCTTGATGATATTAATTTTATAGTTGCAGTTGGCGGATTTTCCAACTCTGATGTCTTAGGATCAGCCAAAGGTTGGGCAGGTTCATTTTTGTATAATGAAAAAGCAAAGTCAAGTTTGATGAATTTTTACAAACGAGAAGATACTTTATCTTTAGGAGTTTGCAATGGATGTCAATTGTTTATAGAGCTTGGCCTACTTCATCCTGAACACGAAAAAAAACCTAAAATGGATCATAACGATTCCAAAAAATTCGAATGTGTCTTCTCATCTGTTGAAATACAGACCAACGATTCTATAATGTTTAAAAATCTTTCAGGTTCAAAACTTGGCATTTGGTCTGCTCATGGTGAAGGAAAATTTATATTACCTTATTCAGAAAATAATTACAATATTATCGGTAAATATGGATACAAATCCTACCCTGCCAATCCAAATGGATCTGACTACAATACTGCTATAATTAGTAGTAAAAATGGAAGACATATTGCCATGATGCCTCACCTTGAGAGATCAACTTTTCCTTGGAATTGGCCTTACTACCCTGAAAATAGGAACGATAAAATATCTCCTTGGATAATGGCTTTTGAAAATGCCTACAACTGGTTAAATTCTAAAGTCTAAAAAAATCAATAAAATACTATGCATGCATAGTATTTTTTATTAAATTTGAGATCAATGGAGAAAAAAACTATTGATCACTTAATGAGGTCCACATGGCAGGCAATTGCCAGAATGTATAATGAAGAAGCTTCAAAATACAACTCTACAATGGCAACTGGATTTGCACTATTAAGTATTGATCCAAAAAAAGGAACTCCTTCAACAGCACTCGGACCTAAAATGGGAATGGAAGCAACTAGTTTGTCTAGGACATTAAAAACATTGGAAGAAAAAAAATTGATAATTAGAAAACCAAATCCAAATGACGGAAGAAGTGTTCTAATTTACTTAACAGAAATGGGAAAAGTCAATAGAGATGCATCAAGAGTTGCTGTTTTAAAATTTAATCAAGCAATTAAAGATGAGATTGGTAATAAATCACTTGAAAATTTTTATGATACAATTGAAAAAATCAACAATTTAATTTCTAAGAAAAAAATTTTCAATTTTTAAATAACATAAAGTATTAATAATGAAAAAAAATATTAAAAGTGTTGCGGTAATTGGATCTGGAGTTATGGGATCTGGAATTGCTTGTCATTTTGCTAATATTGGAGTAAATGTTCTATTACTTGACATTGTTCCTAATGAACTTAACGAAAAAGAAAAAGAGCTTGGTTTATCACTAAGTGATAAAAAAGTTAGAAATAGAATTGTTAGCGACATGTTTCAAAGATGTGTAAAGTCAAAACCATCGCCTCTTTATCACAAAAAATTTGCTAACAGAATTGAGCTAGGAAATTTAAGTGACGATATTGAAAAAATAAGTAAAGTAGATTGGATTATAGAAGTTGTAACAGAAAAACTAAAGATAAAACAAATCGTTTTTGAACAAATTGAAAAACACAGATCCCCAGGAACTCTAGTAACTTCTAACACATCTGGAATTCCAATCAAACAAATGAACGAGGGAAGGTCCGAGGATTTTAAACACAATTTTGCTGTTACTCATTTTTTTAATCCTCCAAGATATCTCAAATTATTTGAAGTAATACCTGGACCTGACTGTAAGCCAGAAATTATTGATTTTCTACACGATTTTGGTGAAAGATTTCTTGGAAAAGATTTTGTATTAGCAAAAGATACTCCAGGTTTTATAGGAAACAGAATTGGAACATTTGCTATGGTCAATATACTTAACAACGTTGAAAAACTAGATCTAAGTATTGAAGAAATAGATAATCTTACAGGTCCAATAATTGGAAGTCCAAAATCAGCAACATTTAGAACAAGTGATGTGGTTGGACTCGATACAACAGTTAATGTAGCTACAGGAATTTATGAAAATTGTCCCAAAGACGAATTTAGAGACACATTCAAACTCCCAGAATATATTCACAAAATGCTGGAGAATAATTGGCTTGGATCAAAAACTGATCAAGGTTTTTACAAAAGAATTAAAGATAAAAATGGAAAGTCAACCATTTTATCACTTGATTTAAAAACACTTGAATATTCTCCAGTTAAAAAAGTTTCTTTTGAAACTGTAGGAAAAGCTAGAAAAATCAGTAAGGTGATTGACAGATTTCCTGTTTTAATTGAAGCAAATGATAAAGCAGGAGAGTTTTACAGGTTTAATTTTGGAACAATGTTCTCGTACATACAAAACAAAATTCCAGAAATTTCAGATGAACTTTATAGGATTGATGATGCTTTAAGAGCTGGATTTGGTTGGAAAAATGGACCTTTTCAAATTTGGGACTCAATTGGAATTAAAAAAGGAGTTGAAATAATGGAAGGTTTAGATCACAAACCTGCTCCATGGATTTCAGAAATGGTTAAAAACAATCATAATAGTTTTTATAAAATCGAAAACGGAATAATATATTATTACGATTTAAAATCAAAATCATATATTAAAAAACCCGGCCAGGATTCTTTAATAATTTTGAACAATATTGAAAAAAAGAATATCATCTGGGAAAATAAAGATTCAATTATCAAAGACATTGGTGACGGCATAATAAATCTTGAATTTAGAACTAAAATGAATACTCTTGGACAAGGTGTTCTAATGGGAATTAATAAATCTGTTGACTTAGCTGAAAAAAACTATAAAGGAATTGTGATTGGAAATGAAGGTTCACATTTTTCAGCAGGCGCAAATTTGGGTGCGATTTTTATGGCATCTGCGGAGCAAGAATACGATGAAATAAACTTAGCTATAAAGTTTTTTCAAGACACTATGATGAAGTTGAGGTATTCAAGCGTTCCTGTAATAGCCGCTCCACACGGATTAACACTTGGTGGAGGCTGTGAGGTAACTATGCATTGTGATAAAGCTGTAGTTTACAGTGAAAGTTACATAGGTTTAGTTGAAGTTGGAGCAGGTCTTATTCCTGGCGGTGGAGGTTGTAAAGAAATGGCTTTAAGAGCTTCAAAAAAGTTTAGAAAAAATGATGTTGAATTAAATGTTCTTCAAGAATATTTTCTAAATATTGGAATGGCCAAAACATCAACATCTGCTCATGAGGCCATAGATTTAGGATATTTAGAACCAAATAACGATACCATAGTTATGAACAGAAACCATCAAATATCTATAGCAAAAAAACATGCTATTTTAATGTCAGATTATGGTTATTTACCTCCATGTAAAGAAAAAAATATCAAAGTTTTAGGTAAACAAGCTTTGGGAATGTTTATGGTTGGTAGTGATACTATGAAAGCAGGAAAATACATTTCTGATCATGACAAAAAAATAGCAAATAAAATTGCTTACGTCATTAGTGGTGGTGATTTATCACAAGCCACATTTGTTGATGAACAATACCTTTTGGATCTTGAAAGAGAAGCTTTTCTTTCACTATGTTCTGAGAGAAAGACTCTAGAGAGAATTCAACACATACTAAAAACAGGTAAACCATTAAGAAATTAAATTATGAAAGACGCATATATAGTTAAAGCATACAGAACAGCTGTTGGTAAGGCTCCAAAAGGATTGTTTAAGTTTAAGAGACCTGATGAACTAGCATCAGAAACTATAAACCATATGGTCAGTGAAATTCCAGAGCTAGATAAGACCAGAATAGATGATGTCATTGTTGGAAATGCAACTCCAGAAGCTGAACAAGGTTTAAATATCGGAAGAGTGATTTCATTAATGGGGTTAAACGTTGAGGATGTTCCAGGAGTTACAGTTAATAGATATTGTGCATCAGGATTAGAAACAATTGCAATGGCATCGGCTAAAATAAAATCTGGAATGGCAGAGTGTATAATCGCTGGTGGTGTAGAAAGCATGAGCTTTATTCCAATGGGAGGGTATAAACCAGTTCCTGATTATGGAATAGCTAAAGATGGTAAAGAAGATTATTATTGGGGAATGGGTCTTACTGCAGAACAAGTTGCTCAACAATTTAACATAAACAGAGAAGATCAAGATGAATTTGCTCTTAATTCTCATAAAAAAGCTGTTAATGCAATTGAAAATGGAAAATTTAAGTCTCAAATAGTGCCAATTAAAGTTGATGAAACCTATCTGGATGAAAATGGAAGAAAAAAAACAAGAGAATACACTGTAGACACTGATGAAGGTCCAAGAAAAGATACTAATTTAAAAGTGCTAAATAAATTAAGACCAGTTTTTTCAATGAATGGTAGTGTCACTGCAGGAAATTCCTCCCAAATGAGCGATGGAGCTGCCTTTGTACTAATTATGAGTGAAAAAATGGTAAAAGAGTTGAATATTGAACCGATTGCTAGACTTGTAAATTATGCAGTTGCTGGAGTTCCTCCAAAAATTATGGGAATTGGTCCAGTTAAAGCTATTCCTAAAGTTTTAAAACAATCCAATATGAACATTAATGATATAGACTTAATTGAGCTCAATGAAGCTTTTTCATCTCAATCCCTTGCAGTAATTAGAGAACTAAATTTAAACCAAGACATAATTAATGTAAATGGTGGAGCAATTGCTTTAGGACATCCCTTAGGATGTTCAGGTGCTAAACTTTCGGTTCAATTGTTTGAGGAAATGAGAAATAGAAAATCAAAATACGGAATGGTAACAATGTGTGTTGGAACTGGACAAGGTGCTGCGGGTATATACGAACTTTTAAATTAAAAAATATGAGTGTATTAGAAAAAAATATTACTAGAGGAGGTGAATTTATAATCAAAGAAACAGACTGTAACAATGTGTTTACACCTGAAGATTTTAATGAAGAACAATTAATGATGAAACAAGCTGTTCATGATTTTATTGAAAAAGAAGTTTTACCTCATAGAGAAAGATTTGAAAATAAAGATTACAAGTTAACCGAAGAGATAATGAAAAAAGCTGGTGATCTTGGGTTTTTAAGTGTTGCGGTTCCAACTGAATATGGCGGCATGGGAATGGGATTTGTTTCAACAATGCTTGTGTGCGAAACTATTTCAGGAGCTTGTGGCTCATTATCAACTGCATTTGGAGCTCATACTGGAATTGGTACCATGCCTATTGTTCTTTATGGTAACAAAGAACAAAATGAAAAATATGTTCCAAAACTAGCTTCTGGTGAGATGTTTGGATCTTACTGTCTTACCGAACCAACAGCAGGCTCTGACGCTAATAGCGGAAAGACAAAAGCAGTTCTTTCAGAAGATGGTAAGCACTATAAAATAACTGGTCAAAAAATGTGGATCTCTAACGCAGGTTTCGCAAAATTATTTATTGTTTTCGCAAGAATTGAAGATGATAAAAATATTACAGGATTCATAGTGCCAAACGAAGCAGATAATGGAATTACCCTAGGAGAAGAAGAAAAAAAACTAGGAATTCATTCTTCATCAACAAGACAAGTCTTTTTCAATGAGACAAAAGTTCCTGTTGAAAACATGCTCTCTGAAAGAGGAAATGGTTTTAAAATTGCTATGAACTCATTAAATGTTGGTAGAATTAAATTAGCTGTAGCATGCTTAGATGCCATGAAAAGAGTTAGTTCTCATGCCATTCAATATGCTAATGAAAGAACCCAGTTTAAAACTAAAATTATTGACTTTGAGGCTATTAAAGAAAAATTAGCTCAAATGGCAACTGAAACATATGTTGGTGAATCTGCTACTTACAGAGCTGCAAAAGATATAGAAGATAGAATTAAAATTAGACATGAAAGTGGAAACAGTTTCCAAGAGGCCGAACTTAAAGGAGTTGAAGAATTTGTGATAGAATGTTCAATTCTAAAGGTAGCTGTTAGTGAAGATATGCAAAATATTGCTGACGAAGGTATTCAAATTTTTGGTGGAATGGGGTTCTCGGCCGAAACTCCTATGGAGGGTGCATGGAGAGACTCTAGGATTGGTAGAATTTACGAAGGAACAAATGAAATTAACAGAATGCTAAGTGTTGGTATGCTCATAAAAAAAGCAATGAAAGGTCACTTAGATATTATCACACCGGCAACAAATGTTGGAAAGGAACTTATGGAAATACCTTCATTTGAAGTTCCAGATTTAACAGAGCTATTCTCTCAAGAAAAACTTATAATAAAAAATTTAAAGAAGGTTTTCTTAATGCTTGCGGGTGCTGGAATTCAGAAGTATGGTGATAAATTAGAAGAACATCAACAAATGCTTTTAAATGTTTCTGATGTATTAATAGAAGTTTACATGGCTGAATCTGCTTTACTAAGAACAGAAAAAAATGTAAAACGTTTTGGTGAAGAAAAACAAAAAAATCAAATTAGAATGACAAAATTGTATTTGTATCAAGCAGTAGATGTCATTCAATCCAAAGCAAAACAAGTAATTATTTCATCATCTGAAGGTGATGAACAAAGAGGTCTTTTAATGGGTTTAAAAAGATTCACAAAATACTACGAATTTCCAAATACAATTGAATTAAAAAATAAAATAGCAGAAACATTAAAATCAGAAAACAAATACTGTTTTTAAAATTTATTTTTTTTAAACTAAATTTAGGTATGAAACATTTAAAATTCATACCTATTTTTTTTATTACAACCCTATGCTTTTCGCAAAATGATAAAGATTTTTATGACATTATTGAAAAGGTATCTGAAGACAGAATAGAAAACAGCATAACAAAATTAGTTTCATTTGGAACTAGACACACACTTAGTGATACGGTATCAAATGATATAGGTATTGGTGCGGCACGAAGATGGATAAAAAAAAGTTTTGAAGAAATTTCTAATAACTGTAACAATTGTTTGGAAGTTTTTTATCAAAAAAACTTCTTCAAGAAAAATAAACGGAGACTTGTAAAAGATGTTTGGATAAATAATGTTATAGCTATTCAAAGAGGAAAAAAACACCCAAATAGATTCATCATAATGAGTGGAGACATTGACAGTAGAGTTAGTGATCCCAATGATTTTACTTCACCATCACCAGGTGCTAATGATAATGCCTCTGGAATGGCTGGTGTTATTGAAGCTGCAAAAGTGTTAAGTAATTATGAATTTGATAACAGCATTATATACGCAGGTCTCTCTGGTGAAGAACAAGGTTTATTTGGTGGAGCAGGCTTAGCTAATTATGCTAAAAAAAGTGGTTGGGAAATTATTGGAGTTTTAAATAACGATATGATTGGCAATATTGAAGGTGTTGATGGTATAATTGATAACATAAGTTTTAGAATTTTTTCTGAAGCAACACCTGGAAATGAGACTGAAATTTCTGCTAAAAGAAGAAGATTTTATGGAGGTGAAATTGACGGAAATTCAAGACAACTAGCTAGATATATTCATAAAAATACAATGAAATACATGCCTCTTATGAATCCTATGCTAATTTACAGATTAGATAGATTTGGTAGAGGTGGACATCATAAGCCATTCAATGATCTAGGATATGCTGGAGTCAGAATAATGGAAGCACATGAAAATTACAACAGACAACATCAAGATATTAGAACTGAGAACGGTATTAGCTATGGAGATGTAATTTCAGGAGTGGATTTTAATTATGCTAAAAAACTTACAGCTGTTAATGCAATTAATTTAGCGAGTTTAGGTTGGAGTCCACCAGAACCAAAAAATGTAAAAATTGGTGGAGCAGTTAAACCCTACACTACATTAAAATGGGCTAAATCAGAAGATTCGAATATTAAGGGTTATAAAATTTATTGGAGAGAAACTACTTCACCCTATTGGGACAATAGCAAGTTTGTTGGAAATGTAAATAGTTATACTTTAAATGGAATTGTAATTGATAATTATTTGTTTGGAGTATCTAGTGTAGGAAAAAACAACCAAGAAAGCATTGTAGTGTTTCCAAGCCAAGTATTTAACTAACTTTCAATAATTTTTTTAAAATTTTTCTTATCTGTGTCACCTTCAGTATTAAATAATAAAATTTTTGATTCAGAATTTATATTTAGAAAAGATTTTAGCTCAATTAAATCTTTATTATTGATTAGTTTTAGTAAACCTGCTAATCCTGCAGCTCCAGATTCACCAGATATTATTTTGGGGTCATTATTTTTTGAATAATACAATCTAGTCATAGCTTTTTTAACATCACTGTCCGATATTTTTAAAACAGCATCGCAACCTCTTTTTATGATTTCCCACGCACTTTTGGAAGGTATGCCGCAATTTAGTCCAGCCATTATAGTTTTAAAACTTGTAGTTGGAGTGGATCTTTTACCTTTTAAAAACGATTCGTAAACACCACATGCTTCTTCAGGCTCAATAAGAACAATTTTTGGTCTATTCTCATTATAAAAGTTATAATAATACCAAATACAAGATGCAGCCCAACTACCCACACCACACTGTAAAAAAATAACATCATATTTTGATTTATCACTATCCTTTTTTGGGTATTCAATCTCTTTGAAATGTGTTAAATAACCAGACATAATTAAAGCGGGAATTTCTTCGTAATTATCCCATGATGCATCCTGGACTAAACACCAATCATTCGTCTTACTTTCATCAGAAGCATAAATACAAGTGTCTTCGTAATTAAGGTCAAGTTTTTTGACTTTTGCATCTTGTTTTTTAATAGAATTAATTCTTTCTGTTGATGTATCTTTAGGTACGTACACAATACAGTTTTTATTTAGTTTTCTTGAAGCCCAAGCTAATCCTTTACCGTGATTACCGTCTGTTGCCGTACAAAATGTATTTATATATTCCTTCTCTTTTAATATTTCATATAGAGCATAAGTTGAACCAAGTATTTTAAAAGAATCTAAACCAAATCTATCAGATTCATCTTTTATAGAAACACTTTTTAATCCGAGTTCAATTGATAAATTATCTAGTTTATATAATGAAGTATTATTGTAGTATGACTGAGATTTATGAAACTCAAAAGAGTTGCTAGCAGAAAGAATTTTGTTAGTTAAATTATTTTTTAAAGATTTTTTTGAATTGTTTAGAAAAAAATCTTTTGTAATCATATATCTAACTTAAAGTTATTTTTTTTCATCCATTCGTCATTGTAGATTTTTCCAATATAACGACTTCCAGAATCGTGTAAAAGAACAACAACTACGTCATCTTTTTTGAAATTTTCTTTTAATTGAATCAAACCTTTTACTGCAGCTCCACATGAATTACCTGCAAAAATACCTTCTTCTTTTGCTAATTTTCGAGTAAATATAGCAGCATCCTCGTCAGTAACTTTTTCAAATTTATCAATCAAATCAAAATCAACATTTTTGGGAATTATATCTTCACCTATTCCTTCTGTAACATAGGGATAAATTTCATTTTCATCAAAAATACCAGTTTCATGGTATTTTTTAAAAACTGATCCATAAGTATCTATTCCCCAAATTTTAATTTTTGGATTTTTTTCCTTTAAGAACTTAGCAACACCCGAAATTGTTCCTCCAGTTCCGACACCAACTACAAAATGAGTAACTTTTCCGTTTGTTTGTTCCCAAATTTCTGGGCCTGTAGTTTGATAATGTGCAAGAGTATTTGAAGGATTATCGTATTGGTTTACATACCATGAGTTAGGAGTTTCTTCTCCAATTCTTTTGGCAGTGGAATAATAAGAACGAGGATCATCAGGTTTAACATCAGTTGGACAAACTATAACTTTTGCACCCACTGCTTTTAAAACATCAAACTTTTCTTTAGACTGCTTATCAGTTGACACACAAATTAACTTGTATCCTTTTACAATTGCAGCTAAAGCCAAACCCATTCCTGTATTTCCCGATGTTCCTTCTACAATAGTATATCCTGGTTTTAATCTTCCATCTTTTTCTGCCTCTTCAATCATTTTAAGAGCCATCCTATCTTTAATTGAACTCCCTGGATTAAAATATTCAACTTTAGCTAAAACTAAAGCGTCAATTTCTTTTGTCAGTTTATTGAGCTTAACAAGAGGAGTATTTCCAATAGTTTCTATAATATTATTAAAATACTTCATTAGAGGATGCAAATGTAATGATATAGAAATTTATTATTCATTGAATTTAATTTATTTTAACTGATTCAGATGGTGAAATTTTTGTTATAACTAAAGAAGGGAGTATTAACATCAAAAAACAAAGAACTAAAACGCCAATATTTAAAAATAGTATGTAAGAAAAGTTAAAGTCAAATGGAAGTTCGGAAACATAATAAGTTTCAGGATCTAAATTAATAAAACCTATTTTATTTTGAAGAAAAATTATTAAAATGGAAATTAAATTTCCAATTACCATTCCTAAGCTAATTAAATAAGTACCATTTATTAAAAAAATACTTCGAATACTGTTATTTGAACTACCCAGAGTTTTTAAAACACCAATTAAAGATGCTTTTTCAAGAACAGTTACTAATAAAGCTGTAATCATATTTATTCCACCCACTAGTATCATTATTATTATAATTAAAAGAACGTTTATATCAAATAAAGCAATCCAATTGAAAATTTCAGGAAATCGTTCCTTTATAGATAGAACGTTCAAAGCGCTTGATGTTTCGTCGTATAATTCTTGAGTTACATTATCAATTTCATCGAAATTGTCAATTATAACTTCAATGCTTCCAATTTCATGCCTTTGCCATTTATTCATTTTTTGAATATGTCGAATATCGCCAATGAAGTAAACTTCATCAAATTCATTGAAACCTGATTTATAAATGCCTACTACTTTAAAAATTCTTTCATTTGGGGCGACAATTGAATTAGATTTAAAAAAAGTAGTTTTAAATTTTTGATTTACTTCTAAAGATAATTTTTTAGATAAATACTCAGAAATAATAACATTATTAGTCATTTCATTTGTAGTATTTATTACATTACCATCAATTATATAATTAGAAAAAATACTCCAGTCAAAATTTGAGGAAATACCTTTTAAAACAACTCCTTCAAAGCTTTTTTTATTTATGATTAACCCTGGTTTATATGCGACATACTGAATATTTGAAATTTTAGAGTTTTTTATTAACACTTCTTTTTCTAAGTCAATTTTAATTGGTTTTAAAGAACTTAATGAACTATTGTTTTCAAAATTTGAAATTGATATATGGCCAAAAAATGAAGAAACTTTAGTTTGAATTGTATTTTGTAATCCGACGCTGGAAGAAATTGAGATGATCATCATTA
>Ga0255783_10002786_pt1 | contig 17116 bp, 17 predicted proteins | sample 011ome_22_FD_179981 | JGI IMG/M metagenome (GOLD analysis project Ga0255783, IMG submission 179981) | Coastal salt marsh microbial communities from the Groves Creek Marsh, Skidaway Island, Georgia - 011507BT metaG (version 2) | ecosystem: Environmental > Aquatic > Marine > Intertidal zone >... | reverse complement strand
TCGCTGATAAGACATTACCGGGCTTTGGCGAACAAATGCGCCAAATTAGTCTTAATTTTGTGCCGACCGCAATCTTATCAAGACAAATTGCTGTGATAAGAAAAAATAGCTTGGTTATTAATCTTCCGGGGCAACCCAAAGCAATTAAACAGACGCTTGAGGGACTTAAAGATGCGGAAAACAATACCATCGTGCCTGGTATTTTTGCAGCTATTCCATACTGTTTAGACTTAATTGGTGGTACGCATATTGATACACATGAGTCCATAGTCAAATCATTTCGACCCAAAAAATGACTTTAGAGTTTGAAATCATAAATCGCTATTTCAAAAAAAATACCAACGTACCGCTTGGTATCGGAGATGACGCTGCGCTCATTAATAAAAATAAACGGGAATTTTGGGCGATATCTCAAGACACATTAAATAATGATACCCATTTTTCTTCCGATACCCCTCCTGTTGAACTAGGCTGGAAGGCACTTGCAGTAAATGTTTCTGATATTTATGCCATGGGTGGCAAGCCTAATTATGCATTATTATCTATCTCTTTAAATCAGCATAATGAGAAATGGCTCAAAGGCTTTTCTCAGGGCCTACATGCATGTGCAAAAAAATATGGAGTAGAAATTATCGGAGGAGATACAACTCGAGGAGCAACCTCAATCTCCATCACCATCATTGGAAGTGTTTTTAAAAAAAATGTCCTAAAAAGAGATGCGGCTAAAGTAGAGGACGATATTTGGGTTACTGGAAAAATTGGGTTGGCTGCCATTGGACTCGATTGTGTAAAAAAAAAGATAGCAATGAAAGATGGTCTAAAAAAAACTTTCATAGAATATTTAAATAAACCCCAACCATCCAACATTTACAGCTTGCAAGCAAAAAAATTATTTCATTCAGCTATTGATATTTCTGATGGTTTAATTGCTGACTTATCACATATTTTAAAGAGCTCTGGGGTATCCGCAGAAATTTTTTCCAACCAACTCCCTGTTCATCCATGGACAAAAAAAAATGAAGCCTATCACTATGCTTTATATGGAGGAGATGACTACCAATTAATTCTAACTGCAGCACAAAAAAATAGAAGTCAAATTGAATTATTAGCCAAGCAAGAGAAAATTAAACTGACCTGTATTGGTAAAATTACCAATGGGAAAAAATTAAAAGTTTTCGATACACATGGAATACCTTTAAAAAATTTAAATAAAGGCTTTTTGCATTTTGATAAATAGAAAATTTTTATTTGCAAATATCAATCATTTTATAGCTCTGGGTTTTGGCGCTGGATTGTTTAAAAAAGGTCCCGGGACTGCTGGTTCGTTGGTAGCCATTCCATTGTTTTTTTTAATAATAAATTTTAATGGCTATATGCAATGGCTTTTTTTAATCACCCTATTTTTTATTGGCATTCATAGTTCGAATATTACCTGTAAGAATTTAAAATTAAAGGACCCCTCATGTATCGTTATCGACGAGATTGTTGCGCTTATAATGCTGCTCTTGTTAATCCCAATCTCTCTTAAAAACTTAGTGTTAGGGTTTATTATTTTTAGGCTGTTCGATATCTTTAAGCCATTTCCAATTTCATGGGCAGAAAAAAAATTCCATGATGGCTTTGGTGTCATGTTAGATGATATTTTGGCTGCATTATTTAGTTTTCTAATTTTTCAAGTTATATATTATGTTTTCTGAGGAAATTTCCACTCTATGCGTCAATTTAGGTCGGCAGTGTGAGGTCAATAGAATAAAGATTGTGACTGCTGAATCTTGCACTGCCGGTCTTCTTTCTGCAGCAATAACGCATATCGATGGCAGTTCAAATTGGTTTGAAAGAGGCTATGTAACATACAGTAATGCAGCAAAGATTGATTGCCTCGATATTAATGCAGAGGATATAGATGCGTTTGGTGCCGTGAGCTCACAAATTGCAACGCAGATGGCATTGGGAGCCTTAAAAAAAACGAGCGCAAATCTGAGTATCGGTATCACGGGCATAGCAGGTCCGACTGGAGGGTCTAAAATTAAACCTGTGGGCACAGTTTACTTTGCCGTTGCAAGGAATGGTCAGATTGTTTTTGAACGTAAAGTGTTGTTTGAAGGTAATCGTGGAATCATTCGCGAGCATGCAGTTATTTTTGCAATAAATACACTGCTGAAGCTTACCTTATAGAGCCAAGTATGAAATAATTAAGCTTCGAAATTTTAATTATTTAGGCACACATTAATGGATGATAATAAACGTAAAGCACTTGATGCAGCTCTGGCGCAAATAGAAAAACAATTTGGCAAAGGCTCCGTCATGAAGATGGATGACTCAAGTGTGATTGAGGGAATTGAGGCAGTTTCCACCGGCTCACTTGGGCTAGATATCGCTCTTGGGATTGGGGGCTTACCGAGGGGTCGTGTGGTAGAAATTTATGGCCCAGAGTCATCCGGAAAGACATCGCTAACGCTATCCGTCATTGCTCAAATGCAAAAAAAAGGTGGGACCGCAGCATTCATTGATGCTGAGCATGCTCTTGATACGCAATATGCAGCTAAGCTTGGAGTAAATGTCCAGGAATTACTCATATCTCAACCTGATACAGGGGAACAAGCGCTTGAAATAACCGATATGTTAGTTAGAAGCGGTTCTGTTGATATCGTTGTTATTGATTCGGTTGCCGCTCTGACTCCGCGGGCAGAGATTGAGGGTGATATGGGTGACTCTCATATGGGTTTACAGGCAAGATTAATGTCTCAGGCCTTAAGAAAGCTCACCGGTAATATTAAAAAAACAAACACGATGTTAATTTTTATTAACCAAATTCGTATGAAGATTGGGGTTATGTTTGGTAATCCTGAAACAACAACAGGAGGTAATGCCTTAAAGTTTTACTCCTCTGTTCGCTTAGATATTAGACGCATTGGGGCAATCAAAAAAGGTGACGAGGTTATAGGGGCAGAAACTCGCGTAAAAGTGGTTAAAAATAAAGTAGCGCCTCCTTTCAGACAAGCAGAATTTGATGTACTTTACGGCGAGGGAATTTCTCGTGAAGGAGAAATAATTGATCAAGCGGTAAACCTTGATTTAATTGAAAAGGCTGGGTCATGGTACAGCTACAATGGCGAAAAAATTGGACAAGGCAAAGACAATGTTAGGGAGTACCTAAAATCCAATAAAAAAGTTACACAAGAAATTGAACAAAAAATTATGGAGAAAGCTAACATCATTAATGCTGAAATGATTACATCTGAGGATGCTGCAGAAATAAACACTGCCGAGGATTAGGCATATTAATGACTCACTAAAGCTCCTTAAAAAAAGAGCTCTTTACTACCTTGGTAAAAGAGAATACTCCCGCCATGAACTTTCAAATAAACTTCGTTTGTATGCCTTTGAATTGGAGATAGAGCAAAAAGAAATTGAAATTTTACTTGATGAGCTAGAGAGTAATGATTGGCTCTCTGATAAACGTTTCGTTGAGCAATTTATTCATACTAAAAAAAGTAAATATGGCTCAAGAAAAATTTCTCACGAGCTTTCTGCTAGGGGTATTGATGAGGAGCTTATAGCAAAAAACTTAATGCCTCTGAAAGATGAGGAATACTTTTTTGTCAAAAACATATGGGTAAAAAAATTTAATACAATTCCAAAAACAAATGATGAAAAATTAAAACAAATTCGATTTTTGCAAAGTCGAGGTTTTGATTTATCATTAATTCACCAAATCATTTCGGGAAAAGACAAAAATTAAATAATGAAAAGCAGTAATGAAATTAGATCGGAATTTCTTAAATTCTTCAAGAGCAAGGGGCATAAAATTTTACCGTCAAGCAGTCTTGTGCCAAGCGATGACCCAACACTCTTATTTACCAATGCTGGCATGAATCAGTTTAAAGATATTTTTCTTGGAGCAGAAAAAACAAACTACCATACAGCCAGTACAAGTCAACGCTGCGTGCGAGCAGGTGGAAAACATAATGATCTAGAAAATGTTGGTTATACAGCAAGGCACCATACTTTTTTTGAAATGCTTGGTAATTTCAGTTTTGGCGACTATTTCAAAAAAGAGGCCATCTCTTATGCATGGGAATTACTTACCAGCATATATCAAATTCCAGAAGAGAAGTTAATTGTAACGGTTTATGCAGAAGATGAAGACGCCTATCAGATTTGGCACAAAATTATTGGCCTTGCTGAAAATAAAATCATTCGTATTGGAGACAATAAAGGTGAAAAATATGCTTCAGATAATTTTTGGATGATGGGAGACACTGGACCTTGCGGACCCTGTAGCGAAATATTTTATGATCATGGCCCTGCAATTGCAGGTGGTCCTCCAGGCTCAAAAAATGAAGATGGTGATAGATTCATTGAAATCTGGAATCTCGTTTTTATGCAGTACAACCGTGATGAAAAAGGCATCATGCATGATCTACCTAAACCTTCTGTGGATACGGGAATGGGTCTAGAGCGCATTGCTGCCGTTCTTCAAGGTGTTCATCAAAATTACGATATTGATTTATTTAAAACTCTTATCGACAGTGCAGCAAAAATTACAAATGCTAAAGATGTGAATCATCCCTCCCTTAAGGTCATTGCCGATCATATTCGCGCAACAACATTTCTAATTCATGATGGCATCCTGCCATCAAATGAGGGGAGAGGTTATGTGTTAAGAAGAATCCTACGACGCGCAATAAGACATGGCTATAAGTTAGGTATGCGGAAGGCTTTTTTCCATCAGCTAGTTGAAGTAACTGCTGAGGTTATGGGTGATGCTTGCAGTATATCGCAAGACAAAATTAGTATGATTGAGGAAGAAATCTTAAATGAGGAAAATCGTTTTTTTGAAACGATTGATAACGGCATGACGATTCTAAATGATTCCTTAAATAGCGTCATTACAACTAAGCAAAAAATTCTCTCCGGAAAAGTAGCTTTTAAACTCCATGATACATTCGGTTTTCCTCTCGATCTGACGGCAGATATTTGTCGTGAACATAGCATAGACGTAAATCATGAAGAATTTGAATCTGAAATGGCAAAACAAAAAACTCGAGCGCGAAGCTCTGGAAAATTTAAAGCTCTAGAAACCTTTGCTTTTTCTGGTCCAGATACAATTTTTGTTGGTTATGAAGCAACAGAAACAGAATCAACCATCATAGGTTTATATGTAAATAATGAGTCTGTAAATAAAATGGATGAGGGGGCCAAAGGCTTATTAATACTTGATCAAACCCCATTTTACGCTGAGTCAGGTGGTCAAATTGGTGACTCTGGTCACATAAGCAACAAAAATTTTGTTTTTGAAGTGACCACTACCTTAAAAGTAAACAAAACCATTTTTGTTCATGAAGGTATTGTTAAAAAAGGTAATGTAAAAATTAATGACCATGCACAAGCATCGATTGATGTTTTCAGACGTGAAGCCATCAAGAGAAATCACTCTGCCACCCATTTGCTTCATAAGGCACTAAAAATGGTTTTAGGTGAGCATGTTGAACAAAAAGGCTCTCTGGTAACAGAGGATAGAACGCGTTTCGATTTTTCACACCCCAAAGGGTTAACTGACATAGAAAAAAGTGAAGTTGAAAAAATTGTTAACAATGAGATTTTAAAAAATCAAGCTACTCAAACAAGAATGATGGCAATAAAAGAAGCGCAAAAAGAAGGCGCTATGATGTTATTTGGTGAAAAATATGATGAGAATGTAAGGGTTTTAGATATCGGAAACAGTAGAGAGTTATGTGGGGGAACGCACGTAAGCCAAACTGGGGATATTGGACTATTCAAAATTCAAACAGAGTCTGGTGTCGCATCCGGGATTCGTCGAATCGAGGCTACTTCAGGACTAAACGTGATTAATCTTTTACATCATCAACAAACATTATTAGAAAATGTTGCAAAAGAATTAAACACAAGCGCTAATGATGTCATGGATAAATTGCGTCAGTTATTGACCCAATTTAAAGAAAATGAAAAAGCCATCAGTACTCTTAAAACCAAATTAATGAACAATCAAGGAGAGGATTTAACCTCAAGTGCGATAAAAATTAAAGATTTCAATTTTCTTGCGGCACAAGTTGAAAATACGGGGCCCAACGAATTAAGAGAAATGATTGATAAAATTAAAACAAAACTTAAAACAGCCGTTATAATACTGGCCACTCACGATAATAGTAAAATATCACTCGCTGTTGGTATCACTGATGATTTAACTGATAGATTCAAAGCTGGTGCTATTGCAAAAATTATGGGTGAGCAACTAGGAGGGAAAGGTGGTGGTCGAGATAATATGGCAATGGCTGGAGGGTCAAAAATAAGTTCTTTAGATCTGGTTCTGTCAGATATCAAAAATTATCTTAATCAATAATAAATTATGTCTTTAATTGTTCAAAAATTTGGTGGTACTTCTGTAGCCAATCCGGAGCGTATCAAAGCTGTTGCTGATAAGGTAGCAAAATATAAAAGCCAAGGACATGACATTATTGTGGTAGTTTCAGCCATGTCAGGTGAAACCAACAAACTGGTAAGCTTGACTGAAGAGATGATGACTCAACCTGATCCACGTGAATATGACATGGTTGTCTCCTCAGGGGAACAGGTTACATCAGGTCTGACTGCATTAGCGCTCATCAATTTAGGTATTAAAGCAAAAAGTTATGCTGGTCATCAAATAAAAATTTTGACTGATGATGCATACACCAAAGCAAGAATTCTAAGTATAGATAATAAAAAAATTAATACTGATTTAGAGCAAGGGTACGTCATTGTAGTAGCTGGGTTTCAAGGTGTAGATAAAAATGGGGACATCACTACTTTAGGAAGAGGTGGCTCTGATACCACGGCTGTTGCAATTGCAGCCGCCCTCAAAGCCGATGAATGTCAAATATACACTGATGTTGATGGTATTTATACCACTGACCCAAGGCTGGTGCCTGAGGCACGCAAACTAAAATCAATTACTTTTGAAGAAATGCTTGAATTAGCAAGTTTAGGTTCAAAAGTATTGCAAACTCGTTCTGTGGAATGTGCGGGTAAATTTAAAGTAAAGTTAAGAGTTCTCTCCAGCTTTGAAGCTGCTGGTGAGGGAACTATCATAACATTTGAGGAAGATGAAAAAATGGAGAATCCAATTATTTCTGGTATTGCATTCAATCGAGATGAGGCAGAGGTCAATATTTTAGGTGTACCTGACAAACCTGGTATTGCATATCAAATTTTAGGTCCTGTTGCGGATGCGAATATTGACGTTGATATGATCATTCAAAATATTGGAACAGATGGTGCCACAGACTTTACCTTCACTGTGCACAAAAGAGACCTTAAAAAAACATTGGATATTTTGAATAGCAAAGTGAAAGATCATGTTGGCGCTAAAGAGGTTCTTAGTGACGATAAAATTGCGAAATTATCCTTAGTAGGCGTGGGTATGAAATCTCACGCAGGGGTTGCAAGTAAAATGTTTAGAACATTATCTGAAGAAGCCATTAATATCAGCACTATCTCAACAAGTGAAATTAAAATCTCAGTTATTCTTGAGGAAAAATCTTTGGATGATGCCGTCAAGGCATTACACAAAGCTTTCGAACTCGATAAAAACATCACGATTTAGCCTTAAATCATTTAGAATTATATTTTCGGAGAGCTGGCCGAGTGGTCGAAGGCACTTCCCTGCTAAGGAAGCATACGGGGTTAACCTGTATCGAGGGTTCGAATCCCTCGCTCTCCGCCACTTTAATATTTCACAAACTTGAACAGATAAATTTTAAAAATGGATAGACAAACCATATATCTTGCTGGAGGTTGCTATTGGGGTTTAGAGCACCTACTATTAGAAATAAATGGTGTGATAGAAACCCAGGTAGGATTTTCGGGTGGGCATGTTAAAAATGTTTGCTACAAAGAGGTAACGAAAGGTGACACTGGGCATGCCGAGACAGTTTTGATTGAATTCGATGCATCAATTATAGATTTAGCTGATTTACTTGAAAGCTTTTTCAAAATTCACAATCCAACAACGACAAATCAACAAGGTAATGATAGAGGTTCGCAGTATCGCTCTGCTATTTTTTATACTAATCAAACTCAAAAACAAATCGCACTTGAAGTAATTCAAAAAGTTAGCAATTCAAAAAAATGGGGTGCACCAATCGTAACCATAGTTGAGCAATTTGGTGCATTTTATCCCGCAGAAGAAAATCACCAAAAGTATTTACAAAAAAATCCGCTTGGTTATACCTGTCACTTCAAAAGAGACATTGATTTTAATTAATTTGGCATAGAAATTGCTTTTAATTAATTGAAGCTTTTAATTTAATCTTGGAGATTTTTGTGCGTTCATTTTACATTCTATTCCTGTTAATTTTTTCTACTCAAATCAGTGCACAAAATAATTTTTACCCAACACACATAACAATGATCTCGCCGCAAATAAATGCTTATCAAAATACGAAATATCATGACAACATTCCTGAACCAGAGATTAAAACTTGTGAATTAGAGGAGGAAGGTTTTTTTACATCCCTCTTTCCAGAAAATGATGACTCAGAAAGAACCTTTATGGGGATTGAGTTAGATTATATCGAATTTGGTCTTTCGCTAGTGTCTATTGGAGTGGATTTTATTATTCCCGGCCAATAACGCTAAAAGTGTGAAAAAAAAATATAAATAGAGTTTTTTTTAGTATAATTTTGAGATGTTTTTTTTAAAGAATTTTTTTCGATTTCATTTAAAAAGTCTTGCCTCTCTCTTTTTTGCTCTCATTTTATCTGGTTGCGGAACATTTGATGAGCTCCTTCAAATTGGACCTGACAGCGTGGAAGATGGACGTGGGCAATTCAATACTGTGATTGCTGAGACTAATGATCAACAGTTACTTCTTAACCTCGTCAAAAGGAGATATGGGGATAACACTGCCTTACTGGAGGTAAATAGCGTTTCGACGACTCTTGAGTGGAAACGTGGAGGCAATCTGGGTCTTACTCTATTTGACGGGGGTGAAGATGCCAATAGTTTAGGTATTGGCGCCAATGGTGCCTATACAGAGAGACCCACCATTACATACTTGCCAGTAAAGGGTCCTGATTTAATCAAGAAGAATTTAAGTCCTCTTGACCCAGAAGTCTTAATTCTGCTCTCACGTTCCGGTTGGAGATTGGAACGCATCATGCGCCTTACTCTGAATAGCATTAACGACCTCGACAATGCTGCTGCTGCAAGTGGGCCGACCCCAGCGTTTGCGCCCGATACATCAGACTTTGAAAAATTATTGTCCGTTATAGAAAAAGTAGGTCATGGTCAATTTGTTTTAGGCTACACCATAATAAATGACCAAAAAGTTTTAGCTCTTGACGCCCGTATGGAAATGCTAGAACGACCAGAAATGCAAGACTTTACTAAGATTTTGAAAGTTGATAAGCACTCTTTCTATGTCGTCAATGTTGAAGGTAATACCGACTATCGATCAAATAAGGAAATTGATATTAAAGTCAGATCCCTATCGGGTATAGAATTTTATTTAAGTCACGGCGTTCAGGTTCCCGAAGAACATATCATGCAAAACAAAGTGCAGATCACAAAGACAGCAGACGGTGAAGTTTTTGACTGGGATAGTATCTTCGGTGATTTATTTCAAATTCAAAGTTCACGTCAAGAGCCAAGCGAGGAGATCGCGGCGGTAAAATGTTTTTGGAGAGGTTATTGGTTCTATATAGATGACACTGATATAGGAAGTAAAAACACCTTTATGTTACTTAATCAGATCACAGCACTTCAATCAGGAGCCATGGATAAATCCGGTCCGCTACTCACCTTACCCGTTAACTAGCCAACAAAGTTTTAAGTTATAATATCGCAACGCGCCCGTAGCTCAGCTGGATAGAGTACTTGGCTACGAACCAAGGGGTCAGGAGTTCGAATCTCTTCGGGCGCGCCATTTCCTGGGTATTTGCGCCCGTAGCTCAGCTGGATAGAGTACTTGGCTTCGAACCAAGGGGTCAGGAGTTCGAATCTCTTCGGGCGCGCCATTATTCTCAAGAATTTACTTGAAGAAAATATTCAACGTAATCAGGATCAATAGCCCTCATTTTATCAATAAGAGTGGACTGAGAAATCGTATCATTTTTAATTTTAGCGATCGCATAAAGTTCGGATAACGAATCCAAATGACGATCATTAATCATTAAAGCCTTTTCAAAATCCTTGATTGCTTCGGAGTAATTATCTAATTTAGACTCAGCTATGCCAAGGTAATACCAAGCATCGGGGCTACCTTGCTCAGATTGCGTCCATGTCTTAGCAATTTTTTTCATCTGCTGCCAGTTCTCCTGTTGCATTGGAACAATTACCTGCATAAAAAAAGGCTTCTCAGCGTCAGGGAGGCTCCAGAAAGGAGGCTCTGAGCTCATCAGATCATTTTGTGGTGTTTTCTGAAGTAAGTCGCTAATCCACTCAACTGGCAAACAATAAAAATGACCTAACCTTTTACCAGGGCTTTTAAAGGTTGTAATGCCAATTAAATTAAAATCAAGGTCGAATAATGCTCCTCCACTTGAACCAACAGTAAAGGTCGCAGAGGTACGAATAATATTGCCGCCTTCAAATTGATGTAAACCTTTTACCTTTCCGTAGGAAGGGAGTGGTACTGGATTATCGTTAGGAAACGTTAAGGCAAAAACTTTATCCTCATAACTTATAGACTCAGTTTTACCCATCTTAACCGGCGGTAATGGCAGATCATCAAATTGTAAAATACATAAATCGTGTCCCCAGTCAGCAAAAACGGCAATGGGCACATAGGTTTTAAAATATTTCACAACGTTGACGCCTTTTGAGTCAGCAAACACATGGCAATCGGTAGCGACATGATTTTCCTTAATGACGACACCAGAGCCAGTTCCTGTAACCCCATCACCATATGTTACCCATATGTGAACCATGGATTCGCTTATACCAAAGAGCTCTGATTGGGCAGGATAGGCATGTCCTTTAAAAGATATGACACATAGCAAAAGTAAGAAAAGTTTAGTTTTATTTATTAAATAATCCATCTGTTTATGATTTACTATTATTCATTTAATTCAATTTATCATTAAATGCAACGCGATGCCAAAACAATTTCTCTGGTTATTGTCCTCAATATCAGCTATTTTTTTGTTGAATATTATTTTGCACAAAAAATCAGCTCCGTTTCACTCTTCGCCGATAGTATAGATTTTCTTGAAGATGCGAGTTCTAATTTTATTGCACTTTTTTTTATGAATGCCGCTATCGTTTACCGAAGATACATTACTTTCCTGCTGTTAAGTATTTTTATACTCCCCGCATTTGGTGCAATTTTCCTTATTGCACAAAAAATAAGTCAGTCGACCGTACCGGAACCGTTTACATTGACATCTGTCGCCCTTGGGGCATTGCTGATAAATCTAATTTGCAGCCTCTTGTTGAGAAAATATAAAAAGGCATCTAACACTTTGCTTAAGGTGATTTATTTTTCTGCAAGAAATGATGTTATCAGCAATCTTGCCATTATTATTGCGGGCATTATTACATTTTTTTATACCAGCCAATTACCTGACCTTATTGTGGGGACCATTATTTTCATTGTCAATCTGATGGCAATAAGTGAAATTTTAAAAGACTTAAATAAAAAATAGTTTGCATGCTAATGATTAGTGTGCTAACAATATTCTTATATGGACACTTTTTCCATATTTTTTCTTTTTTTTAATGTTTAGGAGGAAGCGTTATGAAATTTACATTTGTTAAAAAAATTATGGTGCCTTTCTTAGCACTATTTATATTTGGTTCTTTTTCGTCTGTTGCAGTTGCAGAAGAGGAATCTATTTATACGCAGCTAGGCGGTACTTACAATATTGCTCTTACTGTTGATCATTTGGTAGATAAAATATATGTGAACAAAGCCTTAAATAAGAATCCTGCGCTGAAAGCGGTCCATGATGCAGATCACACAAGAGCAGGCTTTAAGGTAATGCTTACAAATTGGGTCGTTGAGAGAACTGGTGGGCCAGCGATTTATCAACCAGATGAGTTTGGCCGTGGAAAGTCTATGAAAGACTCCCACCCGCATTTAAATATTACGGATAGGGAGTTTGATATTATTATGATTGAATGTTTACATACGTTTTATGCATTCGATGTGCCTGATCATCTCATAAAACCAATCATGGCAGATCTGCAAAGCTTCAGAGGTGACATTGTCACAAAACCCACTGCTGGCTACACAAGCCCATATAACAGTCCTTATAGTGGTCTGTAATTTTTATATACTAAAGGCTAGCTTTAGGGTTAGCCTTTTTTTATCTGCAATGATTCAATTTTAAATCTGCTAGATCCTTGGCATCGATCTCCATATTCTCTGTCAATTCGTTGAGTGTTGTTTTCAAATCATCGAAATCTCTCTTTGATAGATGCGTCTTGCATGCAACCTTCTCTTGAATTAAAGCCACGGACTCCTCTAACTCGATCCCTTTTTTTGTTAACTTAATTGTAATTATTCGCTCGTCGTCCTTTGATCGTGAGCGACTTATTAGTCCTAATTTTTCAATTTTTTTTAAAATGGGGGAAATGGTTGGTAGGTCTAATTTAAGTTGACTTGCAATCTCTGAAGAGTTTTTGCAGCTAGATTCCCAAAGCGTAAGGAGAACTAAATATTGTGGGTATGTCAGTCCAATTTCTTTTAAATAAAATCGATAATAACGAATAATTGAGTTTGTTGCCGCATAAAGTGCGAAACAGAGTTGATTATCTAAAAGAAGATTTGGGTATTTACTCATACCGGTATTATATTGAAAATAAACAAAAAATGTTGGTAGGGTGTGCGCGGATCGAACGCGCGACCAACGGATTAAAAGTCCGGTGCTCTACCAGCTGAGCTAACACCCCGTAATTGGCAAAACGCGATTATCTAAGATTAGTTAAAGCAGGTCAACCCTAAAAAATAAAAAACTAACGAATTCCAGGTAAACGACCACCAAGGCCGCGCATGAGTTTTCCGATACCCCCTTTGGAAAACATTTTCATCATCTTTTGCATTTCTTCAAATTGCTTCAACAAACGATTAACATCCTGAACTTGGACGCCTGATCCATTTGCAATTCTCATCTTACGTTTTGCTTTTATGAGCTCTGGCTTTTGTCTCTCAAGGCGTGTCATTGAGTTAATAATTGCCTCAGTTTGATTTAAAGATTTGTTGCCCTCTTCTGGGTCAACATTATTAGCAGCATTCATTAGCTGCTTAGGCATCTTATCCATCATAGCCCCCATACCACCCATTTTTTTCATTTGCGCAATTTGGTTTTTAAAATCATCTAAATCAAAATTCTTTCCTGATTTGACTTTATTAGCAAGCTTTTCAGCCTCTTTAATATCGACATTCTTTTGCGCCTCTTCAACTAGGCCAACGATATCTCCCATACCAAGAATTCGACTTGCCATTCGATCTGGATAGAAAGGTTCTAGCCCGTTAGTCTTTTCGCTAACACCTATAAATTTGATTGGCTGACCCGTAATGTGTCTGACGGAGAGCGCTGCGCCTCCCCTTGAGTCACCATCAAGTTTAGTTAAAATAATACCCGTCAAAGGCAAAGCATCGCCAAATGCTTTGGCAGTATTTACAGCATCTTGACCCTGCATTGCATCCACAACAAAAAGAGTTTCAATCGGCGTTAAGGTTTTATGCAACTGCTTGATTTCTTTCATCATAGCTTCATCAATACCAAGGCGTCCAGCAGTATCAAAAATAACTACGTCAAAAAATTGTTTTTTTGCATAGGCCATGGAAGCCGTTGCAATGGTATTGGGTTTGTCTTTTGGTGAGGAATCAAAACAATCAATTGAGAGGCTTTCTGCCAAGGTTTTTAATTGGTCAATTGCTGCAGGTCGATAAACATCAGCACTGACGAGTAATACTTTCTTTTTTTGTTCCTTTAGAATTTTTGCTAATTTGCCAGCAGTCGTTGTCTTACCTGAGCCTTGCAAACCTGCCAGCAAAATAATTGCAGGTGGCTTTGTGGAGAAATCAAGTTGAGCATTCTGCTCGCCCATAAGATCGGTTAATTCATCTTGCACAATTTTAATAATTGCCTGGCCTGGGCTAACACTCTTTAAGACTTCAGCGCCAATTGCTTTTTCTTTGACACGATCAATAAAGTATTTCACCACCGGCAGAGCAACATCTGCCTCGATCAATGCAATTCTAACCTCTCGCATTGCATCGCTAATGTTTTCCTCTGTGAATCTTGCCTGACCGCGAATAGTTTTTATTACTGACTGTAAACGATCTGTTAAATTTTCAAGCATAATTAACTATTATTTTTTATTGACGATTATCTATTATAATTGGGTTTAGCAGATATATAAATTATTACGATGGATTATTGGACCGCATATTTTTTAACAGCAATTCTTTATATCATTCCTTGTATTGGATTGTTGTCGAGCAAACAACAATCACATTTCAAAAAAATATCTATTGTGTTAATCCTAGGTCTAATATCCCATGCCTACTTCGCATATTTAATTATTTTTGATCAAGGCATCAACCTAAATTTCTCTAATGCGATTCTTGTTATTAGCTTCATAACCGTTCTCATTTACACTGTTTTAAATTTAAGAGGTAGCTATCATCGGTTAGAATTTTTAACATTAATCCCCGCAATAATTATAATTTTATTTAACCCTACCATTCAGAATGATCACTACATCACGCAATATTTTTCAATCAATGCTCTCGTACATGTTCTTACAGCCCTTATTGGATATAGCTTCTTTGCTTTTGGAGCAATCTTTTCAATCTTCTTGAAATTTATTGAAACAGATTTGCATGATAAAAAAAATAAAGATTCTTTTTTTTCAAGTGACTTGTCTATTCTCTCTATTGAAAACCAACTTTTTAAAATATATTGGATTGGCTTTATTTTATTAACAACGACGATGCTTTCGGGCTCTCTTTTCTCAGAAGAGCTCTTTGGAACTGCTTTCGTATTCAATCATAAATTTTTGCTATCTCTTATCGCTTGGATTTTATATGGAGGACTTTTAGCGGGACGCCATCTGTTTGGCTGGCGGGGAAAAAAAGCCATAAACCTCTCCCTTGCAGCCTTCATTACTCTGATATTAGCTTACGTTGGAACCAAATTTATATTAGAAATTGTTCTATCTTAAATCTAATATTGGCCAATTATTTTTTTGAGCTTCAAATTTCAATGTTGGATCTGGATTGACTGCTACAGGATCACTAACAACATTTAGCAATGGTAAATCATTTTTTGAGTCACTGTAAAAAAATATTTTTTTAAAATCTTTAAAACTTAAATTTTTATTCTTGAGCCAAGCGTGAAGTCGAGTTACTTTGCCTTTCTGAAAGGAAGCCACCCCTTGAATTTTTCCAGTAAACTGGCCGTCAACCTCCTCTAAGTCCGTCCCTATTAATTCTTCAATACCAAAAAGCGTTGCAATGGGTTTTGTGATGAAGCTATTGGTTGCAGTGATAATTAAAAGTTGGTCACCTTGTTTTTTGTGTTGATTGACCAAATCAAGCGCTTTTTTAGTAATCATTGGTTGTATTATAGTTTTCACATATTCCGCCCTCAGTTCATTGAGAGCAGACTTTTTATTTTGACGTAAGGGTTTAAATTGAAATTCAGCATAAGCGTCTATATCTAGAGACCCTGTTTGATAATCCTTAAAGAATTCCTCATTTTGCTTCTCATAAACTGCCTGATCTAAAATCCCTTTTTTGATAAGAAATAGGCTCCAATTATAGTCAGAATCCCCATTGAGTAAGGTGTTATCAAGATCAAAGATAGCTAAATTCAATATGACTTGCCTTAAACCTGAGGGTGCGCTCGTTCGAGCTTGGAGAATAATTTATTTAAAGCATTGATATAGGCTTTTGCTGACGCGATCACGATATCTGTATCGGATCCTTGTCCATTCACAACCCTACCCCCCTTAGCAAGTCTCACAGTAACTTCGCCCTGGGCATCGGTGCCTGTAGTAATATTATTAACGGAGTAAAGTAAAAGCTCAGCATCTGATTTAACAATCGACTCAATGGATTTAAATGTGGCGTCAACTTGACCGCCTCCTTCCGAAGTTGCCTCATAACTTTTTCCATCCACAAAAATCACAACTGATGCTTTAGGAGTCTTATTGGATTCTGATGAAGCTTTAAGAGAATTTAATTTGTAACGATCAATTGCAACCTCAACATATTCCTCGCTAACTAAAGCGTGAATATCTTCGTCAAAAATTTCAGATTTTTTATCTGCTAAATTTTTAAATCGATCGAAGGCAGCATTTAAAATTTCATCGGAATCGATTTCGATACCAAGATCTTTCAATCGAGATTTAAATGCATTGCGTCCTGATAACTTTCCTAAAGAAATTTTGTTTGCACCCCAACCAACATCTTGTGCCTTCATAATTTCATATGTTTCTCTGTGCTTTAGAACACCATCTTGATGAATACCTGATTCATGCGCAAAGGCATTCGCACCGACAATCGCCTTATTTGGTTGCACGGGATAACCAGTTATCGTGGATACAAGTTTTGATGAGGGAACAATTTGTTCTGTATTAATCGTTGTCTCAAGTTTGAAAATATCACGACGCGTTTTAACAGCCATAACAATTTCCTCTAAACTTGCATTTCCAGCACGCTCACCCAAGCCATTAATAGTGCATTCTACCTGACGTGCCCCATTGATAACGGCTGCTAAGGAATTAGCAACAGCCATTCCCAAATCATTATGACAGTGTGTTGACCACACTACTTTGTCTGAGTTTGGCACGTTCTGAATAAGCATTCCGATTCTTTCTCCCCAAGAATGTGGAATCGAATACCCTACCGTATCGGGAACATTAATTGTCTTAGCTCCTGCCTGAATTACTGCGTCAAACACCTCTACTAAAAAATTAATTTCAGAACGTACAGCATCCTCTGCAGAGAACTCAACGTCATCCGTAAACTCTAGTGCCCACTTGACTGCCTGAACAGCCCTCTCGAGAACTTGGCTCTCCGTCATGCGCAATTTATTTTCCATGTGAATTTTACTGGTAGCAATAAATGTATGGATGCGTTTTGATTTTGCTGGCTTTA
>Ga0255783_10002784_pt1 | contig 17122 bp, 10 predicted proteins | sample 011ome_22_FD_179981 | JGI IMG/M metagenome (GOLD analysis project Ga0255783, IMG submission 179981) | Coastal salt marsh microbial communities from the Groves Creek Marsh, Skidaway Island, Georgia - 011507BT metaG (version 2) | ecosystem: Environmental > Aquatic > Marine > Intertidal zone >... | reverse complement strand
AAAAATGGAAGGTTTTAATACTCTTGATAATATTTCTAATATTGAAAATCATGAAAATAATACTATAAATGAAGATGAAAAAACTGAAAGTAGTAATATATTTTACAGTTTGTTTGATAAAATTAAAAATTTGTTAGGAAAACATGACAACTCTCTTGAAACATTTGAAGACTATGAATATGAAGGACATGATAATGTTAAAGAACCAAAGAGTAAAACGAATAATATTAGAATGAAAATTATACAAGCTATTAATAACACTTATGCTAGAGTTAATAATATTAATACCACTATTGCTAGTACAGTTGTAAATGGTATTTCAGGAAATAAAGAAATAATGAAATTTAAAGAAGACGCTACAAAAATACTTGAAATTACTGGTAAAACCGCTTACCAAATCAGTAATGAAATTATAACATTGGGCACGGATATTAAAAAAGAATCCAATGATATTTTAAATAATATTAGTAATAGTGTTGATGATATTTCTGATGATACTATTGATTCTGTAATCAATCTTGTTGAAAAAACTTCTATGTTACAAGATACATTAAAAAATATTGATTTACCACCCGAACTTATGAATAATCTTAATACTATCACACACGAATGTGATAAAGTTGTTAATGCTATCACTACGAAATCTGAAACTATTTATAAAGATGTTGAAAATATTGATATTGAAAATATTGACGATGCTCTTAAACATACTATTCTAGGTGTTAATTCAAATATTGAAAATACTAAAGATGCTATTAATTCAAATATTGAATCTATGACTGATAATAACAAAGCTATTAAAAAACAAAAAATTCAAAGAATTTATTCACCTGCGAAAACTATTACAGATGATATTGCATTAGTTAGAAATTCTATTGTATTACTTGAAACGGCGGCTGTCAGTTTATGGGTTGTTTATAATTGGTACTTTTTAATGTTTTATGCACCAGATAATGATATTCATATACCTAATTTTTCTAGACTTGAACTTTTAAAACAATCTAATAAAAGTAATAGTTATTCTGCAGTTCCTGGTTTAAAAAAAATGCTTTTATATTTATTTGAATTTGCGATTTGGTTTCCAGAAAAATTAGATGGATTCCTAATCAATAATGAAAATTTATTTTCATTTCCAGGATTAACAAAACATTTGTTAAATGGGGATTCTAAATTTATATTAATATATATTATTAGCTTTTATTGTATTAAACATTTCGCTATATCATTTAAAAATTTCTTTATTGATTTGTTAACCAATGCTAGTGGAAATAAAATCATTAATATTATGTTTGCTATTGTACTTATATTATTCTTTGTGTCTGCATTTTCATTTTCATTTGTTGGTGATATGGAAGCTGATACAAATATTATGTTTTCATTTGTAAGTGGCATGCTAAACCCTATTGGCACATTTATTGTTTGGTTAATTCGCTTCTTTATTACTATTACTATTAGTGTACCTATGGGTGCAATTATATGTGGGTTATATTTAATTATATACTCATTATTTGGAAGATTTATATATGGTGGAAGCATGGAAGATATTGATGACCATATTAAAAGTAATATTGCGAGCTTTCAAGATAAAGATATGTGTAATACCGGCAGTTTATGGAATATGTTTTATTCTATAATAAGAACATTATTTAAAATCACAGAATTTATTAAAAACAATATTCTTACTATTGCATATTTTTTAATTTTTCTATATACTACATTCACACTGATTACTAATTTATCTAGTCAAATGAATAATAAAGAAATTTTAATTTTTCTTATCGTTTGTATTACCATTTCTATTTCCATACAACTTTTTATTAAATTAAAAAAATATGTAAAAAATGAAAATGATGATTCATACGACGATAAATTTGATGAACATGGATTCAAAAATGACTTTAATCCCAATAAAGAATATATACCTTCCAAAAATACAGTGAATAATACATCTAATAAATTAGAAAAATAATAAATGAATTAACTATTTATATATATAAAAAAATACATATAAATAATCTACTATGGCAAAGAAAAAGGCAAAATCAAAGCCTGTACCAAAATCAACGCAATCTAATAATACTGCTATACCGGTTTCTACTAATACTAACAATGTAGAAAATGTAGAAAACGAACTTCCATTTGTTTCTATATGTACGCCCACGTTTAATAGAAGACCTTTCATAAAAACTATGTTTGAATGTTTTAAAAATCAAGATTATCCACAACATAGAATGGAATGGATTATTGTTGATGATGGTACTGATAAAATTAAAGACCTAATTGAAACTTCTAATATTCCACAAATTAGATATTTTGAACTTGATGATAAACTTGCACTCGGTGCTAAACGCAATTACATGCATAAACACGTGAAAGGCTCTATTATTGTTTATATGGATGATGACGATTATTATCCACCAGAAAGAGTTTCACATTCGGTTGAAAAGCTTATGAGTGATGATAAAGTATTATGTGCAGGTGGTAGTGAAATATATGTTTACTACAAATCTATGGATAAAATGATGCAATGTGGACCATATGGTCCTAATCATGCTACTGCTGGTACGTTTGCATTTAAAACAAAATTATTAGAAGATACCAAATATAATGATGATGCTGCATTGGCTGAAGAAAAAGCATTTTTAAAAGACTACACTGTTCCTTTTGTTCAACTTGACCCTTTAAAAACTATATTAGTTTTTTCACATGAGCACAATACTTTTGATAAAAGAGAAATGTTTAAAACTTCCCATCCTGATTATTTTAAAGAATCTACAAAAACAGTTGATACTTTCATTAGAAAACCACATGAACAAAATATTAAACAGTTTTTTATGAAAGATATTGATGAATTACTAGAAGTTTATGAACCAGGTCTACCTGCTATGAAACCCGATGTTCTTATACAAATTGAAAAAATCAAAAAGGAAAGAGCTGAACTCATTGAGAAAGAAATACAGAAACAAAAAGAAAATGGACCTATCGTTATTCAGCAAGGTGATGGAAAACCACCTATACAATTAAATAGTTTACAAGTTGTTAACCTTATTAAGAAATTACAAGAAAATAATGCTGAATTAGTTACCAAAAATAATGAAATTCAAGCTCAATTTGAACCCATTAAACTACAACAAGATGGAGATAACCCACCTATACCATTAAATAATATACAAGTTGTTACACTAATCAAAAAAATACAAGAAGAGAATAATGAACTTTTACGCAAAAATAACGAAGTTGTTACTGCATACAATAAATTACAAAGTACTGTTTTAGTTATGGAAAAAACCATATTAGAATTAAAAACCAATAATACTACTTCTTAATTTATTTACATAAAAATAGTTTTATGTAAATTGAACTAATCAAAATCTTCTTCTATATCTTCTGTTGTAATTAATGCATCTTTCTTTACTGTACGGTCTAAATAACGATAGATTCGTTTTATATCTAATTTTGATAAATTATATGATTCAAATATACGTTCTATCATATTCAACTCTTCTACACTTTTACAAAAATCATGACCATAATACAATCGCAATTCTTGAAATAACGAAATTACATCTTTTTTATCCATATCCAAACTTTGAGTTAGATTGTAGACAAACAACATATTATTATATTCTGTTGAATATTTGGTTAATACTTTTGTAAATCTTATTTCATTCGTATACTTTACATCATTCATGTTTATAGCATCATGAAATAATTTATTATTTGAAAAAGTCTTTATTAATGAACTCATTTCATTAAATTGCCAAATCTGCTTTTGAAATGTTATTCTATCTATATAATCCGCTATACAAATATTTTGCAAAATTTTATAATATAATGGATATGTTATTTCTATGTTGAATTTTGATAAAATATCTACTACATTTTCATGCCACAATAATGCCACTATGGTTCTATCTGTTTCATTCATAAAATGTTCATGCTCATTAAAACTACATTTACGAGTTAATAAAGTATGCGTTATTTTTTTTGAATCTTCATCATATAATTTTGTACGAAATAATTCCAATAAATTTCCATTTGTCAATACATCCGGTTGTTTTTCTACTGAATTATACACAAATCGTAGCTTACGCATATCACCTTGAATATACATTAGTATATCACTTATATCTTCTTTTTTAATTTCTATGTAATTTGGGATAATACCTTTTAATATTATATTTATTTGATTGTTTGTCGGGGTTTTTAATTCAAACACATTACAGACCTTCATTAATTCCTTTATCTTTTTATCTATGTAATAATTTCCTATACATATTATTGGATTTGTACACTTGTTTTCTAATCTTTGTTTTTTCGTCTTCTTTTGACGTATCAATTTTATTAATGCAGTTATTCCACCCTTATCTCCATTATTCATACCATCAATCTCATCCATAACTATTGCTATTTTTCTTACCTTTTTTGTAAACATATCCAATACATTCCTATTTGATACATTATTACTTGTTATCGTATCTATTAAGGACTTATTTCTAACATCTCCTGCATCATATTTCACTATATCATAATCTAATCCTTTTAATAATTTTACTATAAACTCGGTTTTACCACTACCAGGTGTTCCATATATATAAATACCTTTTTTGTAATTTATATCTTTTGAACGCTCTTCAAAATTTAATAAATGATCTTTTATTTCTTGAAATATGGGTTCACGAGAAAATATTGAATTTATATTTATTGTATCCATATGAATAATATAATTCTGTATATATATTTAACTTCATTCAAACGAATAATATTATTTACACTAATAATATTATTATTTACTCTTTATTTAACGTCCAAAACTACTAAAATCTGAAGTACGAGGCATAAACTCATTAGAACCACGTTGTGCTAATTTACCGTTATAAGAATATGCGTCAGGTAACCCTTGACCTTGATTTTGTCCTTGTCCTTGTCCTTGTCCTTGTACTTGACCTTGATTTTGTACTTCTAATTGACCCTGTACTTGTCCTTGATTCATACTATTTCCATTATTATTACCATTACCATTACCATTACCGTTATTATTGGGAAATATACCACCTAACACGTTTCCAAAAGTCTTTACTACCCCATCTGCAACATCGCCAGCTGTACCTACTAGTTCACCAGTAACATCACCAGCTGTACCAACTAGTCCACCAGTAACATCGCCAGCTGTACCTATTGCTCCACCAGCTACACCACCTACTGTATTTACTGCTCCAGATGCTATATCACCGGTTGATTTAATTGCATTTTTTATAGGTTTCTTTTTCTCATCTTCCTTTTTCTCATCTTTCTTTCTGTCACTATCACCATCACTCTCACTATCACTATCACTATCACTGTCTTTATCATTTTTTCTTTTACATATTTTATCGGTCTTTACTAGACTTTTACCGTTACTATCACAAGTACCACCACCACCATTTCCACCACATTTTCCACAAGCTCCACCTGTATTATAATTACATGAAGGACATGCTGGACAAACCGGTGGAACTATTTGAGATTTTAACATATAATTATCCATATCTATTTCATTACTAGAATTATTTCTATTTCGTTCTCTTTCATTTCTATATCTACCTCCATAATTAGCATCATATTCATTTTCATCATCTGTGTCTTCATTTATTTCTGCACCTTCACCCATATCAGTATCACCAGTATCTAATCCGGATGGTGTAAAACGACATACATTTCTTAAAGATAATTCTTCATTATTATCATAATGAATTAATGCTACTAATGTCTTTTTTGCATTAGGTACATATAATATCATATTTTGTCCAGAAATATCGGGTATTGTTCTAGATGTAAATGTACTATTATTAATACTGTCACCATCACCATGTGTAGTTGGTTCGTTAGTGTTAGCATCGGCAACTGATAAAGACATACTAGTATTACCATTACGATTATAAACATTTACTTTTTTATCACTGTCTTGTCCAGATGATACTAATAAATTAGCATTGCTAATATCAAACTTTACAAACTCACTTATTTGATATACTTGACGTTCACTATTATATAATGGTTCTAATACCATTTTGTTATTATTAGAGTCACTATCATTTTTGCTTTCAGTTACTTCACTCATGTTGTTTCCAGGTTGAAACATAAAATTAATAGCAGTAGCATTATTAGTAAAAGCAGTGGTAGATAAATGTTCTGTTGATGTATATGTAGTATTATTATCTCCGGCATCATCAGCAATAGTTTGGGCAGCAGCGGCAGACTCGGCTGCAACAGCTGCCGCATCGGCAAGTGTAGAATCACTGGGTGAAGCATCAGCTGCAATTTGAGCCTGGTCGGCTGCAGATTGAGCATCATTGGCCGCAATTTGTTCTGCACTAATAGAACCATTCATATTTGTAGGTGTTTTCATAACATGAACATAAGTATTATCATACCAAGGCATTGAAAATACAGTATATGTATCTGTTGTTGTACCTTTTGTTTTATAAATTTTAGAGTTGTAAGAATTAGACATATCAGTTTCAGGTGGTTCTATTCTATTATTAATAGAATCAATATAATATGTTAGTACACCATTACCAACACGGGGAATTATGTGCAATTTAGATATATCAGCACCCGTATTATCGGGTACAATATCTGAACCATCTGTAGATTCACCTGGTCCTTCAACTTCAACTAAATTACCGTTTTTATTATCAAAAAACATATTATCATGTATTTTATATAATTTATTAGATGAGTCTGAATACATAGGAATAGTTACTTGATTTAATGATTCTTTATCATATTGAAATGTAATAAATCCTTCTGTGTTATTTTGTGCCCATCTACAAAACAATACAGATAGTACTAAAAGAATTAATAAAATTAAAAATAAAGACAAGAGTGAAAATTTCATTATTAAATATACAGTATGTGGCGAAAATATATAATGAATAAAAATACAATTATTTTAGTAATAATAAAAAATTGATACCATTATGTTATTATTATTGTAGGTATTTACTATGCCAGAAAATACTATAGAAAAAGAAACTCGTAAGAAAAAGGAACATCAACCATTAACTCGTTTTTATAATGAAGATGTAATGTTTGAATTATCAATTGATGAAGCTGGAAGAGGGTGTTTATTTGGTAGAGTGTATATAGCCTGTGTTGTTTTACCTAAAGAACCTCTACTTTTTGATGGCAAAGATATAAAAGATAGCAAAAAGTTTTCATCAAAAAAAAAATTAAATCAAGTTGCAGAATATATTAAAGAAAATGCATTTGCATGGCATGTTGCATATGAAGAACCAGAAATAGTGGATGACATCAATATTCTACAAGCCGTTATGAAAGGTATGCATACTTGTATTCGTGAAATAATCATAAAAATAAATAATAAAACCGATACTAAATATAAATTAACCGATTTTATGGCTGTTATAGATGGAAACTATTTTACACCTTTTCGTTCTTATGATCATGAACAACAATGTATTATGGAATTGTCATTTGATACAGTAGAACAAGGTGATGCGAAATATATGGCGATAGCAGCTGCAAGTATACTAGCAAAAACTGCACGAGACCAACATATAATTGACTTATGTGAACAACATACATTTTTAGATGAGCATTATAGTTTATCTAAAAATATGGGATATGGAACAAAGTTACATTTAAATGGCATACGTGAATATGGTATCACCCGATTCCATAGACGTACATTTGGTTGTTGTAAAACAGCAGAAATGAATAATCTAGATAAATCATTTGATGAAGAAACTAATCCAAATTAATGAACAAATTATCAAGACTAGATTTATTAATTAACATATATTTAGATTCATTATCATTGGTACTGTAGGAAATAATAAATGAATCTTCTTTTTCAAAATAATCAAATCCCAATGAATACTCTACAATTTCCTTTTCAAATGTAAAAAATTGTGTATACTTTTTTAATTTATAAGTTGTCTGATCAATTACTGTAATAATATGATAATAATATCTTTTTTGTTCATAACTTACAATATGGCATAAAAACCATATTTCATCACCGATAATTATACCATTTGTAGAACCTCTTAATTTGTTAAATATGATAGGCGTTTCTATTTTACTTATAATATCTAATTTATCATTATTTTTATTGCATATAGTTAATGGATACCATTCGTAGACAAATTTATAATTATTTGTATTATCAATAAACATTGTCCAGTTTTTTTCATATTCTTTTGGATTATCAATACTCAACACAGTAGATTCCATTATTTTATTCGTTTTATAATCATACACACCATGTTCTACACAAAACCCGACGGTATTACACACACGGTTTGCTGTATAGTAAATAGTATTGTCCATATATAATAATTTCACATCTTCAATGCCTTTATACATATTATTAGTATCATATTCATTATTATAATCCATAACGAATTCATCATGTAGATACCACAATCCATCCGTTTCTTTTATAACAGCAAATATATTTACTGTTATTATATTTTCTTGATTTATATATTCACCATTTTCATCTATTTTATAATTTATATATCTTTTACACGCATAGATTTCATCATGCGTTTCCTTATTAATTGATAATGATGGTGTACTAGGATACATTCCTGAATATTCTTTCATTTTGTCAACACCTATATCATGTAATATGTCTAACAAACTAGTATATCTACTATTCATATCAGTATTTTTTATGGCGAATTCCTTGATATGTGAACAATAATATTTATAATTATTGAATATGTTATTAGATATATAAGAAGTAATGTTCTTTTTATTTAACAACATCATACACATTGATATCATTTTGGTCTTATTGATATTTGTATAATATCCAATAATAGACATTTCATAATCTAATTTATGTTCATATATATCATTTTCTAAAAATAAATGGTTTTTATGTGAATATTGCGAACGAATTTTAATAGCTAACTCATAGAACAATAAAGCTAACCCATATTTTTTTTCAGAACGGTAATAATTTATTATTTTATATAAATTTTCTATGCGTGTTGGCATATATTGATATGCTTCTAGCCAATAAAATATAGCGTTTTCATGCTGATTTATTTTCATATAACAATTTGCCATTGAATAATATGAATGCCAAGTCTCTTGTATCCAACCTTCTATTGATATACGTTGTCTATATGTGTCTATAGCTTCTTGATATTGTTGTGAATCTCTATAACTATTTGCTAGGTAAAATAAATATCGCGAATTATTAGGATTATCTATTAATCCTTGTTTTAACAATTCTATATCTCTTTTATACTTATCAGCTTTACTACCACCATCTCCAACATCATTAATAAACATTATATTACTTGAAATATTATCAATGACTGCTGTATCAGGTAACTCTATATATTCATGGGTAACACCCCAATAACTATAATTTGGGTTATTTCTTATAATGCGAATATTATTATTATAAAAATCATTACTTCCTTGTATTACATAATATGCGTCTTTTGTTAGGGTTTTCTTGAAATTATTTATATCATCTATTTTAATTTCTAATTTCATATCTGCATCCATTAGTAGAATATAATCTACATTGCTCATATTATTACACCCCCTTAATGCAAATGAACGATTGTATCCAAAATCTTTAAATGGCTCTTTTAATATTTTACCAGGAATATTATTTTTGTTACAATAATCTTCTATTAAATTAATTGTATTGTCAGTGCTACCGGTATCGCAAATACAATAACTATCTATTAACGGCGTTATTGTTTCTAATAGCCTAACTATAATTTTACTTTCATTTTTTACAATCATATTTAAACATATTTTAGGAAGAGTCATATACATATACATACTCCATTATTTATGTAATTTTTGTTATAAAGTTTTTTTCGCAATATATATTAAATTCATAATGTCTTTTACACGATTTCATGATGACCCACATAGAATAAAAAAACAATTAGAAGAATCCAGTTTTACAGGTAGATATATGTTAAATACACCTGGACCTGGTATGGACTTACCTTTTATGGAAGACCCTCATTTACGATTACAAAAATGGGGTGCTAATTTACAAACCAATACAGTTAATCTTGAAAGTGATTTGATTGGTCTTACCCGTAGAAACAATAGAGACAATGTTGATTTAAATCAATATGCACAAAATAAAGCTTCTTCTTCTCACCAAACATATAGAGCCCAACAACCTATGGTGGAAGAAAGCCGTGCTAGCCATCCAGCATGGGTATATAAAGATTTAGAACAAAATCGTTGGGAACAACCATTTTTAAATCCATTGAATGGTTTAGATAAAAATTTTCCTAATAACATACAAAGTAGAATTATTGAAAAAGATAATTTTACACCAAAAATACCTATGGTTGGGCACCGAGACTTTTATCTAACTGGACAATCTATGTGTATTGGCGGAAAAGAAGATACTTGTCTAGGAACTTTATACAAATAAATTACTTAACTCAAAATATTATATAAGATTAATATAATTATATAATATATTAAAATGGAATTAGCTATACCTGGTGTTGCCCTTGGATTGATGTATGTTATGAATGGTCAATCTAATAATAATAACTCTGCTGAAGAAAATTTTTCTAATCGTAATGCATTGCCAAATACTAATATACCCAATAAAAATTACCCCGAAGAATATCCTATTGTATCTGAAGAATTAGATAAAACCTCCTCTCTTTCAACAATAAATCGCTTTGAAAACGGCGGTTCTGTATATACCGATAAATATTTTGATTCCAATATGAATTCTAACAAAAAATCTAGTACTGAATCACCGGATTTTTATTCTCTTACCGGCGAAAAAGTTAATACTTCTTATTTTGAACATAACAATATGGTTCCCTTCTTCGGTGCTAAAATGCACACACAAGATGCTAATGCTAATAGTACAGAAAGTACTTTAGATAATTATATTGGTACTGGTTCACAAAGTCTTTCTAAAAAAGAACAAGCCCCTTTATTTTCACCCAGTAATAATCAAGACTGGGCTACTGGTGCACCAAATATGAATGATTTTTATCAATCACGTGTAAATAAAAGCATGCGTATGGCAAATACAAAACCTTTCCAAGAAGAACAAGTTGCACCTGGATTAGGTTTAGGTTATACGAATGATGGTGCAGATGGATATAACTCAGGTATGATGATGCGTGAATCATGGATGCCTAAAACAGCCGATGATATGCGTGTGTTAACTAACCAAAAATCATCTGGTACTGTGCTACTCGGTCACGAAGGACCCGCATTCAGTGGGACTACCAATGTACCTACATCTCAACAAATGGGGGTTATGGAAAAAAACCGTCCAGATACTCACTTTGAAATGGGACAAGATAGATGGTTCACCACTACTGGTGCATCTAAAGGTGAAATGTTACATTCTATGCCAATTGACCGTGCCGGCGCTAGACAAGAAACTACTACATCCTATTCAGGTGTTGCTGCTTCGCAAAACCCATCTACTTATGTTGAGGGTGAATATATGCCATCACATAACATTGAATTAGGGGCAGTTCCATTACCAGTTGCTAATGCGAATGGACGTAATCATGCAACAGATGCTGATTTTGGAATTAAATCAAAAAAGGCTTATCCTAATAATCGTACTTCTAATAAACAAGATGGATATTTTGGTATGGTTAGTGGAAGTCTTGGTGCTGCAGTAGCTCCTTTATTAGATGCATTACGTCCTTCACGTAAAGAAAATATTGTTGGAACTTTACGCCCTTACCAAAATCCAGGTACTACTGTACCCAGTTCTTATATTTTCAATCCTGCCGACAGGCCAAATACTACTATTCGTGAAACTACAGAAAATTCTAAAAATCACTTAAATGTAAATGCTAATCAATTGGGCGGTGCATATCAAGTTACTCAACAACAAGCTTATGATACTAAAAGACAACAAACCAGTGCCGAATATACCGGTGTTGCTAGTGCCGGTGATGGAACACGTCAAATGACTTCATATGAAGCTAATTATAACCAACGCAATAATGATATTAAATCTAGCACCATTGATGGCTATATGGTACAAGGTAACATGAATGTTATGAATGGAAATATCAATATGCGTGAAAAAACACGCGATGAATCTTTGAAAAATACTAGAGAGATTACCGGGAATATGCCTTATCAATCACCGAATGTTTCTAGTATGGGACATTTAGCTGGTAATGATAATTCTTTGAAATCTACTATTAATATGGAAAGAAATACACCTGATATTATGAACACTTTAAAACAAAATCCTTATGTTGTTGACTACAAAACCGGGCTATAATCTATGCAATAAAATAATAATAATAATAATATTCATTATTATTTTGTAAAAAAAGTATGATAATTCATACAATTCTTTATTTTTATTTTTTTCTCTATAATTCATTTCTAACTTTATAATTCATGTTTGTCTTGTATATTAACATTGCACGGTTTACATCTTTGGACATATTTATTGTATGTGATTTTTCATCCATCCAACATGTTATACATGATAATGGACTTAATCCCCATTTCACTTCCATATCGCCAGAATCTATCATTTCATTAAACATTGTATTTGCACGGGAATAATGAAAAGCGGATGTTACTATAGTAAGATGTGTGTATTTATCAGTATTTGTATTTAACCAATATTTAAAGTGGGCAAAGTTTTCTGCTGTATTTCTAGATCTGTTATCTAATACTATTCTCTCTTTTTTATTATTATCTAATAATGCTAGCATTTTGGTTGACTCACTTTCTTCATACATATGCTTTCCATTATCGGTCTTAACGCCACCGCTTAAAAACCATGTAATTGAACCTGTCATATTTTTTGTCATAGATATTGCTGTACTCATGCGGTCTTTCAAGATATACTTTTCATTACTACCCAATACCAGAATTATATTATTTGTAGTTGTATCTATATCTATATCTATATCTGTATTTTTAATTTCTTCTAATAACATTTCATTTGGCATATTACTCATTATACATGTAACTATAGTTACTACACCTACTAATCCCATATAAAATATCATTATTACTTATTTAAACTTGTTTAATATTTGTAAAAAAATATTTGTATAAATATTAATCAATTTTTTACATTTTTTTTAACTTACAAATAACTTACGCATATTTATTGCTTCTACATTATGTTCTGGTTCTTGAAATAATTTCATTATCATGTTATTATCACGAAATCTTATAGTATAATCCTGTTGAATATTATTTCTACCTACACGACCCATTGCCTGTAATGTTTTCTGTTGAGTCATATTATTCAAATCTTTTCCTATAAATCCATGACAAAACTGATAATTTGTACCATAAATATAATCGGTTGATGCAATAATCATATATAATCGCTGTTCATCTGCTAATTGTTTTATGATTTCCATATATCTTTTATTTTCTATTTGCTTAAATACACCAATGCCCAATAACAATAGAAATTTTAAATTATCTTCTACGGATAATAACATGATTTCTTTACTCATCTCTTCACCTATATTGGATACAAATGCATTTTCTCTAACTGCACCATCGGGTGTCCATCTAGCTTGATGATTTCGTGTATTTGGAATATATACTGAGTCTAATGAAACCATTCTTACCATTTTTCGTAACTTATCTGTCTCATTTACTAATTTTTTGATTTCATTTGACATTTTATAACTATTATCCTTTCCCTTTGTTTTTGTTTTTCCTTCCTTTTCTTCCTGTGTTTCTATCTCTTTTTCTAATTTATCTATCTTATTAGTAATGTTATTGTTATATTCTATATTATTTAATATTTCACTATACACACTATGTGATATATTGGTATTTTTTATATAAAATCTTGCTATATTATCTATATCATCAGCTAAAAATATTGTTGGTCCATCTGTCAATGTATAAGCATCCTTCGTCGTAACTAATACTCCAACCGGTGCTTCTTTATTTTGTATTGGTTGAGTATAACTACCAGAAACACTTTCTGTGCGAGTTAATACGCTTCCTTGATTATTTTTTAACGGATTATTTAAACTATTTGTTTTTTGAATATATACATTACTACGTTTATCATTATATCTTGGTTTACGTATCTGTCTTGCATAATTATAAATATGTACCCAATTATCTTCATTTAAATGAACTAAAACCTCCAAATAATATTCTTTCAAACGATTCATAGTTATATTTTCAATCTTATCTTCAAAATAATTATCTATTGTATACCGTTCATCTATATACTGATTTTCATTAACATACTCAATAAACCCTATGATTTCACGCAAGTCAAAATACCTTAATATTGTTTTGTTATCCTTACAATACATTGCTGAATTTTTCATTTCACTGTATTCCCCATACAAATAATGTGGTAATACACAATACCCATCTGTATTTAAAATGGGAATGGACTTTCTACAATCATAACTTGATATTCTATGCACTTCACCATTATCAAATTTATTTATAAAATCATCAAATATTGGCGCCAATTCGGCCTGTGATGGCAATGTGGCACACGATAACACTACCGTTGGTATTTGATTATTTACCCAATTGCTATGAATTGTTTCGTGTAAGTCGTGTTCTTCATAATCTAATGTTATTGTCGGCTCGTCCCAATAGGTTATGATCTTTTCTGCACTATTAAATGCTAACATATAATGCATTGCAGTAATATATGACTGCACATCACATATCATAATTTCTACATTATCACCCACACTGTTATCTACTTTTCCAATTCCACCAGAACGTTTATTTACAGTATAATCTATGGCCGAAAAATAATGTAAACGAATATCTGCAGATGTTTCACAACCAAATGCAAATGCTACCTTCTTTTCCATTGTAATTGCTGATTTTGCCAATGCTAGACCGATATGTCTTGCCACGCAAACAAATATAATGCGATTACTTCTTGATAAACCGATTGGTGACAGAGTTTTTCCAGTTCCTGTGGGGGCCGTATATAATATCAACTGTGGGATAAATTCATCACCTTGCTTGCAAATTGTAAATAATTCTTTTTGATGTTGAAATAATACACGGTCTTCGTACTTCAACAAATATTTGTTACATTCTATAAATTCATATGCATTCGTAATTATTTCACTTGTCTTTGTAAAGGAGTTTACATAATTTATTGTATAATCCAATAAGTCATTTACATATTCATTTATGCAAGAGATTGATGACTTTTTTATTTGAATTAATGTATATAAATAGAATGCATACTTTTGTTTTCTCTTTTTTATCTGTTTCACCAAATTTGTAAATAAATCTATTAATAGATATTCAAATATATTGGATTTATTTAATTTTATATTACTATCTAGATTATTAAGACGAATTATTTCACCACTTTTTAATTTCTTTAACTTACCACTATTCAGGTTACATGTATATTCCTTTAATTTATCATCACCATATTTATTAATTACATACATCATTCCATCTTCAAAATACTTTTTAAATAAGAAATAATCCATCTCACGACTTTGAGGAAAATGAATATATGGATTCAATGACAATGTTTCATTCAAACGAATATTTACATTCTCATACCCATTATCTATTAATTTCAATATTTTTTTTTCATCTACACCTACCTGGATTTCTATTGAATCCCATTCAGATTTTGTTAACTTATTTTGCTTCAAATCCATTATTAATTAGTTATTGCTATGATAATATATTATTCATTAATTTTAATTCAATTTTTTATAAACATATACATATATTTATATTTTTACAAATATATATAAAGGGTATAAAGTGTTATTTATTATAAATTTATCACATGTATCGTTCAAATAACTTACAAACTCAAAATGATTTATTATTAAATACATTAACTGATTTTTATAAAAATTCACAGAATATTCATACTATGATGGGGATTATAAATGGGGAAACATGCATTTCGTTGCGGATTGTTGATTGGTTTGTCACTAATTATGCTAAAAAAAACTATACTGTTTATGAAATACCGGTTTCTACTACTAATACTAGTTCAAAGACTAGATTCAAAGTTTATAATGAATATAAATTAAAATTAAAAGCTTATTCTAAAAAACGATTTGACCCATTCTGTAGATGGGACAGAATTACTATTCCATATAATACAAATCAATGTATGGAAACCACTATCGGTCAACTTAATTTTTTTAAATGGGCTATTGAAAACAATATTATTCAATATATTCAAGAAAATTACGCTGATATTGAAGTAGATATGAATAACAATAATAGTACTGCCAAACGAAGAACACCTACCGACAATACGAATGAACATTCTAAAACACGTAAAAAACGAGAAGAATTATCTGTGTCCGCATGTAAATGCATAAAAAAAGAAACAGTTAAAATTATTGTTAAATTTGACTAATTTGACTATTTTATATTATTAGAGTTTCTAGTATATCTATAAATGTTTTTTTCGGCGTATCTACACTCATATGTTGAGCACAATTTAATATATATCTTTCTATCTTTTGTAACCATTCTAATCCCTTATCTTCTTTATCAAACATATTATATGTTACATCTTCATTTGCATCTATATTTAATATATCAGTATCCTTATTGTTTGTAAATAACCAATCATCATAATAGTCTTTGCATTTTTGTAAATATTCTTTAGTTATACTTGATTCACCGTTTCGTGAACGTTTTACTGTACGTTGATAACATACATCTGCATCTGCATTTATATAAACAATACCATCCAATTTATAATCTCTTACGTATTCGTTATAAAAATGCAAATATATTTGATAATTTATATCCTCTATTTTGTTATCTTCATATAACATCTTTGCAAAAATATTTTTATCTGCGTCTAATGAACGCTCACATATAATTACTTTACATTCGGGATTTTCACGGATTGCTGTACGAATTGTACTTAAACGCGTTACATATGCCATTACTTGAAATGAAAATGCATATTTTGTTGAATCATTGTAAAATTTTTGTAATATATTTTCATCTGTTTCGGTGTCTTTAATTGTTTCCCATATATCTACTGGCTCTTTCAAAAACATTATATCAGTATTCCCTTTCATATGGTCTTTCAAATTATCTATAATTGTGGATTTTCCCGCACCAATGTTCCCTTCCACCGAGA
>Ga0255783_10002774_pt1 | contig 17169 bp, 8 predicted proteins | sample 011ome_22_FD_179981 | JGI IMG/M metagenome (GOLD analysis project Ga0255783, IMG submission 179981) | Coastal salt marsh microbial communities from the Groves Creek Marsh, Skidaway Island, Georgia - 011507BT metaG (version 2) | ecosystem: Environmental > Aquatic > Marine > Intertidal zone > Salt... | reverse complement strand
GCCCACCTCCACAAAATTGTTTTTAGAGTTCTAGCTGAAAAAAAGAAAAAAAAAGAAAAAACTCTGTCAGGCTGTGGGAAAATAACTTTCTCGTTCGCGAGTTTGTTTTGAAAGAAGGGCAGCTTTCACCCGCTCATCGCTCATCGAGGATAGAGAGAGAAATCATACGTGCGTTTGTGTGTGTATGTGTGTGTGTGTGTGTGTGTGTGTGTGTGTGTGCGAGAGAGAACGAGAGGGAAAAGTGACATAAAAAAGATGTGCGCCGACGTCTCGCGTTTTTTCAAAAGAATAACTATTTCCAAATTTTAAGCGTGCGATCGTAGCCTGCGCTCGCAATAAAGCCGCCGATATTGCTTCTCTCACCATCATTATCGCTACTACTACTACCACTACTACGACTTCTTCTTCTTCCTCCTCTTCCTCCTCCTCCTCCTCCTCCTGCTGCTGCTGTTCTTCCTAAACTACAATCCATTACTTTGCCTTCGTGTCCCTCCAAGCGGGCGAGTAAAGAGAAGTCTAGCGCACTCCACAGTTTAACCGTGCCATCAAAACTAGAACTGCTGAACCAACATCCTCGTCTTGGTTCAAACGATACAGATGAAACAAGTCCAGAGTGCGCGGGAATTGTGTACGCGTTCTCTTGCTTTCTCAAATCCCAAACTTTTACGAGGTTATCTTCTCCGCCCGTAACGCATAAAGAATTCGTGACATCGACTGAAATCGACGTCACGCCTTTTGAGTGTCCTTTCATCGTCCACAAACATCGTCCCGATCTGAGATCCCACATGCGCGCGTACGCGTCCAAACCAGTCGAAAACAATAGACTTCCATCGTCATTAAAGGTGCAATCGTAAGACGGGCGCGAATGTGCCTCCTGGCAAAAGATTTCTTGCGTAGTATTTGCGTCCCAAAGTCGGATCGTTTTATCGTAACCCGCTGTGGCGATGGACGCGCCACTCGGATGATATTTAACCTTTGCTAAACGCCCAACGTGCCCAACGAGAGAAGCTATTTTTTTACCCGAAAGACTGAAAAGAGTGCACGTTCCATCCATCGAAGCGGAAGCAAACGCCGGTAAATCTTCTTCATTATCGTTTGTCGCCGATATTAAGGGCGAAAATGCTAGCCCGGTTATCCGCTCCTCCGAAGCTTTGATCGTAAGCGCGGGAATACAGTTAATGTTCTCGTCGCTACTTCTGTCGCGCATCATTTCTTCTTCATTTTCTCTTTTCTCTTTATTCATGCCGCTGCGTGCAATGTTCCAAACCTTGACAGCTCCTGTCCAAGAACCGCTTAAAACGATGCCGAGAGCTTCACTGCGGAAGTCTTCCTCGACACCATCGCTTTCATTCTTGATCGAAGACGCTACCATCATTCCGTGATGACTTTTGTCACCTCGCTCGAACAATAATGAAGCTACGGTACTAAGTGGTCTCGAATCCCCAATGACTGAGGATACAGGCGCAAATCGCAACCTTTTCAAATCCGCGCATTCTTTCCTTCTTTGATTTAAAAAAGTAACGCGCGTCTCTTTTTCTTCTTTCCCTGTGTCTACATCACCGTTATCTTTATTGCTATCCGTCAAAACTCTTTCCCTCGCACGTTGTAAGGAAAACTTCGCCGCGCGCATTCTCGCGCGCGTCAAAAGCGCGCTCCCTTCCGTATAAAACGTTTCTTTCCTCTTCTTTCTTCCTTGGTTATTCGCGGCGGTTTCTCCGTTCAATCCATTCGTGTCGTCTACTTCATCCACTTCTCTTCCCTCCCCAATAGCTTTCGTCGTCTTCGTTCTCGTCGTCGATGAAACAAACGCAGATAATGTCCTCTTCAACCGTTCTCTCCTTTCCGCTTTCCCTTCTCCAAAGAGACAAATCGGTTCGTCGAGAGACCGCAATCGTTCCTTCACCTCTCGGTCGCTCGTGGGAAGAGGAAGAAGAAGATCATCAAGCGCTGGAAGAGGCGGAGTAAACGACGACGACGCGTTTCGATGATCATCGATGCGGAGACGATTTTTACTAGTTTTATCTTCGTCTTCGTCTTCTCCTCGTCGTTTCCCGACGAACAGATTGAGCTCTCGCACGACGTCGTTTTTGTTCTCGCAAAAAGTTCCCTCGCCTTCCATTTCTTCTCTCTTCTCTCTTCTCTCTTCTCTCTTCTTTCTTCTGTGTGCGTGTGTGTGTGTTTGGAGCTTCCTTCTTACCGAACGAGAGAAAGAAGAGAGAGAGAGAAAGAAGAAGAGAGAGAAGAGAGAAGAGAGAAGACGACGACGACGAAGGGATTCTACGTGTGCGTGTGTCTGTGTGCGTCTGTGTGTGTGTGATTTTTTGTTGAGCGAAAAAAACAGACAAACAAAACACGTCGCGTGTGTTTTGCCTTTAAAAAAAAGAAAGAAAGAAAGCGCTCGCCGAGGAGGACAACGAACGAGGAAACGATGATCCACCGGGCGCTGGAAGCGTTGGACGTGAGAGACGATTTGAACGCTCGGAGTGGTGGCAATACATCTACTACTACTACTACTATCCAAAGCAGCAGAGGAAGAGGAAGAGGAGAAGGATTGGACGACGACGACGACGAATCTTTCCTCGTCGTCAAAACGTCTCCAAACGCAAACGGAGGCGAGAAGAATAAGATTCGCGTGGAGAAACAGAGACAAAGTTTCCTCTCGCGCGTCGCCGGGGCGAAGAAAAGTGAGAGGAATGAGAAGAAGAACGAGAAGAGGAAAGAAGTAATAGAAGAAGAAGACGAAGAAGCGGAAATCTGTGCAGACGCGGCGACCGCCGCCGCCGCCTCCACCTCCTCCTCCTCCTCCTCCTGGGTTGGGATATCGCAAAAAGTCAAAAACCAACTGCGAGAGGTGGAGCGCAAGTTTGGCGGCGGCGGCGGTGGTGGTGGCGGTGGTGGCGTTGGATTCGGTAGTGGTGGTGGGTTTGGCGGTAACGGACAAAAAGTAACAGATAAGAGCGACAGAGCGACGGTGGAGCAAGCGCTCGATCCGCGAACTCGAATGATTTTGTTCAAAATGTTGTCGAGAGAAATATTTTCTGAGATTAACGGGTGCGTGTCCACCGGGAAAGAAGCGAACGTGTACCACGCCGTGCGCGTCATAGAAGTAGAAGAAGAAGAAGGAGAAGAAGAAGAAAAAGAAGACGAGAAACGAGAAAGGAAAGAAGGAGAAGATAGTAATAGCGAAAGTAGAGATAGAAAGGATGAAACGACGATGACGACGACGACGACAAATGAAAAGGAGGAGGAGGAGGAGGAGGAGGAGAAGAAGGAGAAGAAGAAGAATGTAATCCAAATGCGACAACATTTGGCGGTAAAAGTCTACAAAACTTCGATACTCGTTTTTAAAGATAGAGATCGGTATGTTTCTGGAGATTGGAGATGGAGAAACGGATACGCGCGAAAAAACCCGCGAAAAATGGTCAAGACGTGGGCGGAAAAAGAAATGCGCAACTATAACCGGCTAAGAGAAAAAGGATTACGCGTTCCAAAAGTCATATGTCTGAAATCGCACGTTTTAGTCATGGAAATGATTGGCGATTCGGAAGGAAGAGCCGCACCAAGATTAAAAGACGCGGCGTCTTCGTTGAGCAGTAAGAAGATGCGTTCGTTATTCGAGCAGCTTTTGAAAGACGTTCGAACGATGTACCAGGATTGTAAGCTCGTTCACGCGGACTTCTCGGAGTATAACTTGCTCTATCACAACGGGAACGCGTGGATTATCGATGTTTCGCAATCCGTCGACCTCGATCATCCCAGATGTTTAGAATTCTTACGAGAAGACTTGCTGCATTTGAAACAATTCTTCTCGAATCGAGCGTATGATGTTGTCGTTCCGTCGGTGAAGGAAATGTTTGACTTCGTGACGGATCCCGCGATAAACGGTTCAAACATTGATCAATGCTTAGAACTGTTGTCGGAAAAAGCGGCGAAGGATTTTAAATTAGAAATTGAGATGAAATCGAGGCTCAGCCAAGGCATCGACTCGGCACAGATACAAAAAGATGACGATTTAAGAGCAGAAAAAGAAATTCAAGCTGCCGTATTTCATCAAGCGCACATCCCAAAAGCGCTCGAAGAGGTAGATTATGCAGATAAAGATCAAAGACGGCTGCGCGAGGCGAGCGAAGCCAAGGATGAGAAACGCTCCGAAGGCATTTATTATCAGACTATCACGGGAATGAATCACGATTTGAGCGGTCCGCGCGAGATGCCGAGTTTAATGCTGCTGAAGAAGGAAGATAAGGCGGCGATGAAGAAAGAGGCGAAGAAAAAAACGAAAAAGCAAGGGTTGGAAAAAGAAGAAGAGGTAGAAGGAGAAGAAAAAGTTGAAAACACGACGACGCCAGGAACAGTGAAAGTATCGCAAAATGAAAAAGCGACGGCGAGAGAAAACGAACACGATCGCGCGAGCGATTCAACTTTCAGTAGCGACGACGACGACGACGATGGAGAAAGCGCTTCTTCGTCTGAGGAGAAGAAGGTATGGGTAGATAGGACAAAGACGCCAGAAGATATAGAACGCGAGAAACGAGAAAGGAAACAGCACAAGAAAGATGTCAAAGCAGCAAAATCGCAGAAAAGAGCCGAGAAAATAAAGAAAAAGGACAAGAAGAAGGCCATTAAGAAAGGGAGCGGCAAAAAATAGAAGAGCGAGGAAGCAATTTCGATTCATAGTAGTAGTTCTTGTTTTCATTTCATCGAAGAGCTTCTTCGATTGTTTTATCCCCGACACCATCGCTAATTTGTTTATAGGCCGCGACTAACTCCCTCCTCTCCTTTTCAGTGATTCGAGTTTTAAAACCTTCGTTGATCATTTCAATCTCAGCCGAGTTTTCGGTAAAAGGAAAAACGTTCAAGACGCTCACGATGGAGAATAAAGATAACAACAAATCCGCAGATGGAGAAGACATTCCCTCGCGTTCTTTCCGAATTGCGGAACAACTCTCGAGAAGCAAATTTCTAATCTTCACCGCGCACGACGATCGAACAATGTTGATGGCTGTCTTTGTAGGAATGTTCAAGAAATAACTCAATCCAACCACAAAGATGTTCACCTCCATACCAAAACTCGAACTCACTCCAGAACGGTTGCCAACGCAGTCTTCTACCGCAATTTCTGACGCTTGCCGGTATAACTGCACGCGCGCATTTTCTGGTCCAACAGATTTTGCAATCGAGAGTCGATATTTGTTCTTTTCTTCGTACGGATAGCACTTTAAAGCGGCGGCGCATGCCGTGTGAAAATCTAAAATCATATCAGACGTCCATTGCACGCCGTTGATTCGAGCGGCTGAAAGGAAACTCGCGCTTCTTTTTGCATCTTGGAGCAAATCAGATTTTCTTTGTTTATCGATGCCACCAATTGATGTGCGGAGAAAAGGAGACTCTGTCCACCACGTGGGAAGGTTTTGTTGTTCTTTCTCTTCATCTTCGTCTTCAAAAGTTCTCGAGGTTGTTGATGTCGATGTTGACGTCGGAGAAGAAGAAGATGTAGAACTGAAATAAACTTCGTCTAAGGCGCTTCGTTCGCTCAACTTACTCCCTCTCTTACTCGCTTCGCCATCTGGAACCCAAACCTTGCGTCCGCCGAGACTTCTATCTATGACCCACTTGCCTCCCTCGTTTCTATTCTTCCTCTTGTTAAAATTGGAACCTCGAAAACCGGGTATGGTTAACTGGAACCCTCCTCTCGGTATTACCCGTTCACCATTCATCACTTTCACGACGACGTACGCTAAACCTATGAGCATGCTCCATCCAGCAATTGCCCCCGCCGCGCCCGTCAAACCAAAAATATTTGGCTGTTGTTGACGATACGCGTAATACGACGACGACGAAGAAGAAGGAGTCGACGGAGTAAACCGCACAGGTCCTCCGTCTCCTCCTCTTCTTCTCCCGCCTCCTAACGAAGATCCAGACGGTAACAACACGTCCGTCGCTTTCTGCACGTTTCTTCTCGCAAACCTTTTCGCTTTCTTCAACGCTTTTTTTACTCTTCTTTTCGCATCTTTCACCGCCGCCGCTGCCGTCGTTTTTCTCTCATCTCCCACCTCCGCTCTCGTCGTTTCCAAAGAAGAGGAAGAAAAAGCATTCTGTCGAATCTGCCGCCGCCGCTGCTGCTGCTGCTCCTGCTGTCGTCGCAGCGCGTCTTCCAACTCGCGCTCGTACTGCCTTCTCTTCCCTCCTTTCGCTTCCCGTCTTCTTTCTGTTGCCTTTATCGATTGTCCTCGCTCCTCCTCCTCTCGCTTTTTTAACTCGTGTTTTTCCCTCAGCGAATTTCTTTTCTTTGCCCACGATGAAGACGACGACGACGATGTTGAAGACGAGACGATGCGAAGAAGATGCATTCGCGATCTCTTCTTCTCCGTCAAATTCGTCGTCAAATTCCAAAATCGTTGTCCTCCTCCTCCTCCTCCTCCTCCTCGTCGTCGTCGTCGTTGTTGTTGTTGTTGTTGTTCTCTGGTAAAGCCACCACCACTTCTCGTCGTCGTCGTCGTCGTCGTCCTCGTTTTCGCGGAGAGAGGAGAAAAAGGAGGAGGCGAAGGAAAAGTAGACATCGTTCTGTTTTTTTTGTGCGTTTTTTGTCTAGATGCGGGTTTTCTTCGTTTTCTTCTGTCTGTTTGTCTTCTTTTTTTGGTTGGATTTCTTGACGACGCTTCTTCATTCATTCATTCACTCATTCATTCATTCATAAAAAAAGCGTTCGTTGGAAAAGAGTGCGCACGCATCATCATTAATATCATCTTCGATATCGTCATCATCATGACATCGATCTCTTCGCCCTCTGTGTCCTCTCAAAGCCGTTTTCTTCATCTTTGTCTTCTTCAGACGACCCCTCAACAACAACGTCGTCAAAGTCGTCGTCAAAGTCTTCCTTTCGCCGTGGTGAGTGACGACGCGACTTCGCCCGGAGAAGAAGAAGGAGGAGGAAGAGGAGGAGGTTTTAGAAATTCCAAAGCGTTCGAGGCGTTGCGTGAGGCACAGAAGCTGCGAGAAGTAGTAAAAGAAGAAGAGGAAGAGGAGAAGAAAAAGACGAAGAAGAAACCGAAAAATCCGTTCGAGGAAACGACGCGGCGAAAACCCAGTACTTCTTCTTCTTCTTCGTCTTCTTCAAAGACGTTTTCCTTCGTCAAAAAGTCGGTGGACGTGTCCAAGTTACCGAGTCTCCGAGACGCGGACGTTGTTTTGAGACGATTCGACGACGAACAAAGGAAACGCGTATCCTCGTCTTCGTCTTCTTCGACAACGACAACGACGACGTGCGCGGAACGCTCGCTTGGCAACGCCGTTCGCACACTTTCGTATAACTCGGAGACGGTTATGTTTGGTATCTGCGCGCAAACCGGTCGAGAAGGCATCGATGCCTTGAAAATTTGGACGGAGGAGTTGAACCTTCCCAAAGGAAAGTTGCACGGTTTAGACACGGATGGGATTCCGAAACCGATTCCAAGCGAGGCGGTGTTTATAAAGTACAACTCTTTGTCCGGCGACGCGTTTTGTAGCGAGTACCACGGCGAGTTTAGAGGTGTCCTTTTTACCCCAGTCTTGAACGACGGGGTGTTTAGACAGTTTGGTTATTTAGATCTTTCCTTGTTCGACGATAACAACGACGCCGACGTTAGATTTTAGTTTTGTAGCATTAGTACACTTTTTTGGCTCGCACTACTCTCTCTCTCTATTTTGGTCGTCTCGGTCACTACTTATCAGTCGCTGCTGCCGCTGCGGCCGCAGCCGCTTTCTTTGTGAGATTTACTATTTGATCCTTGATAGCTTTTCGATCGTACGCAGGTTCTTGCCATTCGATTCGTACTTTACCTAGATTTTGACCTCCCATTCGTAGGCTCACAGTCATCCCAATAGAGTCGATTTCACACATTTCCGCCTTCATATTCTTCTCATCATCACTGCTGCTACTACTATTGCTACTGCTGCTACGAATTAAATTCATATTCTCATCTCCGAAAACCACCATCTTTACGATATCCAGCGTACTCTCCGCGTGGTCTTCGTTCATGTGTTTGCACACCGGCGCCGAAAATTTTCTCACCGGGTCGACTTTCGCGCTTTGGTAGTCCGACGCCCCCACGGTAGCCGCGCGGCCAAACCCACCGACGTACTTCACTTCTTTCAACTCGGTCATTTTGAACCAACTGAAATCGCCAAAATCCACCCAGAACGCATCCGGGTGATGCTTTAAATATATCTCTCGCGCTTTCGCTCTCTCTTTTTCGTCTTCGATTTTCTCCACTGAGCCGACGAGCGTCGCGCGAGCAGCGTCTGGTCTCATGCCACCACTCTCCGCGCAAAAAAGTGACGCTCTCTTATTCTTCAAAAGGTCCCTGGTGTGCGAGGAGAGTTGCGACAGCGCGAATATCGGTAAGCCCGCGGCGGCGGAGGAGCGCGTTGAAACTCTCTCGCTTCCTTCTTCCACATCTTCTTCTTCTATCGCAAACGCGGCGAAAGAACCCACCGGATAGGAAGGATCATCTTCGCGCTCCTTTTCTCCGTCTTTCGTCGTTTTCGGGTTCGTCGTTGAAGAGGAAGAAGAAGAAGAAGACGCTATCGTGCACAAAACGCCACCGAACCCGGTAAAACTCGCGTTGCTCACCAGCGTTCTGCATTCCGCGGCGACCGATAACCGACGACTCTTGTGCGCTTGCAACACGGAGAGAATCTTATCGAACGTTTTCCCTTCCTCCTCCTCCTCCTCTTTTCCCTTGCTCTCGTTTTTCATGGTGGCGTTCGTCCGAGAAGCAAACGACGTTTTCGTCGTCGTCGTCGTCGTCGTTTTCGTGCTCCTCCTTCTCAAAGAAGAAGAACAAAAAGAAGAAGAAGAAGAAGAAGAAGAAGAAGAAGGCAAAGCCGTCCCACGCGTCGACGACGTCGAGAAAAAGAGCAGTCGCGAGGAGGCGTTCATAGAAGAGAGCAGCGTCCGAAAAGGCGTGTGCGTGCGCGTGTGCGCGACGAGGGGAGAAGAGTGTGGAGGAAGTAAATGACGTCGTCCTCTCTCTCTCTCTCTCTCTCTCCTCAATTTTTCCTCGTGCATTTTTAAAATTTCAACCGAAATTTTTCCTCATTTTATTAAAATTTCAACCCCCGTTTTAAAACGCGATTTTCTACTCTCATCTCATCAGTACACCACAAATCACTCTTTGCACCGTGCACTTTGAGTAAAAAAATGACGACAACACCATCAACATCAACAACACCAACACCATCAACATCAACACCAACGTTCTCGTTCTCTTCTTTCCCGCGAGTGCATCCTGTGGATTGGAACCTTCTCGAGCGAGTGCCTTCGCCGGAAGATATCGTTCGTTTACACGACGTGGACGGTTTAGAATTGATTGTGGAAGACATAATTCGAGGCGATTTCTCCTCTTCTTCTTCTTCTTTTCTTCCTCCTCTTCCTCGCGACGAGAACGACAATAACGGTGACGACGATGACGACGAGAACAAAAAGAAAGCAAAGTTAAAGGAGAAGGCGTTTCGATTGGCGCAGCTTCTGGTGGAGTATTTGCTCTTCGTGCAAGACGTTTTGGTCGAACGGAAAACCGCTTCCCAAATTGAAAACGACAAGTTAAAGACAGAATTGGAAGTGTGGGTGAGAAGAGCGAAAGAGGAACGGGAGAAGAGGAAAGCGCTGCAAAATACAACGCGAGCGAATAAAAAGGAAGATGAGAAACAAGAAAAAGAAGAAGAAGAAGCGGGAGTGGTTGTTGAAGAGTTGAAGGGAAAACTCAAAGAAACGATGGACGCGCTCGAACGCGCGCGCGCAGAGTTGGAGGAGTTTAAAAGACAACAAAAAGCCGCCGTCGCTGGCGGAAACGAAGACGAACGCGGAAACAGAAAAAGTGGGAAGGAGAACAGCGTAGAGGCCAATGGTGGAAAAAATAACGGTAGCAACGCCGCCGCCGCCGCCGCCGCCGGAGGCGTAGATAAGACACAGTATTCCGGAAAGTTAAGGCAAGAGGTGAAAAATTTATTAGTTCGCGTAGGCGCGAAAAGTGCGGGGAAGTTGAGCGATAGGAACACGGCGAGAAGCTTTGGAAAGCTTCAAAAAATCATCGAATCGGAGAGTAATTCGAGCGATAGGAGCGCCGCGGAAAGAAGAAAGTATCAGGAGACCAGTAGGACTTTGCACTTAACGCTTGTTAATGGTGAATCTTTCCAGGTGATATAAACCGGGTAAGATGGAAGGCCTTGGATTTAAAACACAGACAGCCGGGCTTCTTCTTTTTTTGCGCTTTGTGATCTATAATTAAAATTGCTGTACTATCTAAAATCTATTCTCGCGTGTTAAGTTACGACCTAATTAATAGTCATCACACGGAACATAATTGTGATTCCCGGTCCGAAAGCTAGGCGCGACTTTTGTAGACTTTTGAACGCCGCGTGCGTTCTCTCATCTTAAAATCTTCGTCAATTTTTTTTTCGGAAAGAGTTTCGTATACGCGCGTTTTAGACGCGAGAACGAAACTGAAAACCAGGAAACATTCAAAACACAAGAGAGAGCAAATCTCAAAGATAAACTTGGGTGCAAAAATTGCCCAAGTCATGAGATGTCGTCGCTCGTATGCGACAAAGAAGGTTGAAACGAAAACGCCTAATCCGCGAAGAAACGCGAGCGCGAGAAAGCCAACACTCCTGACGTTCAAATCCACGCGTTTTTGTTTTTGTTCTTCTTGTTCTTCTTGTCCTTCTTGTTGCTTCTCCTTCCATCCTCCGCGCATCGACAACGACGACAACGACGACGACAATGAAAAGTACGAAAGAAATATTGGAAACATCAAGACTGAAATAATTTCTCCGCAGAAAGTATCCAAGCCTAACAAAATTCCACACAAATACCAGTTGAACGAATCCATTCCAGTCATCCCAGCGGTGAACCTCAATCCATTAAACTTTACCCAATGACCTCCTCCATAAAATATTACTTGCGAGAACAGCAAACTCGCCACGCACGCGGTAAAAATACTTCCCGAGAGGAATATTGTCTTTTCTCTTTCTTCTTTTTCGTCTCTTCGGCTTTTGGACAGTGATGAATGACGCGCATCAGGGCGCGAAGTAGACGGAAATAAAGTCAGCATATTACCGATAGATTTAGAAGAGAAGTTCATCATATGCGCGCTGAGGAGTACAAACACTCCGCCGATGTGAGTTGAGTTTGTTAAGACTGCAAACACTGGCAGCAGCGTCCACAGAAAATCTCTCGAATTCAGTCTTCGCCTGGGACTCAAGCTTTCAAACTGGCGCGTCACCGGGAACCAAATCCAGCTGCACGCGAAAACTATTCGGGGATACCAAAGATTGTTTCTGTACGTGGCGCTAAATGCCCAAAAGATCCAAGAAACAGCCATCTCAAAATTTTGAAGATGGTGAGACATCGCAAAGCAAAAAGTTGCAAAGATCAACAAGCTCTCTCGCGAAGACGAAATTTCTTCAGTTGAATTCGTTTTCACCCACGTATCTCCGATGCGAGCTAATAACGCGTTGCAGATCATAGCTAGGATTGCGTTATAAATTACTCCATCTTTTGCGAACCTATTCGAGCTTACGAAGCTATCCCGTGGGTGCTTGTTCTTATGAAATCTCAATCTATCAATGCACGTTGACGCAAGTAAAGTCGCCACGAGATATTGATACATCTCTCTTTCACTCTCTATAAATGAATTGGAACATCTCGCGGCGAGCGACAAGAAATACACTACCACGCTCGCGACAAATAAGCAAGGAAACGACGTGAATGATTGCGAATTCGTCGCACTACTCGCACTCGTCGGCGCGACTTTTTTTCTTCGCCCAGTCTCAAATTTTGCGTCGGTGACGTCGGCTTTGGAAGTAAAGTACGCGATGCAGTACATGTATAACAAAAGAACGCCAAAAAAACCGATAACTCCAAATACCATGGAAAGCATTCCGAACGTAACCCACGCACTGCGCGTCATCGTTTGTGTTTCTCTCAAAAACGCAAGTCCCAGCTCTTTTTTTTTCTCGCGCGAGCCAGTACTCTCCAGTCGTGAAGTGTTCTGGTACCTACCATGCATTTCTTCGAGTCGAGTAAACGCCGACGTTTCAAAACGTTTCACGCGATGATACGCGTTGATGTACCTCCAAACCTGACGCACGTTCTGGTCGAGAGCGTATGCAAAAGACGCGCTACCTCTTTGTTCACCATTATTAGTATCGGCGTCATCCTTTTCATCGTAATGAAATAAGTTCCAAAGTTTCTCGTTTACCACGCCGAGCGAGGAAAATGGTATGGGAACATCCATGAGCACAGCAAGCGTAGGAACTAAATCTATTTGCAACATTTCACTCTCACTGATATCGTCGTCGTCGTCGTCGTCGTCTCTTTCAAAAACTTCCTTGATATTTCCGTGCGGACGATGCGCGAAGAGGAACGAATTCACTTCAACTTCGGAAGAACCGCCATGGTCACCTTCGTCGGTCATACCATGATCCCCGAAAACTAAAAACAGCGCGTTTTTGTAAACCTCTTTTTCTGTCTTCATATCATTCATAATGTTCCTAATATCTCTGTCGTTTTGTTCCAACTTATTCCTCATTTCTTTTGTTTTCGCACCGTACGTGTGGCCGACGTGATCGGCGCCAAGCATATGGCCAATCCACACGTCCCAATCTGCAACATTGCAATCAAAACTAGCGCTATCGTTGCTAGTACTACTACTACTATTATTATCACTATTACTACCATTCCTATTCTTTAGAGCCAACGCGTGCGCTTTCTTCCAAGAGTTGCGAACTCCCGTATCGACCGTTTCGGTATCTCTTACATTCATCGAAGGAAACGCTTCAAAATCAGTAAAATAGGAAGAAGAAAAAGAAGAAGAAGAAGAAATATTATTGCCATCGTCGTTGATTGATGGTGGGAATAAATCTGCCCACGTATCGTCGCCCGAAAACAGTATCCTTTTCTTCCCGTTCCGATGAAGTTGATGTATCAAATTGTCTTCCTCGAGCGTTTTTGAACTGAACGAATTCGAAACGTCAACGAACGTTGGAAGAGAACCGGTCAAGAGTCCTTTCAGCCGCTGCGACGTCGTCGTCGGTGCGTCCGCGATGAATTTAAACAGCAACGAATCGGACGTATCGCTATCGCTGTCTATATCGTCGCTCTTTTCCTTTCTCCATTTCCTCTTTCGCGCAGTTGCTCCTGCTCCTGCTCCTGCGGTGTTGTAATAGTAGTCTCGCAGCTCCGTCAAGCCATGGTTTTTGTTGCTCTCATCATCACTTTCTTCGCGTTTCAGAGCAGAATGTGACGCAGAGTTGGCGACCCAATCGTATCGCGCTGCGTCGATGATGAGCACGATGAGCTTATCGATTACTAGAGAAGTAGTAGTAGTAGTAGTGAAAGAAGAAGAAGAAGAAGAAGAAGAAGAAGCGTCCGTCGCGAAGCTTTCACCGGCGTGGCTCGACGACGACGACGATGATTTTTGCGCGAGTTCAACGCGCACGAATAAAAATCCTCTGGCGAATAATCCAACGCAGCACAGCTTCAAACATCCGAGACTCCCCAAAACGAGGAGGACGACGATGAAGTTCGTCCTCTCCCCGCCGCCGCCGCCGCCGCCGCCGCCGCGCGAGGACGAGGTGCTGCTGCGAGCTTTCATCTCTTCTTTTCTCTCCTCCTCTTTTCTATGCTAATGTTGTGTTCGAATAATGTTGTTTTTTTTGTCCCAACGGTTCAACACAACATAGAAAAGAAGGACGTTGAGAATCAAATTGAGATCAAAAATTTTTTTACTTGACCTTGATGAAACTTTATTTGCCGTCCCTCATAAAACGTACACAGTACGAGTAGGAGATAAAAATTCTTCCATCTCTCTCTACCATCTTTTCTTTTCTCCTCGAGCAACGCTTCCTCTCTTGTTACACGCGCGCGCACGTACTTACTACACGCGAACGCGCGGGGAACCACGGCAGACGCGTTGAGCATCTCGCGCGAAAGAGAAAAAAAAAGGGCAGTTTGAAGAGAGAGAGAGAGAGAGAGAGAGAATTCTCCTTTCACGAAAAGACGCAGAAGAGAAGGAACTTGAAAACAAAAGTGAAACGAGGGCGCCCTTTGGAAATCGCGTCATGAGCAGCGGAAACTCCACCGCGCTTTTGAAGATTTCCGGTTCGCCGGAACCCGGAGAAGCGCTGAGAGCTATTCTGATCGGATCGATTCCAACCTTTCAGCAGAGAAAGAGAGCTTCTTCCAACGTTAAAAAGAAAAAGAAGGAAAAGACAAAATCGTCATCCTCTCCAAACGACGCTAAAGAAAGGGTCGACGACGCACAAAAAAATCATCCTCAACGTTCTACTTTTAGTACTATTGAAGAAGAAGAAGAAGAAGAAGAAGAAGAAGAAGACAAAGAAGAAGAAGAAGAAGCGCTCGTGTTAGAGTTCCAATGGTTTCGAACGACGAAAGGAGACGAGAGCGAGGAAAACCTCGCGATCGTCGGCGCTACTGCTCCGATTTATCTTGTGAGGAAGGTTGATGTGGGTTGCCACATTAAAGCCGTCGCGACTTTGCGCTCGCAGTCGAGAGAAGGGATTGTTTTAGCCACGTTCACGGGAGAACTGGAAGCCGAAATAAAAGACGGCGATCTTCACCGAGGGAAAAAGAAAGTGAAAAAAGGAGGGAAAGCGTTTCTGGCTTCAATATCTTCGCCGTCGGAAAAGAAGGCCCTCGAGGACTCGTCTTCCTCCTCGAGGACGACGACGACGACTCGGACGGCAACCGCGACGCCGCCGACAACGAATGACTTTTCGAGCGGAAAATCGAGCGCAGTCGATGCTTCAATGGATCGAACGATGAGTAACAGCGCTGATGCCACGACAAAGACAACTTCGAAGACGATTAAAGCTTCTTCAGATGAAACTCTTTTGAAGAAAAAACGCGACTACGACGACTATATCGACGAATTATTATATGATTCTAACGATTCTTCGCAAGAAGATGACTACGGCGACTCTAGCACATACGTTGACGTTCTGCAAAAACTCAAGGCTTACGCGCGATTGCGCATCCGACACATGGGTCATTTTTCCAAGCTCTTGAGTTTTGCCGCGTTTGTAACTTTGTATTGCGCCATGCTGTATTTACAAACTGAGCCTGTTCTAAGTTACGAGGTTACATCTTCAGTATCTGGTCTCTTAAAGCCAAGGATCAAGCAAACGCAAGACATATACTACATGTACGATTGGTTATCCGAGAGCGTCGTTGACTCGATTTGGACTGATATACCGTGCGGCGACGGCATTTGCCAAGCGCCTTACGAGTTTCCCGCTTTTGGAAGATTTGGTTGTAAAGCGGATTGCGGCGTGGCGATAAATTTAATATCGCTCGTTATTCACATTCAAACTAAGTTTGGAAACTCTCCGGCACTGAGTGCTTTGGAACTCATGTCGCAAGTGACTTGGAATTTATGCTTGCAAGACCCGGGCCGAGTCGCGAACGATTTGCCTGATTTGTGTTGGTACGAAAAAGATCAAAAATTTACCGAAGTGAATACGAATACGCTCATTCGATTGAACGTCATCAGTGGTAACTGGCACTTTCGTCTGCGAGGCGATCATCTAGGTTTAGTCGCGGGTAAGATTTATCGGCTCGAAGAGAACGGTGACTTGGTCTTGACACCGACGGTTCCTTTGTGGCTGACTTGCACGAAGAACTCCTTGTTCAAAAACGTCAAAGCGAGGATCTCAAAGACAACTTCTTCGAATTCCGAAGGAAGGTTGTCATCGAGAATTTCTAAATCTGATTTCATGAGCGCGGACGAAAGCGTTCGCGCGGCGCCGCGAAGGCAGTTAGAAACTCGCTCATCCTCTCTCGACTCGACTTTCGACGAGAGAAGCGGAGCACAAAATGCGACGCGACCGCGATCTTCTTCTCACGACGAAAACGAAAACGACGAATTGTTTATTCAACAAGGAACCACAAAGATAGAGAAGAAGAAGAAGATTATGATGATGACGGATGGAGAAACACGAGATTTTATAGCGGAGAACATAGCGAGGAAGCGCGAAGGAAAGCGAATGATGGTCGAGAAGAAAAACGAAGAAAATTTCGCTTCTTCGCTTTCAAAATCTAGCTGGGAAGTCACGAACTCCAATTTTCATGACGCGATATCTGAATGCTTGTCAATGAACGAAGCTTCGCATCGAGAAGATGGCTTGTGCGAGAAAGGGATATTCGGTGCGATGCCGGATTGGGACACGCGTCTCGTGACGAATATGGTCTCGGCGTTTCGGGATCGCTCCGACTTCAACGCGGATATTTCTCGCTGGGATGTTTCGCAAGTCACGGACATGGAAAGCATGTTTGCCTCGTCTTCAAATTTTAATCGAGACATTTCGAGATGGGACACCTCAAAAGTAAAGGATATGCGATGGATGTTTCACAATGCGACGAATTTCGATCAAAATATTTACAACTGGAGCGGATATGCGGCAACTTCTCCGCAATCGAAAATGTTCGCCGGCGCTGACGCTTTCAACGAAAAATTTGCATGCATCGTCAAAAATCAAGTGAGCTCGTGTAAAATCAGCTCTAAAACACGCGATGCAAACTTATTGGAGAAGAAAATGAATTCATCCGAGCGTCCATCAGCGTCTACTAATAAGCAGCAAGGTAGAGAGCTCCTTCATTACCGCGGTGTATATAATGGTGACATTCATTTGAACACGGGCGAATTCGACTGTCCGTTTGAGACGTGCGTTCCGAGCGACATTGACTTTTGTCCGTGCTTCAACATAGAGTGTTGGGATAAAGTGCCGCCATCTCCACCTCCTTCGCCACCACCACTTCCTCCGCCGCCGTCCTCGCCGAGTCCGCCGCCTTCTCCTCCTCCTTCTCCTCCTCCTTCGCCGCCGCCACCGAGACCACCGCCTTCACCTCCACCATCTCCTCCGCCATCTCCGCCTCCCTCACCTCCACCATCTCCTCCACCAAGTCCTCCTCCCTCCCCTCCCCCTTCGCCACCGCCATCCCCTCCTCCCTCGCCTCCTCCTTCACCTCCACCAAGTCCTCCGCCCTCCCCTCCTCCTTCGCCTCCTCCTTCGCCTCCTCCGAGTCCACCACCTTCACCACCACCTTCACCACCACCCTCACCACCACCGTCCCCTCCCCCATCTCCTCCCCCATCTCCTCCACCAAGT